>FXBF010000574.1_pt1 | contig 12772 bp, 11 predicted proteins | sample 5335321 | NCBI WGS metagenome assembly FXBF01 (sample SAMEA103928391, study PRJEB20085) | sediment metagenome | isolation source: sediment | reverse complement strand
CCGCGAAGGCCTGCGCATGGATGAAGCCATGAACCCACTGGCCATCCTTGCTGTCGGTCTATACGGAGAAATTCTGCCTAATCAAAATGGTGCACCCATTCGCCTGGTGGTGCCCTGGAAGTATGGTTTTAAAAGTATCAAATCAATCGTGTCGATTGAGTTCACAGAGAAACAACCCGAAACCACCTGGGAGATGCTTGCCCCGAAAGAATATGGGTTTTATGCCAACGTCAACCCTGAGGTCGACCATCCGCGCTGGAGCCAGTCCAGAGAGAGGCGGCTTGGCGAGTTCCGTAAACGCAAAACACTAATGTTTAATGGCTATACAGAACAGGTAGCCGCCATGTATAAAGACCTTGATATGAAAAAATTCTTTTAGCCCTATGACCTACAAACAAATCACACTGACAAAATCAGGCGTTTTTTTACTGGCGCTGGTGCCATTTGCCCTGCTGCTGTTTCGTGGCTGGAACAATGAGCTGGGGGCCAATCCAATTGAGACGATCACCAGAATCACCGGCATATGGACCTTACGCTTTCTGGTTATTACTCTAGCCATCACACCTCTGCGCAAACTGACCGGACAGACAATACTCATCCGTTTCCGTCGCATGCTGGGACTGTTTACTTTTTTTTACGCCAGTCTTCATTTTCTAACCTACGTCTGGCTTGATCAATATTTTGACTGGCCGTTTATAGCCGAAGATATTGCTGAACATCCCTATATCATCGTCGGCTTCGTCACTTTCCTTATCTTACTTTCCATGGCAGTAACATCGCCCCGGTTTATGATTCGCAAGATGGGTAAGAACTGGAAAAATTTACATCGTCTGGTTTATCTGGCGGCCTTTCTAGGAGCAACACACTTCATCTGGCAGGTAAAATCAGATATACGGGAGCCTTTGCTCTACTTCGCTTTATTCTCTATTTTGATGTTACTCAGGATCCCTGCTGTAAAAAAGAAAACGCCACTGCTAACTAGCTGGTTACGTCCAGTGAAAAGTTGAGCTCTCTGTTCATATCTTTTTTATTTGTTTGCTCAAATTAAACTAAGGAAAAGCCACCCTTTGTGCTGGCCTTCGGTATCTTTTTACCCCAGGGTTAACGAGTCACCTTATAGATTCTAAATTTCTTACCATCGTATTTATGATAATAAAGCTCTTTTTCATCTCCAGATATAGCTGGATCTTCTACGAAATCAGAGGTACCAATCGCCTCTATCACTTCAGGTTTGCCGAATGAGTCTGACACGGCAGCTCTTGTGCTCCACATAATTCTGGACCGTATATTGCGGTTCTTGAGATCTTCAGCCGCAAGCCGGGTAAAATACAGGTTCAGTCTATCGGATGAAATGGAAGCAGCGTATTCCAGGTCCGATGTGTTTATATGTTTCATGATACGTTTAGCTTCTGCTTGATCGAAAATGTATGTATCTCCCTGTTTCTCTACAAACAGGATATCTGAGTCAAGCACCTCACCTGGTGCAAAGCCATTCATGCCCCACGTGGCCCTGGAAAAATAGACGGTGCTTCCATCAGCACTAACCTCTACACCCATATTGCCATGCACTTTTTGAGCAAAGAGCTTAACCTTCCGCATAGGCACACCATCAAAATCCATGACAGAGCTTAGTGAGCCATTCTGCGGAGAAAACCTGGCCATGCGAACCATTCGCCTGACGCCTGAGTCCACGTAAAAAAAGTTGTAGCTTTCGTCCATCGTGGGGTTCCCTTGAACATGCTTTTTATTGTTTATGCCGGGCCCTACTTCCCCACGGTATAACCAGGTGCCACCGACCCATTCTGCATAATGCAGATCCTTGTTATTTTCTTTTTTTCCTGTATTAAAGAACAAAAAACGTCCATCTCTCGTAAGAAAAGGCTCCTCGGTGCTTATCAGGGTCCCGCTGTCGCCCTTGGGTAGCCCATTAATCTCGACTGGCTGCGGATGCCTGAAAGCCTGAGCCAGGGATGAAACTCTTTTGTCCGTTGGCGATGTTGCGACTGCATCAAAAAGAGGCACAAGCAATACAACGAATAACAACACTTTTTGTCGATGGTAAACCAGGTTCATAGCTATTTGCCTATACTCAGATAGAGCAAGACTGATAGAGAAAAGTGAAAAATTAGCCGCGCGGATTTTGCGTCGGCAGAATTTTCCCTGTCAGGTGTCCTGTTCACGATCCGGTTGATGCTCGAGGGGTTCACCCGTCCACCAACTATGCGTCCTCCCGGCCAGGGAACGATCAGGCTTCTTTTCTCCCGGGAGGTCTGGACGATGTGCTTCACCCCGGATAAAGTGCACCCCAACAATTAACAAAAGAGAAGCAATCAAAAATGGACGATATGAAGGAGGGAAGCCAAGTGTATCCCTTAAATCAGGCACCGCTGGCTGGAGAAGGTAGTAAATACCCCACGCAGCAAAATAAGCTCCAGCGGCCGTGAAGAATAAGCCAAAAACTCGTGCAAATATGTTCAGATACCCAAAAAAAGTTGATTTGGATTTCATATCGCCAGTTTCATATCAGAAGACACCTTGAATCGAGCGTGAGAGCTAAGCAGTGCCGCTTTGCGGCGTCTGGTGGAGACCAAAGACTTTAGCCCCCTGTATGAGCTTTATTAAATTTCAGATAAACTGATTTCTTCTTAGCTGTCTGATTAAGACTCTCATAGTTATCAGTCTATTGCTATATCATTCAGGCTTATCTGCGCTGGCCCGTGGCGTCGCATCTTGGAGATCAGGTTGTGTCTTTTCCCTTTACGATACAACCAGCCCAGGAATATCGACAACAAACACACCCAGTTGCCTTTTTCTCTGTCAGGCAGGATATAGCGGCGCCAATCCTTTCTGGGTTTTCTTCTCAGAGACTTTGAACATCAACCCCTCTTTGAAAAATTCATAGCAACCTTCGCCATTCCATTCCGCATCAACTGTGGCATACAAAAGCCTGTCCAGACTATAGATTTCTTCACTACCAGACTCCAGCAAGGCTGCCAGCGCAGGCAGTGTTTTCGGTGGGTTTTCTGGTATTGCCAGTGCTGCCATTTGCAGCAGGACTTCTGCCGCAGTACCTGCATCATTTCTGCTACAGGCTTCATGTAAGCGTTTCTGTAGCTTACGCTGGTTCAGTTTACGCGCTTGATTCATTTCATCGGCTACAGGCATCTGCCGGGGCTTATCGGTGCTTTTGCTCCACCACCGATACAGTACAAGAATCACTGCAGCTATAATTAGCAGCAACAACCAATGTTCCTTTAGTGTTTTATTGAACCAGTCTGCCTGCTGGATGCTGTCACCTGCCCCCTCAGCTTCAGCTATCGAGGAATCCGACTGCTGCTGTACCCCTGCTTTGTCTTTCGCCTGAACGACAGGTTCAACAGGCAGGCCTTTGCCAGGTAGCACTTCCACACTCCATTTCGGTAACACGGCTGTACGCTCTACGCCTGCCTCGGTATCCCACCAGTTTAATCTCAACTCAGGGATGACCAGCTTTCCTGCCTTTGTCGGCATATAACTCACGCCCTGTTTGCTGACACCGTATACCCAGGTTCCATCAGTACGGGTTTCCGTCGCTGGCTGCTCCGGGTATACATTGACACCATCAACCGCATCGAGCTCTAGCGTTGGCAACAGGGTTGCCAGCAGGCCTTTTGCCTGAATGGTAATAGTACGGCTGACGGGCTCACCTGCCTTAAATTCCGGTGGCTGTTCGACCCAGCTATCTTTCAGTTTTAGGTCAGCTGACGGCAACCAGTCGCTGGACGTGTATGAAGCTGGACGCGGCAGAATCTGCAAGCTTAGCGCCCTGCCCTGTACGGTAACGGGTTTTCCGCGGTCAAAAACGCCAGCAAAGGGATCTCCACCGAAAAATCGCTGCAAGGTCGGATCTATGCGAGGAGGCTGTCGCCTGCCCGCATTAGTACCAACCAGGCTACCAGTGAAACGTAATGGCGGCATAACAAATTCACCGCTTTTTTCAGGAAAGATCGCATAACGTCGCTCAATTACTGTAACTGGCTTGCCATTGCGTTGACTTGAATAGCGGTTACTCTTGCCCAGCTGCTCTACCAGTGCATTTTCTGGTGCAGGATCACTCAGGCTGCCATCCAGTATCGGTTGATCAGAAACCAGCCGTACGGTGTAGAGTATTTGCTGCTGCAGATAGACCGACTTTTCAGGTGAGGCAATTTCAACCTCTATAAAAATGTGCTGACCATCCATGGCAGTGGATGCCACAGGCGGCGCTGTCACTGTCACCTGTATCGGATTGGTCAGTTCCCTGCCTACTCTCAATGACGGGATATGGAACTGACCGCTGGTTTTTGGCTGCAGGGTAATTGTCCACGATGTTTTCGCCGTAGTGACACCATTGATAATCTGTACCTGCTGACTGCTACCGGTGCCCAGCACATAAAAATCTTTCTCCAGCCGCGATAAATCCGGCATCTCCCGCCGTTTGGCATCACTGCTGATGACCAGGGTAAAGCTTTCGCCCTCATAGACGACTGGCCTGTCGATGCTCGCCTGCACTGATGCATGACCGAGTGATGTCACCAGCAATAAACCAGATATTGCCAGACACCGGTGCAAAAACTTTCCACTTCTTGAAACCATTATTTTTCCAACATTATCCAGATCAATTTGTTAGCTCTGCGTAGGTTGGGCTGAAGCATGAAGCCCAGCATAATTATGTGTACAGGTACTGTTGTTGGGCTTCATGCTTCAGCCCAACCTACTTTTCCTGTCGTTACCATGGCTGAGGATCCGCAGGTTTACCATCATTGCCACCACGTTGTATGTACTGATAACGTAATTTTCGACGCAACAGGCCTGCCGGGTCATCCGGGATGCGCCGCAACCACTGCTCGGCGGCGATTTGCTCTTCAGAGCTCAGGTCTTCAGCTTCGGCAGCTGTTGCTGTCCTTTCCTGCTGGTCGCCATCCTTGTCCTGCTGAGGCTCTTCTGGTTGAGTTGTTGCCCGCTGATCTTCTTCAGCCCCATTCTCGCTATTATTTTCTTTCTCCTGCTTAGCAGCAAACTCTTCCTGCTGTTCAGATTCTTTAGCTTCTGCATCCTTTCTGGCCTGTTCGGCGGCGTCAGAAAAGGCATTTTTATTGTCTTTTTCTTTGTCTCCCACAGAACCCGCCTGATCCTCTGTCTGCTGCTGGTCCTGCCCGCCCTCTGCAGATTCTGAATCCTCCCCCTGCTGGCCTTTTTCACTCTGCTGGCTGTTTTTGCCCTGTTGATCCTGTTCGCCCTGCTGATCCTTGCTGTCCTGATCACCTTGCTGATTTTTGTTGTCCTGCTTACCTTGTTGTTTCTGCTCCTGTTTCTGTTCCTGTTGCTTCTGCTGCTGCAACAGCTTCTCCACAGCCTCGCGATTATACTCAGCATCTGCCATACCGGGCTGGTCTTTCAATGCCTGATCATAGGCATCGATCGCATCCTGCAACTTGCCCAGTTTTGCCAGCGCATTGCCCTTGTTGTAGGCCGCTTCTGCACCGTCAGACGAAGAGAAATCTTCCACGGCCGCTTCGAAATCTCCCTTGCGATAATCTGCCGCGCCTTTGCGTAAAGGATCTCTCGCCAGCTCTGATGCCCGTTCTGCCTCACCAGCGAGCAGGGCTTTATGCGCCTGTTGATCCTGACGCTGCCACAGGTCCGTCATACTGAATGCCAGTGCCGGCTGATTTGGAATTGCAGTAAAAACGAGCAGGAAAACACTCAGCAGCCAGCCACGTCGGAATGCCAGTACCGCCAGCGGTAGCAGCAGGATAACCAGCCAGGGTCCGGTTTCTTTCCAGCGGGTCGTCTCGAAAGTGTCATTTTCTGTGCGATTACGTGAACCTTTGACACGCACTTCCATTAGTCTGCTGATATCTGCGTCACTGGCAGAGAGACTGACATAGTTACCACCACCAGCATTGGCTAGCTTTTGCATTGCCGGCACATCAAGCCGGGTAGTAATCACAGCGCCATCACTGTTACGAAAAAAACCACCCTGTCCAGTCGGTAAGGGGGCCCCCTGCTCAGTCCCCATTCCCAGCACGGAAGTAATAAACCCCTGTTTGCGGAGTTTCTCTGCTGTCTTTATGGTGCGGTCATCGGTATAGGAATCGGCCAGTAGCAGAATCTCTCCCTGTATTCGTCCCGCCTGCCGCAGCAGTTCTGCCGCCTTTAGCAAAGCCAGGTCTGCCCGACTTCCCTGCACCGGCATGATGCCGGGTTTCAGCGCCGGCAGCATGGCGCTGATGGTGTCGGCGTCGCGTGTTAACGGTGATACCACAAAGGCATCTCCGGCAAATACCACCAGCCCAATGACACCTTCCTGCTGTTTTTTCAGTATATCAGAGACTTTGAATCGGGCCCGCTCGATGCGGCTCGGCTTGAGGTCACTGCTGTTCATGGAGCGTGAGAGATCCAGTACGATAACACGCGCCTGATCCGTCTGAAATACGGGTTGTGGTAGCTTCTCCCATACCGGGTTAGCCATTGCGGTGACGGCAATCAGCCAGCCAGCAGACAGCAACCACAGTGGCAGACGATTGCTGCTGCCGGCCTTCGATAGGCGTAACCAGGTCAAAAGATTTTTATCTATAACCTTGAACCAGGCGTCATTCGCGCCATCGTCCTGTCTCAGCAGCAGGCCGAGTACAGCAACGAAGGGCAACAGCAGATAAAACCACTGCGGCTGTAAAAATTGAAAATTCTCAGGCATGTTTCACCCTGCTGCGCATGAGTAGACTGAAAAAAGGCAGTTTCGACAAAGCCAGCAATAAAGATAGAAGCGTCGCCATAGATAATGGCCAGAAATAGAGTTCGTTGATCGGCCGGTAGACTTCTACATCATCCGCTAACGGTTCTATCTCATCCAGCAGGCTGTATATTTGCAGCAGTGATTTGACGTCTCTGGCGCGGTAATAACGCCCACCCGTTTTGTCAGAAATGGCCTGCAAGGTCTCTTCATCGATGTCAGAAATGACCGCTCGTTGCCGGCCGAATAAATCTCTTACCAGGCGGCTGTCTGCGCCCACACCAATGGTATAGATCCTTATCTTTTCCTGCGCCGCTAGATCGGCCGCCTTCAGTGGTTCGATGCTGCCTGCCGTATTGCTGCCGTCCGTTAACAGTATCAGGACGCGATTTTGCTCCGGTTCATTGCGCAAACGTTTGACCGCCAGACCGATGGCGTCACCAATGGCTGTTTTCTTCCCTGCCAGGCCTATTACAGACTCCTGCAATAATATATTTACAGTCTTTCTGTCCAGGGTCAGCGGGGCCTGCAGGTAAGCTCTATCGCCAAACAGAATCAGGCCGAGACGATCGCCGACTCGTCTGTCGATAAACTCCCCTGCTACGGCCTTGACCGCTGCCAGGCGAGATACCTGCCGGTTACCAATTACCATATCATCGGCTTCCATGCTGCCGGAAAGGTCGACGGCAAGCATCAGGTTCCTGCCCTGCACCGGCAGTTGAATCGCTTCATCAACAGACTGTGGCCGGGCGGCGGAAACCACTAGCAGCAGCCAGATGACAACGGCAATAAACAGTCGAACACGGGATGACCCGCTAGATTCATGCAAGAATTGTGAGTGCATGGCAGCATAAAAGGGTACACGGACGGTGGAAATCTGTGCCGTATCCGCTCTCGGCAGCAGCATAACCAATACCGGTAAAGGCAGTACCAGAAACATCCACGGTAATAAAAAATTGATATCCATTGTTTCTTGTGTCGTATGTCGTTCGTCGTATGTCTTATGTCTTGTTAACCTGGAAACTTATGGGTGCCTCTATGATTTTTCGTGTTTCTCTTTAAGCCCCTGTGTTTTGTTTAATCCATTTCCTGGCCAGCAACAGCAGGCCATACTGATCCACATTGCTGTGTCGTGTATAAGGTCCGGCCTCCAGCACGCTGCCCGCCCCATTTATAAACTGCCCCTCTCCGCCATGCGCATCCAGAAAAGACAGCCAGCCTCTCCCCGTCAATGCCGCCACTTCTTTGCGTGGAAATTTCAGTAACGCCACCCGCCGCAGCAGCGTTGATACCGATGCCAGAAACTCAGGGATCCGGTCACCAGCTTCAGTTCTCGATAAATCATCCAGCAGCAAGAATATTTCTCGCTGCGCACGTTTACGCCGCCAGAAGCTGATTAGACGCCTGCTTATCCAGACCAGGGCCACGGCAACAAGCAATGCCGCTATCCACCAGCCGGGTGCCGGCGGCCAGAATTCAGGACTGGCGGGAAAATGAATGTCCCTTAGCTGAAGAGATTGCAATGCTTGCTCAGCATGATTCATGCGGCCACCCTGCCTCTCACCGTCGTACCATTGTTTGGATTCGCCATAAATCGTCGCAATGCCATCGCCGCATCATCAGCAGTCGATACACGCAGTAAAGGAATAGCCCGTTTACGCATTACCTCGCTAACCGTCGAGTCATGTTCAGCACACCATTGCTCATAACGCATACGTTGTTTACCGCTACGGGTATCAATAATGGCAACCTGCTGGCCGTCACTGACTCCATAGACCCCTGCCGGTGGCGGGGATACCTCTATCGGGTCAATAAGCTGAATGGCGACTACATCGTTGTGCTGACGCAGCTTCAACAGCTGGGCCGAGGTCTCTTCAGTCACAGTATAAAAGTCGCTAAGGATAAAAATAAGACTGCCAGGTTTTGCCACCCGCCGGCAGCGCTTTAGCGCACTGTCTAGACCGGGTCTGTCAGCATTTCCGGAGAGTTCCAGCGCCGACTGCATGCCTTTTACAGGATCCGTCGCCGCCATCAGCAGCCGAAATAAGCGCAGGGCACCCTTAGCACCACCGGACGGAGGAACCTCCTGGTGCCTGCCATTAAATACCAACGCCCCAATACGGTCACCGTTTGCCACCCCGGCCCATGCGATCAGTGCCGCCAGACGTGCCGCCTGCACAGACTTGAACGCTCCCCGAGTACCAAAGAACATGCCGGGGTTGAGGTCAATCAGCAGCATTACCGGACGCTCACGTTCTTCCTCATACATCTTCACGTAGGGGTGGCCGGCGCGAGCGGTGACTCGCCAGTCCATGCTGCGGACATCATCACCGGGCTGATAGGCGCGTGATTCCTGGTAATCCATACCACGACCACGAAAACGTGAGGCATGAGCACCAGTAAAGGAACTGTTTTTTACCAGGGCTGAGGTCAGGCTGATACCCCGTATGGCGGCTTTCAGCGCAATCAGCTCACCAATGCTGACTGCCACACCTGATAACGTAGACGGATCCTTCCGCTTTGTATTAATACGCGGTTTTTTGATAAAGCCCAGTCTTTTCCAAATCCCCTGCCACATCAGGAAACCGGCACCCGCCTCACTAGTTCAGCAATAAAATCATCAGTAGACACGCCTTCTGCCTCTGCCTCAAAAGAAAGCAGCACACGATGCCGCATTACATTATGAATGACCGCCTGTACATCTTCAGGTGAAACATAATCACGCTGCTGCAACCACGCATGTGCCCGCGCACAACGATCCAGCGCAATGGTACCGCGAGGACTGGCACCGTAATTTACCCAGCGTGTAAGATCATTTCCATAGGGTTCTGGTTTTCGACTGGCCATCACCAGCTGTATCAGGTAATCCTCAACGGCTTCCGCCATATGCAAATCGAGTACTTCGTTTTGTGCCTGCCGGATTTGATCTTTAGTCAGAACCACATCCACTGCTGGATAGTATCCTGTTTTAAGCCTTGCCTGCTCCTTCGCCAGTGCAAGGATCTGTTTTTCTGAATCCACTGCCGGATAATCGATGCTGATATGCATCAGGAACCGGTCAAGTTGAGCCTCAGGTAGCGGGTAGGTGCCTTCCTGTTCAATCGGATTCTGTGTGGCCATCACCAGAAATGGCCGCTCCAGCTTATAGGTAGTCTGCCCGACGGTAACCTGGTGCTCGCCCATGGCTTCAAGCAACGCAGACTGCACCTTGGCGGGGGCACGATTGATTTCATCGGCCAGTATTAAATTATGGAAAATCGGTCCGCGCTGAAAATTGAACTCACCGGTTTGCGGCCGGTAGATCTCGGTACCGGTCAGGTCACCGGGCAACAAGTCAGGGGTAAACTGCAGTCGGTGAAAATCACCCTCTATACGTGCTGCCAGCTCCTTGATGGCCGTCGTCTTGGCCAGACCCGGCGCACCTTCTACCAGCAGATGGCCATCTGTCAGTAAAGCAATTAGCAGGCTATCAACCATTGATTCCTGCCCGATGATCTTTTTCTGCAACTGCTTCCGCAGCAGATTAAACGAGTTGTAAACTGTTGTCGTACTCGCTAAGGCAGCAGCAATATTTTTCTGCGAAGCCGATTGTGAATCCATCAATTTTCGCTCCTGTTTCTGAAATACCCATTATGACCTGAATAGCCCGCTTTTGTTCCTTTTTTTTAGATATTCCGGTTACTAATATTTATGGTCTTCCCCGCAGGATTCAAGGCATCTGGATTAATTTTGAGCATCATAAATAATTTGTAGGAGCGTCGTCCCGGCGCGATGTTCTTAGACGAAGGACTAAAGATAAAGGATTAAAGATTAAAGAGCCGTGAGTTTGTGTTACCTTAATCTTTTGTCCTTTATCCAGCATCTTCTCTGTTTAAACAATTCAAAATCGCGCCGGGACGACGCTCCTACAATAAATTCAAGAGCAACCCATTTTTCCATCTTGCCTGTATTTTTCTATCAAACCGGAATAACATCTGCCCTACCCACTGAGGTCCAGGAGCACTCACAATGAAAAAACTTCTTATCCCGGTCGTGACTATCATTTTCACTTTTCTATCGCCACTTACCATTGCAGGCGACGTCATAACTAAGCGCAACATAGGCATGGATCTGGCACGAGATCTGGCCAATGAGGCAATCTCCGTCTGCCGCAAAGACGGTTACAATGTCAGCGCCGTTGTCGTTGATCGTTATGGCATACTTCGCGCGGCACTGCGCGATGACACAGCCACACGATTCACTTTGCAGATTGCTGAAGAAAAAGCCAATGCTGTCGTCCTGGCTGGTATACCCTCAGGGCAGTTTCGCGACAACCGCGGAGATATACGTCCTGAACTGAATCATATTGACGACATCATCATGATGCAGGGTGGCCTGCCCATCAATGCCGGCGGCAGCCGCATTGGTGCGATCGGTGTCAGCGGCGCCCCGGGTGGCGAAAAAGATGAGATCTGCGCGGCAAAGGCACTGGATAAAATGCTGGAACGGCTGGAGTTTGCAGAATAATCGGAGGCAGATGACACTTATACATCCCATAGTGGACATTCTTTGGGTTATGCTAAAGAAGTTTCGGCTATCGTATGACGTCTGTAATAACCGGTATGCCGTAATGGTGCTGTTTTGTGCTATTAAAACATAACACTGCATCGCAGAGGCATGTCCGAGTTGATTGCTTTTGCTATGTGCATTTTAATATGAAATGCTGGGTGCCTTTTTAAGATAAGTATCATCCTCTAACTGCTTCAACATAAAACCGGCAACATCAGCACGCGATATTTTTAAGCTAAGGGGCTTATCGGCAACCTCAATACCATGCCAGTAGGAATTAGTGTGCTTGCCATTGGTTAGCACTGCCGGGCGAATAATTGTCCATTCTAACTTACTCTCTCGGATAACCCTTTCCTGAATCTCATGATCCGCATAAACATAGCGCAACATTAATGGAAAGATGAGATATTTATAGTGGAACGGCAATAGACTCCGGCTATCTCCGCAACCAAGCCCGGATTGACAAACGAAACGCCTGACGCCTGTCTTCTCCATGGCATGAATAATGTTTTTTGTACCATTTGACCTTATCTCTTTTTTATTCATTGCAGGAGCCCCTAGCGAACATAAAACTGCATCCTGTCCTTGTGCAGCCTGCTCTACCGAAGCGAGGTCCAACACATCCCCTTTGAACAGCCTCAGGCGCGGATGGTTTAACTCAAGCTTTTCCGGGCTGCGTGCAAACGCAGTGACGTCATGCCCATTTTCAAGGGCCTGGCTCAATAGCTGGCTACCAGTGCCTCCTGTTGAACCAAAAATAATTAATTTCATTTTGTTCTCCTCGCTTAAATATCATTCACTAAACACGTCTCTTGACGAGCTTTACAGGGTGTCAATTGACACCCTGTAAAGGATGGCTTATGCTTGACAGCATGTCAAGCAAAGAAACAGATACCCGAAAACGAATCCTGGAGGCAACCTGGCAGCTCATGGAACAATGCCTGGGTAAAACCATTAGTATGGGTGATGTTGCTAAAGCGGCAGGTATTTCACGGCAAGCGGTATACCTGCACTTTGATTCCCGCACAGAGTTAATGATCGCGACTTCAAATTACGTGGATGAGATTAAAGGCCTTGATGAACGCCTCAACAAGTTCAAGACTGCCTCAACAGGCACCGAACTACTGGAAGCCTGTGTAGAAGTTTGGGGAAACTACATTCCTGAGATATTTGGAATAGCAAAAGCACTACTCGCTACACGCGATACAGATGAGGCGATGGCCGCTACCTGGAATAACAATATGGGTTGCCTGCGTGAGATTTGCAAAAAAATAATTGTAACACTGGAAAGTGAAGGTGTTCTTGCTCCAGAATGGTCTCAGGAAGAAGCTATCGAAATGTTCTGGACTATGATTTCAATTCATAATTGGGAGCAGCTTACCACTGAGTGTGATTGGTCGACAGCGCAGTATATCGACAGGATGAAAATATTATTAAAAAGAACCTTTATTTCTCCGCACACTATAAACA
>FXBF010000573.1_pt1 | contig 12789 bp, 14 predicted proteins | sample 5335321 | NCBI WGS metagenome assembly FXBF01 (sample SAMEA103928391, study PRJEB20085) | sediment metagenome | isolation source: sediment | reverse complement strand
GGGGATTGCCGCGTCACTGCGTTCCTCGCAATGACAGGGTTTTTGAGCTTAAGTAGTCGCCATCCCGCCCCGAACGGCCTTTTCTTCTCCTTCTGTACTTGCTTTTTTGACCGGGTAGTCGTATTTAGTGGCTGACAGCTTTCTATGAAGCGTGTGCTCAGGAGGAGATCGTCGTGCCGCAGACCCGCGAACCCGCCGCCGCCGGATTGTTTTACCCGGATGACCCGGTACTGCTGCAGCGGCAACTCGACGACCTGCTGGACAGGGATGTCACACCCGGACCCGCCCCCAAAGCCCTGATTGTTCCTCATGCGGGATACATCTACTCAGGACCGATAGCCGCCAGTGCCTACCTGCAACTGCTGCCGATAAGCAAACAGATTCAGCGCGTGGTCCTGCTCGGCCCTTCGCACCGGGTAGCTTTCGAAGGACTCGCCGCCAGTAGCGCCCGGTATTTTTCGACACCCCTGGGCCTGGTACGAATCGACCAGTCGGCGATGGATGACATTCTGTTACTGCCACAGGTGCGCGTGTACGACGCTGCACACCTGGAAGAGCACAGCCTTGAGGTCCAGTTGCCGTTCCTGCAAATGATTTTAAGAAAAGACTTCGCTCTTATTCCCCTGGTGGTAGGCGAAGCAACGGCCAGTGCAGTCGCCGAAGTCCTCGAGATACTCTGGGGTGGTCCTGAAACCCTGCTGCTGATCAGCTCCGATCTCAGCCACTACCTTGATTATAATACCGCGCAGCGCCTCGACAACGCGACGTCCGCCGCCATCGAACAACTGAATCCGCAAGCCATCGATAGCCAACAAGCCTGTGGCCGCAACCCGGTGAATGGCCTGTTACTCGCGGCGCATCATCACGGTTTGCGCGCCACAACCCTGGACCTGCGCAACTCCGGTGACACCGCCGGCACCCGCGACCGGGTGGTGGGTTATGGCGCCTATGCCTTTTTCTGAACAACTCCGAACGATCCTGCTGGATACCGCCCGGCGCTCGATCCGCTACGGCCTTGCTCATGGCACACCGCTGGCAGTAGATCCGGCTGACTTCGATAGCCCCCTCGCTGAACCCGGTGCCAGCTTTGTCACGTTGCATCAGCAGGGCGTGCTGCGCGGTTGCATCGGCACGCTGGAGGCCTGTCGTCCGCTGATCAGCGACGTCGCTGAAAACGCCTTCGCTGCAGCATTTCGTGACCCACGCTTTGCACCTGTGAGGCAAACCGATAGCGAAGATATAAACCTCGATATTTCCGTTCTCGGTAAACCCGAACCACTTGAATTCGGTTCCGAGCAGGAGCTGCTGGAACAGATCCGGCCGGGTCTTGACGGCCTGATACTCCAGGACGGCCTGAATCGCGGCACCTTTCTGCCAACAGTCTGGGAGTCATTGCCGAAGCGTAAGGATTTTTTACGCCACCTGAAGACCAAGGCCGGCCTGCCGGCCGATCACTGGTCCGACACAGTTGAAGTCTGGCGTTATACGACGGAATGCTTTGGTGGCTGACTATTGTTGCCGGTAACGCTTGCACACCCCTACTGAGCCGGGCACACAGAGCTGTTGATCGACCCAGATAGCGTTATCCAGAATTGCACCGGTAAAATTCGCGCCTTCGATACTGGCGCCGCTCAGGTTGGCGTAGGAAAGGTCTGCATTGACCAGTGTACTGTTGCGTAAATCCGCACCACGCAGGGTTGCCCCCACCAACCGGGCATGACTCAGATCCGCCTGCCGCAGATTACTGAGATTCAGGCTGCTGTACTCGAAATTCACGCCCACCAGTTTTGCGCCGGACAATTGCGCCGTATCCATGCGCGCATTGCCGATGTGCGCGCCGATCAAATCTGCGTGATTGGCCATCAGGCCTGTCTGGTTGCAATTGTTCCAGTTTACCCCCGGGTGCGCCCTGGCCGCACAGTCGGGCGGAACTGCTTCAGGCTCAGCCTGTTCCAGCGCATAGCTGACCATAAAACCGAGCAGCACCAGCACGCTCGCTACCAGCGGATAGCGGTATAAATTCCGGCTTCCCTGTGTCTCATGTACAAGCTGGTATCTGAGCAGGCGATGACGCAGCTCTTCTTCCGTTTCCTCGCGCCGGCGTTCACAACCGCTACGTTTATCCCGAAACCCGGCTGGCTGTCGATTGGGCGCGCGTTCACGACGATCATCGGGTTGGCGTTCGTCCTCGCGCCTACGCGCCATCAGCAGCTTTTGCAGGTTCTCTTCGCTTGGCGGAAGCTTCATTACCTCCGGAATCAGTTCCGGATGTGCGGCCAGTGGTGCCCAGTCGCCATCATCCGGCTTCAATTCGTCGCTTTCGCGAATACGGCCCAGCAGGATATAGCGGCTGACCTGTTTGCCCGGGTAAGGTCCGCGCACTACGCCGTCCCGGCGCGTGAACCAGAGCACTCTGTGTGATTTCGCTGTTTTCATACTTGTTTTGCCAGGCGTTTCGCCGTTCCCTTATAAACACAAATGATGCAGTATAGATGCCATGATTCACCCGTTGACCGCAAAGCTGTGGTAACAACCACTGGCCCCACATCCCGGCTTCCCGGTCTGTCTGCAGCCCGTACCCCGGCTGCGATACAGCAGTGGCAAACGGGCCAGCTACTGCAGGCGACTGTAAGCGAGAACAACGTCGGAAAAGTTCTGCTGGCTATTGGTAATCGGCAGGCCAGTGCCCGGACTTCACTGCCATTGGAAAAAGGCCAGCAGCTGACCTTGCAGGTGCGCAGCCTGGGCGAACAACCGGTGCTGAAGATTATCTCGGCACTGCGTGAATCACCGCTCGCCAACATGGTGCGCCTGCTGCTGCCCAGACAGGGGCCATCGACGCCGTTACTGGCCAGCATGAGCCAACTGGCGCGCCTGCCCAACCCGCCCACACCGCTGCTGTTGAACGAACTGGTACGCGCCACCCTCCGGCAGATGCCCGACGTTCAGGCTGTTTCGACCCAACAGGGCCTGAAGAAAGCCATCGGCGATTCGGGTATTTTTCTGGAGAGCCGGCTTTTACAGAGTGCCGGCACGGCCGCAACTCCACCCGCTATTCAGGGCGATTTCAAGGCGAACCTGCTGCGTCTGATACAGCTGGTGCATAACTGGCCGGGCAGTAGCACCCGCACAGGCGCTGATAAACAGCCGCCATCAACCGGCACACCAACATCCACCCCGGTTACCCTGAAACCGGGAACAAGCACACAAGCGCCAGCAGCAGGTATCCCGAAAGCACCAGGTCAGCCACCAGCCATGCCGCCGGGCTCCGTTCCTGCAGCGCAGCCACCAGCCACACCGCCGAGCTCCGTTCCTGCAGCGCAGCAACCAGCGCCCGACCAGGTTCAGCGCACGACCCGGGCCAGTATTCCCGGTGCCACGCCAGGCACATCCAGACCGGCTGCTACAACAGCTACAGCTTCGCTGCTGCCGGCAACGCCGCCGGCGCCCCTGCCCGGCGGCGGCACCAGCGGGTCTTCGCCCACCGTGCTGCTCAGCGGGGAACCACCTGCTCCGTTGCGTGGTGCGCTGCCGGTTCCGCAGTCGGCGCTTCAGGTCAGCCTGGACCTGATCAATCGCATGGGCAATTTCCGAACCGACCTGCTGCTGCAAGCCGAAGCTGCCCTGGCGAGAATACAGCTGCACCAGTTAGCTGCCGTACCCAGGGAAGCAGAACGCGGTTTGCTGGAATGGCTGTTTGAACTACCCATACGCCGTGGGGACGCTATAGATCTATGGTCGATGCGCCTGCTTCAGGACGGCAGCGAACAACAGCACGAGGCTAAACAGCCGGTAAAGCGCTGGGCCGTGCAGCTGGCGTTTGACCTGCCCGGGCTGGGTCCGGTACAGGCACAGGTACAACTCTGCAATGAACAGGTATCGACACGCTTCTGGGCGGAACAGGCAGACACACTGCCGCTGTTGCGCGAACACATGCACGAACTGCGTGAAGCACTGCACACGGCCGGGCTGGATGTCGGTGAGCTGGAGTGCCGGCGCGGACCCAGGCCCACTGAAAAAACCGGTATCGAACAACCCCTGATCCTGGAAAAGGCATGAACAGGAAGACACCGGCCACACCACTGGCGGTCGCATTGCAATACGATGGCGAACACGCACCGCGGGTAACCGCCAAAGGGCATGACAGGGTCGCTGAACAGATTATTGAACTGGCGCGTCAGCACGGTATACCGATGCAGGAAAACGAACCGCTGGCGGCTGTGCTGGCGCGTGTGGAACTCGGGGAGGAAATACCTGAGGCTTTATATCTGGCCGTGGCGCAGGTGATTGCCTTTGCCTACCACCTGTCCGGTAAGGCGCCGCAGCAAACTTAGCTTTTCAGCTCGAGCCGCTTTGCATCATTACCAGCAGTTCGGCTTCACCATGGGTCAGGCCACAGGTCCCCACCAGTTCTTCGATATCCGCACCATTGTGCACCAGCTGGCTTGCCTGGCTGTAGGGACGGTCACTGCCGGTACGCAGTTCGAGAAGGTTCTGCCGCTCCATGATCCGCTGCACCTGCTGCTCCAGCACGACCACATGATCTCCGGCACCCGCTGAAGCGCTGCACAGCGCACCCAGTTCTTGTTCCAACTGCCGGACTCGTCGCTGCGTAGCCTGAAGTTCATCAAGCAGACTTTCCTCGCCGGACCGGGCACGCCGCCAGGCAGCGCTTATCACTGCCAGGCCGGATACTGCTCGTGTGCTTATTCCTTTCAGGATTTTGCTGATCATTGGAAATACCTCAGGCGTATTCGTCTATACCGGATTCGTCATCGCCATGCTTCCTGCGTTGGCGATGCTGATCGGGTTGCCGGCGCTCACTGTCCGGCTTGCGTTGTGGAGCCCGGTTACCCTCCCCGGCTCCCTTGCCGGGATGGCTGGGTGGAATGTGGGAGGCAGGCGGCAGCGATCCGATTTCGGCCATGGTTGCATATCCCGGACTGCATCAGGAATCGGCCGGCTACAGGCTGGCCAGTTCCTCCCACTCTTCATCGGTGAGCAGTTTGTTCAGATCCACAAGAATCAGCAACTCGTCGCCACGGCTGGTAACGCCCTGAATATACTTGGCACTTTCATCGTTACCGACGCTGGGCGCAGCCTCAAGTTCGGAAGCAGGCAGGTCCACCACCTCGGCAACACAGTCGACCAGGATACCAACGACGTGCTTGGCACCTTCAATAATCACGATGCGCGTCGAATCCGTCATTTCGGTGGTTTCCAGGCCCAGACGGATACGGGTATCCACAACCGTCACCACATTGCCGCGCAGGTTGATAATACCGAGCACATAGTGCGGTGCGCCTGGCACCGGCGCTATTTCCGAAACACGCAGGACTTCCTGTACCTGCATCACATTGATACCGTAGGTCTCATCCGCCAGACGGAAGGTAACCCACTGAACTATCTCATCATTTTCATTCGCTTTGGCAACCACATTCGCCATGTTGAGTCCTCGGGTTGGTTGGTCGTGAAATCAGACCCGGCGTCAAAAACCTGTCAACTGCCTGGATACCCTGAAAAAAGCATTAATCATGCCAGACCATCGACCAATGCTTCGGTCAGCGCGTCGATATCCAGCAGCGCGCACATCCGCTCGATCACCGTACCGGCCAGCCAGGCGCGCTTGCCGTTAGCGCTGCGCCACTTGACGTCCGCCGCTTCCAGTTCGATCACTTCGCCAATAGCGTCGCACGCCAGTGCCCAGCGGCCCTCATCGATCATTACCAGGTGAGCGTTGTGTCCCGCAACGTCGGCGTCCAGCCGCGCAGCGCGACCCTGCGGCAGGATAAAGCGTGCCGTATCCACAACCCTGGCCTTGATTCCCTGGTAAGGCACGATGCCCAGGAACAGCGGAGAGTGCCCGGGCATGGGCGTCAAACCTGTTTCATTGGGCACCACGCCTTTCAGCTTGATCAGCGGCACCGCCAGCGTGAGTCCGGCAACCTCGAACAGCAAGGCCTGGAAACGTGTTGTTGTCCAGTCGGGGGCAGCGGTCGCCAGCCCGGTCGTTGTCACCCCGGACTGTTCCACGACAGGTGTTGCCGGCTCTGCCTGGACAGCGGCCGGGTTTTCAACCTGCTGCGTGACCTCGTCTTGCAGCATCACGTCGAGATAGGCGCTCAAGGCCAGCTGTTGATCCAGTAGCTGTTCCTTGCGGGTATCCGTCTTCATTACGACAGCGCCTCTGCCAGTGGCGCTTCTTGCTGCTGCAAGCAGCGTAGCAGGGACGCATAGGCTTCGTTACCACGCGCCGCGGGGTCGTGAACACAGAGCGGTTTCCCGGCCCTGCTGGCCTCGCGAAACTGGGTATCGACCGGGATCACGCGTGGCCACAGCTGTTTGCCGTGCTGATCGCGCAGGGCACGCAGTGCATCCATGGAGGCACGGGTACGGCGATCGAAGAATGTCGGAATAATCGTGTACGGGAGTACACCGCCTCGCGAATGCGTAATCATCCGCAAGGTATGTAACATGCGATCCAGTCCCTTCAGGGCAAGAAATTCCGTTTGTACAGGGATCAGCAGCTGCTGGCACGCAGCCAGCGCATTAACCATCAGCACACCCAGCATCGGCGGACAGTCCATCAGTATGTAGTCAAACTGTGATTCAAGCCGCACCAGTGCCTGTTTGATAACCAGCCCCATGCCACCCCGCGTGCCCAGTTGCCGGTCAAGGGTGGCCATGGCGGTCGATGCCGGAAGCAGCGAAAGACCCTCCATGCCGGTGCTATGCAACAGCGTGTCCAGAGACTCAACACGGGTCTGGTTGGCACACGCCTCAAATAATGAATACACACTGCATTCGCTGCTATCCGGATCGAGGCGAAAGTACGACGTCATGGAGCCCTGCGGGTCCAGATCGAACAGCAGTACGCGCTCGCCCTGTTGCGCCAGCAGCCCGCCCAGAGTCACAACGGTGGTGGTTTTACCCACACCGCCTTTCTGATTGGAAACCGTCCAGATATTCACGATGCGGCTCCACCTGCCTGCGGGGCTTCAGGTCCGGGTTGCTGCACCGGTTCCAGCGGTTCCGCCGCCGGGCCGGTCACAAGCTCAGGCCGTCCCTCGCGCGTTGTCTGTAGATGGTCCAGGCGTTGACTGATACGCGCATCGGACCCCGACATGATAACCAGCACCACACGACGATTCCTGGCCCTGCCTGCCGGCGTAGTATTACTGGCAACCGGGCGGAATTCGCCATAGCCGATCGCTGCCATGCGTTGCGGATCTATCCCCAGCCCGGTAAACAAATGCACAACACTTGCCGCACGTGAAGCGGACAGTTCCCAGTTGGAAAGGAATTCGAAATTACTGATCGGAACGTTGTCGGTAAAGCCTTCAACATGAATCACGTTGTCCAGCGGCTGTATTTTTTCTGCCAGTTTGCGCAGCACCGGTACGGATTTGTCAGACAGCATGGCACTCCCGGAGTTAAACAGGATGCTGGATTTTATTTCGACCTCGATCCAGCGTTTGTCACGGCGCACGTCGATAAGACCCTCATCCACCAGATCCGCCATCGCCGCCTCGATCGAATCGGCGAGTTGCTGCGCGGCTTCGTCCAGGCCCTCTTCCAGGGAAGGGTCCTGCATTTTCTGCGGCTTAGCCTGCGACTTTTTATCACCCGCCTGTTCCACTGGTTTATCCGGCAGCGGCACTTTGAATATCTCGATGATCGGTTTATTGCGATCGACGATGGTTTCCGACTGCACCGGTGAACGCAGCAGCTCGCCAACCTGGATGGGCTCCAGACTGCGTGCCGGATCCCGGAAAGCTGCAACTATGGAATCGGACAGAACGCGGTACTTGCCTTCATTGACCGAGGAAATGGAGTACATGACGACAAAGAATGCGAACAACAGGGTTATAAAATCCGCATAGGAAACCAGCCAGCGCTCGTGGTTTTCGTGTTCTTCAATACGCTTTTTTCTCGCCATGTGTTTCTGCTCGTGGTAACGGTAACCCGGTTGAGGCTGCTTCACCCTGACGGCGCTACTGATAGTATCCCTGCAACTTGGTCTCTATATTGCGGGGGTTTTCACCCTCGGCAATCGAGATCACGCCCTCGACTATCATCTCCCTGAACTGGGTCTGGCTGTGTACCTGGCTCTTGAGCTTATTGGCCATGGGCAGGAACAGCAGGTTTGCGAAACCCACACCATAGATGGTTGCGACGAAGGCGGTCGCAATTCCGCCACCGAGTTTGGAGGGGTCGGCCAGGTTATTCATAACGTGGATCAACCCCATCACGGCGCCGATAATGCCGATGGTCGGGCTGTAACCGCCCATACCGTCGAACACCTTGGCGGCCTGTATGTCCTGGTGTTCCCTGGTATCGATTTCCACCTCAAGAATGGAACGAATTACTTCCGGTTCGCTGCCGTCCACCAGCAACTGGAGCCCCTTGCGGGCGAACTGATCGGTTTCTTCCTCGGCAATCGCTTCCAGACCCAGCAGGCCCTCGCGACGCGCAATATTGCTCCAGTTGACAATTTTTTCCGCGGCTTCTTCCGGCAGCAGTTTGACCGGCACAAACACCCAGACCGCAATTTTCATGGAACGTACAAAGGTGGCTATCGGGGTCTGGACCATGACCGCACCCAGCGTACCGCCGCCTACAATAACGAATGCCGTCAATTGCACCAGCGAAGATATGTGCCCGCCTTCGAGGATATTGCCGCCCAGTATGGCAACTGCCGCCAGCAGGATCCCGGTCATGCTCAGCATATCCATGCTCAGCCACCCGCCGCCTTTACCAGGGTAGGCCCGATATCGCGCAGTGAAAGCACCTGGTCACTCAGGCCCGCTTCCGCCACCGCCATTGGCATACCGTATATAACGCTGCTGGACTCGTCCTGGCTCCACACAGTTGCACCCTGTTTTTTAAGTGTGCGCGCGCCTTCACGGCCATCCGCCCCCATCCCTGTCAAAACCAGGGCCAGTGTCTTTCCGCCGTACACTGATGCCACTGAGTCAAAAGTTACGTCGGCACTTGGCTTGTAATGTAACTCGGCGTCACCATCACTGATAACAACCTGCACTGCTCCACCGGACTGTTTAAAGGTCATCTGCCGACCACCCGGTGCAATCAACACCTCACCCGGTGCTAGCACATCACCGTCGCGGGCTTCCTTGACCTTGACCGCACACTGCTGGTCAAGGCGTGAGGCGAATGCCGGTGTAAAAGTGCCTGGCATATGCTGCACAACCACCACCGGATAACGAAAATCCAGCGGCAGTTTTGTCAACACTTGCGCAAGCGCTACCGGCCCACCAGTTGAACTGGCAATGGCAACCACATGGAATTGCCCCCGCCTGACATTTACCAGTGGCGTAACAGACCTGACCGGAATTCGATGCAGCGGCGCAGACGGGGCTGTCGATTGCGTCCGCGCCACCGCACGAATACGACGACGCAACAGCAGTTTGGCCTGCTCCCTGTCTTTGGCGATATCCTCAAAATGCTTGGGTAGAAAATCCACCGCACCGGCTTCCAGAGCATCGAGCGTTGCCTGTGCACCCTCGTGGGTCAGAGAAGAGAACATCAGCACCGGGACGGGGTTGGATGACATGATGTGGCGAACAGCAGTGATACCGTCCATCACCGGCATTTCTATATCCATGGTCACCACATCCGGTTTGAGCTGCGCAACCTGCTCGATGGCTTGTTTGCCATTAGCTGCGCTCCCGATAACCTTGATACGTTTATCGGCTTCCAGTATCTCGATAATGCGCCTGCGAAAAAACCCGGAGTCGTCGACGACCAGAACACGCGTTACCATGCACCCGTTCCCTTGAATTCTTTACACACCCTTGTCACCACGGTGACAGGCAAGCAGCAGCCGGCCCGGGTTATTTCCAGCTCAGATGGTAGTCCTCGAAACCGTTGGCAGCTCACTGTTCATCCCTTACATGCAATGGACGTAGGCTTTCATCAGGCTGGGCACATCCAGAATAAGCGCAATCCTGCCATCGCCTGTAATGGTTGCACCGGCGAATCCGGCCAGCCCATGCAGGAAAGCGCCCAGTGGTTTAATGACCACCTCTTCCTGGCCAACCAGCTGTTCGACCACGAAACCGACTTTCCGACTACCGACATGAACCACAACCACGTGTCTGACCACATCCTCTTCCGGCTCCGCCGAGCCGTTAACCAGCCACTTGCGTAAATAAAACAATGGCAGGGCCTTTTCGCGAACCATAACCACCAGTTGCCCGTCTACAACGTTGGTACGCGTTTCATCCAGGTCAAATATTTCGCTAACGCTGCCCAACGGCAGGGCAAATGGCTGGTTGCCGATATTGACCATCAGAGTTGGCATAATAGCCAGTGTCAACGGTACCCTGATCATCAAGCGACTGCCCTTGCCGTGTTCTGAATCAATCTCGACACTGCCATTCAGCTGGCTGATGCGGGTTTTAACCACATCCATACCGACACCGCGACCGGAGACGTCGGAAATTTCCTCCTTGGTCGAAAATCCTGCCGCGAAAATCAGGTTGTAGCACTCCTTGTCGTCCAGGCGCGCGGCGGCATCTGCATCCATCATGCCTTTTTCCACCGCCTTCCTGCGCAGTACGTTCGGGTCCATACCTGCACCATCGTCCTCGATGGATAGCAGGATATGATCGCCTTCCTGTTCGGCCGCCAGTATCACGGTACCGGCACGCGGCTTGCCTTTGGCCTCACGTTCATCAGGCATTTCAATGCCGTGGTCGACCGCGTTACGCACCAGGTGTACAAGCGGGTCAGCGAGCGCCTCGACCAGGTTCTTGTCGAGATCGGTTTCCTCGCCTTGCAGTTCCAGATTGATTTGCTTGTTCAGGCTGCGCGCCAGATCACGCACCACGCGCGGGAAGCGGCCAAAAACTTTTTTGATCGGCTGCATGCGCGTTTTCATGACCGAGTTCTGCAAGTTGGCAGTAACCACGTCCAGATTGGAGATAGCCTTCGACATAGCTTCGTTGGCCAGCGATTCCCTGAGGTTCGCCAGGCGATTCCGCACCAGCACCAGCTCGCCCACCATATTCATGATTTCGTCCAGACGGCCGGTATCGACGCGTACCGTTGCTTCCGCCTTGTTGGCGGGCAGCGCGGGAGCTTTCGCTTTTTTTATCCCGGCAGGTTTGGTGGCCGCAGCCGGTTTTACTGTTGCGGCTGGTTCTGCCTGTTTCGGCTCGCCACTGTTAGCGGATGCCGGTAGCGGCGCTTTGCCGGTACCGTGTAAGTCATCCAGCAGCGCATCAAATTCTTCTTCGGTAATTTCGTCACTGCCAGCCACTGAAGCCGCCGGTGGTGGCGATGGCGGAGGTGGTTCCGCCGGACCGGCCGCAGACGTATTCTGTGCACCTGCTACCGTTTCCAGCGTAGGGGCCTTGCCTTCACCGTGCAGCTGATCCAGCAAGGCATCGAATTCCTCATCGCTGATATCGTCACTGCCGGACACGGTGACTGTACTGTCACTGTCCGCAGCCGGCCCGCTCGGCGCTGCCTGGTCCAGCATCGCTTCGAACTCCGCATCCGCATCATCGCCGGGTGGCAGCTTGGCATCGGCAGCCTGTTGCGTAACAGCCACCGGTTCGGCGCCGCCAGGTACCGCCAGGCTTTCAAGTGTTGTCAATAACTCCGCAGCGGCCGGCGTCGGCATTTCGCCGCCCTGTACTTCTGCAAACATGCTGTTCACAACGTCCAGCACTTGCAATACTGTGTCCATCAGATCCGTATCGACGGCACGCTCACCGTTGCGCAACACGTTAAATACGTCCTCTGCGCGATGGCATACCTGCACCAGGCCTTCCAGGCTCAGGAAGCTGGCACCACCCTTGATGGTGTGAAAACCACGAAATACAGCGTTCAGCAGATCAACGTCATCCGGGCTTTGCTCAAGCTCGACCAGTTCTTCATTAAGCCGTTCCAGTATCTCTCCGGCTTCGATCAGGAAGTCCTGCAAAATCTCGTCGTCAGCGTCAAGGCTCATCCTTCTGTTCCTTCAAAATCCCAAACTGGACAGCAGATCATCAACCTCATCCTGTCCGGATACCGAGCCATTGTCATCCCCCACACCGGGTACCTGCGGACCGACACCCTGCAAAATATTTTCCGATTTCCCGCTTTCCTGCACAGTGGACGGGCCGGGTTCAGCTGCCGTTTCCCTGCCGCCGGTCAAGCGGATCAGTTCAACAAGATTTTCTTCCACATCCTGTACCAGGGTAATCACCCGGCGCAGAATCTGGCCGGTAAGATCCTGGAAGTCCTGCGCCATCATGACATCGGACAGATTATTGTGAATCTGGCCGGCGTTATCCCTGGTGACACTGAGAAATTCGTCTATCTCCCTGCTCATACTGCGGAACTCTTCCACATTCATGTCCTTGTTGCGGAAGCGCCCCCATTTCTCATGCAAGGTATTGGCAACACCCTGTAACTGCTCTGCAATCGGCAAGGTATCCTCGACGGCATTCAAGGTCCGGTTGGCGGACGCTTCTGTCATTTCGATAACATGATTGAGCCTGGCCTTGGCATCGGGAATATCCGACTCGGCCAGTGACTGTATGCGTGCATCCAGCGCAAAACTGTTCAGGGAATCGTGTAGCTGGCGCGTCATTTTTCCCAGTTCCTGGAACAGGGACTGATCGCGGATACGACTGAGTCGTTCTATCAGGCCTTCGGCAGCAGGTATATTACCCGTCTCAAGCTCTTGCACCAGTGCCCGGGCCTGATCGAGCAACGCGCTGTTAACCGGTTTTGTTGCAGCTTCCATGGCTTACTCCGCTGTCGCTTCTATAC
>FXBF010000572.1_pt1 | contig 12818 bp, 12 predicted proteins | sample 5335321 | NCBI WGS metagenome assembly FXBF01 (sample SAMEA103928391, study PRJEB20085) | sediment metagenome | isolation source: sediment | reverse complement strand
CCAGTCCACGCCGAACACCAGCGTATCGCTGCTGCCTTTGAGCCGGCGTTCGAAATCCGGATCCTGAATCAATGGCATGAGGTCCGGCGGAAGATCCGGTAACAGATCGAGCTGTCTGTCCTCGTGGAGATACTGTGCGAACAGTGTCTCAAATGCCTGATGCCCGCTGGCCTTGAGGTTTCTCACCCGCAAGCGGCCAACTTTTAGCGCAACGCCATCGATTCGGCCTTCGGCAAGCCGCATGGCTACCTCGTCCTCAGGATTCTCCCTGAACTCGAAGTCCTGCCGCTCGGTTTTCAGGACCATGTCCGAAACCCAGTATTGTCGCTGCGCCGAGCGCCGTGGGATTCGGTAGGTAGGTCGCAACAGAAATTCGTTGTCCTTTTGCTGCCAGCCGAGGGCCACGTCGACGCGATCTCCGAAAGACGACACCGGATGACGGCTCCATCGAGCCTGCACTCGCGATCCGGAATCACTGCCGACGCCGAGCATCCCCTGATAGGTGTTGCGCGTTTCCGTCTTGAGATTGACCTGCAAGTTCACGACCGGTGGGTCGACATCCGCATCGGGCCTCTCCAAAACTTCGACGTCGGTGAAATACCCGGTCTTCCACAGATCAATGCGCATATTCTCGATCAGCAATGCGCTGTACGAATCGCCTTCCCTGAACCGGGGTACGTTATCCAGGACGGCCGGTCTGAGAACATCCTGTTTGTAACTGATTTTGCCCATCATGGAACGTCGGCCGGTCCCGAAAACCAGGGTCAGACTTGCGACGTTGTTGATCAGGTCAAGGTCTATTGACTGCTCCGTAAATTCCGCCTGCAGGTAACCCTGCGCTGCTGCGATTTCGATTGCATCCTGCTTGTGATCTTCCCACTTTGTCTGATCCAGCACAGCGCCGAGAGGAAGCGGCCATGTTGCTTTCCATTTCTTCAACTGGTCATAGTCTTTGCCTTCTCCGATGATCTGTACGTTGACTTGCGATACGGTTACCGGCGGACCAGGGTCGATCTGCAACACAAGCGTACCCGGATCCTCGCTCGTGGACTTGAGTACGCCGCTGATAGTTGGGCTGTAATAACCGTAGGGACGCAGCGCCGCTCTTGCACGCTCTCGCGCGTCTTCGACAAGTTCCCCAGACCTGGCATTCGTGCTTCTCCGGTTGGCGGTTAGTCGAAACGGTTCCACATGATTTCGCACATTCGCCAGCAACGGCTCATCGACGCCATGAATTTCGTAGCTGAGATCCTGAGCATGGACGCCAACCGATGGCAGGGGCCACAAGGAAATGCAGATCAGATTCCTAATCGCTGATTTTCTTGTCATGAACCGCACTCAAGCACCGAGGATTGTCTAAGGCTCAACAAAACGATCTGCATTTTCGATCAAGCTGCCACGATTTCTATCTTCTCAATTTCTTTTTTGGCTGATAGATAGGCCGCCTCAAGATCATAGTCCGCTTGCAACCCCATCCAGAATTGCTCTGACGTCCCCAATGCTCGCGCAAGGCGAATCGCCGTGTCTGCGCTGACGGCGCGTTTACGAAGCACAATCTCATTAACACGTCGCGGTGGCACACCCATGGCACGAGCCAGACGATTCTGACTGATTTCGAGCGGCCCGAGAAACTCTTCCAGCAAAATTTCTCCCGGGTGAATATTCGGTAGTCTTTTCATTCGCAACTCCTAATGATAATCAACGATCTCGACATCGTAGACCTCCCTCCTGATCCACCGAAAACAGATCCGCCATTGATCGTTGATCCGGATACTGTGCTGGCCTTTCCGTCGGCCTTTTAATCGCTCCAGACGGTTCGCGGGCGGAATACGTAGATCATCAAATGTTTGGGCGTTGTTGAGCATACGCAATTTTCGTCGGGCGACCGATTGAATATCCGTTGGTAATCGACGGGATCTTCGGCCATGCCAGATTCCTTCTGTCTCTCGATCCTTGAAGCCTTTGATCATTGAAAAAAAGTATAACGCGTTGCGTTATATAACGTCAAGCGTTATACTCTGCGTGCGTCCTCAGTTTGCGTATTGCAATTCAATCGCGACAGCTGCAATCAATTGGTCGGACATGATATGTGACCGCTCCTTGTTGGGTCGTCGATCAAGAACGCCATTTATCATCATGGCGGAAAACAAAGGGGAAAGTGTGACTTGAAATGTTTTGGGCAATTTACCGTGCGTATCGGACAACGCCCGACCGGGATTTGCAGCTAACTTGCTGATTAGATGGTGGTGATGGGCGGACTTGAACCGCCGACCTACGGATTATGAATCCGTCGCTCTAACCACCTGAGCTACATCACCATATTCGACTTCAACGACGCGCGAAGGGCGCCGATTGTCCTTTGGGCTTCAATCTGAGTCAAGGCATAGGGGTCGCATCGCTGAGGATCTTTACGATGCGTTCGCCGTAAATTATGGGTGTCCCAATTATCTCCAGTATCTCCAGTAAATTATGGGTGTCCCAATTATCTCCAATATCTCCAATGATATTGAATTTCCCCATTAGTTACCGAGATATGACCCCTATCGACGTTCTGCCGTTGGCCGCAGTATCCCACTTGCCTCGGAGACAGGGGTACGATTGAATTCGGGAATACGGTACTTGACGGGCTAGTTACCAATATTTACCATATCTTGGTAACCAACCTTAGGATCTCCGCATGGCAAAGAATACGAGCGTGGCAATTGGAAACCATTTCCAGCGTTTCATTGCGAAGCAATTAGAACAAGGGCGTTTCGGCTCCACCAGTGAAGTCATCCGTGCCGGGCTCCGGCTTCTGGAAGAGCGCGAGGCAAAGTTCGAAGCATTGCGCATAGCCGTTGAGGATGGAATCGATAGTGGACCGGCTGAAGCCTTCGATTTCGACGACTTCCTCAGTCGCAAAGATGCGCGGTTACAGGCTCCGTCCGAAGGCACAAAATGATCTAGATGAAATCTGGGATTACACACATGCAAACTGGGGGCGGAGTCAGGCCAGAACTTACATAAAGAAGATCAAGCGAGCTTGCATCCGAATTGCGAGCAATCCGAACATCGGAAAGGCACGTGAAGAAATTCTGGCAGGTCTCCATGTGTCCACCGTTGAAAAGCACATGCTTTGTTATTTCATTGATGACACTCAAATCGACGTATTACGCATCCTTTACAGGAGGATGGATGTGGAGAGCCGCATTGTTTGAATGTCGCGCCATCTGCTAATCAGACATTGAAGCGAAAAAGAATGACATCGCCCTCCTGGACAACGTAGTCCTTGCCTTCGAGCTTCATTCGCCCGGCCTCCTTGGCTCCCTGCTCTCCCTGGCGAGCGACGAAATCGTCGTAGGAAATGACCTCGGCACGAATGAAGCCTCTTTCAAAATCGGTGTGAATTTCGGCCGCAGCTTTTGGGGCCAGGGCGCCGATCCGTGTCGTCCAAGCACGCACTTCCTTAGGCCCTGTCGTGAAAAAGGTCTGCATTCCGAGCAGTGTGTAGCTGTGACGAATAACGCGATCCAGGCCAGGTTCCCTCAATCCAAGCTCAGCCAAAAACTCGGCTTTGTCCGCGTCATCCAGTTGCGCAATTTCGGCCTCGATTGCGGCACAGATAGCGACGACACCGGCACCGTCTTCTTGCGCCAGTTCACGGACGGCGTCGACATGCGGGTTGTTTTCGTGCCCCCCTTCATCGATGTTCGCGATGTACAACACGGGCTTTGCTGTAATCATATGCAATCCCCGAAGAAGCGGCCGCTCGGTATCCAAAATATTCAGCGAACGGACAGGCGAACCCTCGTCGAGATGTGCCTTGACCTTTTTGAGAAAGTCGCGAAACGCAATGTCCTTTTTGTCATTTGTTTTGGCATTGCGCTCAGCTTTGTAGAGTTGTTTTTCTACTGACTCGAGATCCGCCAGGGCGAGTTCGGTGTTGACTGTCTCGATGTCGTCGACGGGGTTGATTGATGAGTTGACGTGAGTGATATCGTCGTTCTCGAAACAACGAACAACGTGGGCAAGCGCATTCGTATCACGGATGTTTGCAAGAAACTTGTTGCCGAGCCCCTCGCCCCTGGACGCGCCAGCCACGAGGCCAGCGATGTCGAAGAACTCCATCGTCGTTGGGATGGTTTTCTGCGGCTTGACAATGTTCGAAAGAACCTGGAGGCGCGCGTCCGGCACCGGAACAACCCCGACATTTGGCTCGATCGTGCAAAACGGGTAGTTCTCAGCCGGGATTTCCGCCGCAGTAAGCGCATTAAACAGGGTTGATTTGCCGACATTAGGCAGGCCGACGATGCCGCAGGTGATAGCCATGGCTCAGGAATCTGTATGCAGGCGGGTCATCGCCGCCCCGATGCCATTTTCGACGAGTTCGGATAAGACGTCGGCCGCGTCGTCGATATTGTGCAGCATGGCCTGCTCTACTTCAGTGGATGCGCGCTTTAACACGTAATCTGTAACCAGGTCCTTGTGACCGGGATGACCGACGCCGACGCGAAGCCGCATGAAATCCGATCCCGTGTGCTTAATCACATCGCGCAGGCCGTTGTGGCCCCCGTGACCGCCTCCCTGTTTCAGGCGAACGGTACCGGGATCCAGGTCGATCTCATCATGGGCGACCAGAAGGTCGCTAACGGCAAGGCGGTAATAATCGAGCACGCTGCGAACGGGTCCGCCGCTCAGGTTCATATAACTTTGCGGTTTGACGAGCCAGATATCGTTACCAGACAAGGTAATACGGCAAACCTCCGCATCGAAACGTTTCTCATAACGAAACTGCGCGCCGGCGCGGCGCGCAAGTTTATCGACAAACCAGAACCCGGCGTTATGCAGCGTGTGCGCGTAGCGTTCCTCGGGATTGCCGAGCCCCGCTATCGCTGTCAGATACGTGGTCAAAGCGGTGACCTGCCAGGTGCAGATTACTCGTCGGGGGTCTCGGCCTTGGAATCGTCCTCGGCAGCAGCTTCACCTTCGGGCGCTTCGCCTTCTTCGGCTTCTTCGCCTTCAACTGCCTCAAGCTCTTCTTCCGGAACCTCTTCTTCGATGATCTCTTCATGGATGAAGTGAATCGAAACGATCGGCTGGGCCTGTTCTTCCTCGGCCTGCGCAAGCCCGACAATCTCGACTCCCTCCGGAACCTTGATGTCGGTCAGGTACATCATCTCATCCAGTCCGAGCTCAGTAATGTCGAGATCCAGGTATTCGGGCAGATCCTTCGGCAGACAGGTTATCTCGACTTCGTTCACCATCTTGGTAACGGTACCGCCACCGTCCCTGACGCCGACGGCCATATCTTCGCCGACGTAGTGAATCGGCACGTTCATCTTGATCTGTTGGTCCTCGACAATACGCTGCAAATCGAGATGCATGATCTGCCGCTTCGAAGGATGACGCTGAATGTCCTTCAGAATCGCCGCCTGGCTCTTCTCGCCGACCTTAATGTTCAGAATGCTCGAATAGAACGACTCGTTCTCGAGCTGGTGAGCGACCTTGTTATGGTCGAACGTGATAGAGCGCGGCGGCCGGCCGGCACCGTAAATGATTGCAGGAATTTTACCTTCGTGACGCAGGCGGCGGCTCGCACCCTTCCCCAGGTCTTCTCGATAATCCGCAATCAGATCGAAATCCTTAGCCATGAGAAATCTCCGATAACTGATTGTTTATAAAGCTATTTCCAGCTTCCGTTGAATATCCCGACCGCGACCAATCGGGACAAGGGCGCGCATGGTAACGCAAATTGGAACCGGGGAGCAATCACTGCGGACACCTTTTGTCAAAACGGGCCCACAGTGATTGTCGCCCGTCAGGACGGGCGATTTGAATAATCCTAGTCCACGTACAGCGAAGAGACCGATTCTTCGTCGCTGATGCGGCGTATCGTCTCCGCGAGGAGTTCAGCAGTCGATAACTGGCGAATCTTGTCACAGGCCTCGGCGGATTCGCTCAGGGGAATCGTGTCGGTAACAACAATCTCATCAAGCTCTGACTCGCCGATACGTGACACCGCCGGGCCTGACAGAACTGCGTGTGTGATATAGGCAACGACCACCTTGGCGCCATTCGCCTTGAGTGCGCTGGCGGCATGGCAGAGCGTGCCGGCCGTGTCGACCATATCATCGATAAGGACGCAGGCTTTGCCATCGACCTCGCCAATGATGTTCATGACTTCCGACTGGTTGGCTTTAGAGCGACGCTTATCGATGATGACAAGATCGGCGTCGTCGAGTCGTTTTGCCAGGGCCCTGGCCCGGACCACGCCGCCAACATCAGGTGAGACAACGACCATGTCGTCGTATTTCTGTTTCCAGACGTCGCCGAGCAATACCGGTGAGGCGTAGACATTATCGACGGCGATATCGAAGAAACCCTGAATCTGGTCAGCATGCAAGTCGACAGTCAGCACTCGGTCGACGCCGGAAACACCGATGAGATTAGCGACCAGTTTTGCGGTAATCGGCATCCGGGCCGCCCTCGGCCGCCGGTCCTGGCGGGCGAAACCGAAGTAGGGAATGACCGCTGTTATTCTTGCCGCTGATGCACGCTTGACGGCATCGACCATGACCAGAAGTTCCATAAGATTTTCTGGCCCGGGCGGGCAGGTGGACTGAACGATAAAGGTCTCCCGCCCCCTGATGTTTTCCAGTATCTCGACGTTGATCTCGCCGTCGCTGAACCGGCCGACCTGAGCTTTGGCCAGCGGAACGTGGAGTACCCGGGATATGTCGTGTGCCAGCTTCGGGTGTGCGTTCCCGGAAAAGATTGCCATTGTTGCTGGATCCATGGCCCTACCTCACCTCGCCTATCGGTTTTTCGCGCAGTACGCGTCATTGAATATGGCTGGGGTGGCAGGATTCGAACCTGCGCATGACGGGATCAAAACCCGTTGCCTTACCACTTGGCTACACCCCATCCGCTTTGCCGTCTGATTGTTTCGTTGGTATGCGATCTAAGTTGCGCGCAATTGTGAGGCGCATCAATAAACGTGTCAACGACAACGCCGGGGACATTAGTTCCTCTATCGGAATGTCCAGTTGTCGATGACCAGCCGTACTTTGTTGTCACCTGAAACGGCCAAGAGCCGCCGCGGCATCGACTGGCCACCGCCATCGCGGTACTGGGCGATCTGCACCTGCCAATTGCCCTGCTCGAGCGATGTCAGCTGGCCTTCTTCATCGAAATCGGTGAAAGCGAGCTCCGATGGGTCCGGAATACCGAGCGCCCAGTAGCGCAGGCTTGTCACCGGAATAGTCCAACCGTACATAACCTGCAAATCGACCTCTGGATCCGGCAGCATCCACTCCTCGCCGTCCTTGTCGGTCACCGTTACTTGCTGGCCGTCCCCCTCGATTCGAATCGTACCGAATCCGAGCGGGCCGCTAACCGTCGCACGAAAATCATCGTCTTTTTGTGAATAGCGAAGCTTGCCGTTAAAGCCTTCGCCGCCAGCGCTAACGCCGATCCGGCCTTTGAACTCCCAGTCGTGCATACCAGCGAGAACCCGGGTTCTGGTCTCCCAGTCGGTCAGGTCCGGCAAGTCAACGCCACGCTGAGTGGCGCAACCAGAAATCACCAGTATTAACAGGGCCAGCGTTATATGTCGGGCGGTAGAGTCAGGCCGCATGAGAGGGATTTGTCACCGGTCTTCAGGGAACACTCGCTCACGGATATCTCTTAAGAGAGCACTGTCGGGGTTCAAGAGCTCCGCCTCCTCGAGGACCGTCAATGCTTCCTCCAGTCTTTGGAGGCTGCCCAGTACCTCGACGATGTGAGATGCAACCTCGGCGTCTTTGAGCATCGTGTATGCCCGTTGCAATTCCTCGAGGGCGCGTTCGTTTTCCCCAAGGCGATACAGGACCCAGCCGTAGCTGTCGATGATCGCCGCACTATCCGGATCGAGTTTCAGCGCTTTCTTGATCAGTTTCTCTGCTTCTGCATATTCCCCGGTGCGATCTGCCAGCGTATAACCAAGTGCATTGAGCGCTATTGCACTATCGGGCCATCGCTTGACGCTTTGTCGGTAATCGGCGATGGCATCGTCGAGACGGCCCATCCGAAGCAGTAGTTCCGCCTTACCGAGAACTGCGGTCTCGCTTTCCGGCCGAAACCCGATGACACGGTCATAAGCATCGAGCGCGTCGGGATATCGCCCCATAGAGACGAGCAGCTGGGCCTCCGCCTCGACCATATCGATGGCGTATAGGGGATTGTCGGTGCCGAACTGCCGCAGATGTTCCAGCGCTTCGTCGCCCTTGCCTTGCTGCAACATTATTTCGCTTGCGCGACGCTGCGATATAACCGCGTTGTTACCCCTTTGCACCTGTGAATAAAGTCGAACGGCCTGATCGGGTTCCAAACGTCGATCGGATATCCGGCCTAGATAATAAAGCGCGTCCATCGTGTAACGGCCACTCGCAAGAACGTCCTGGAAATCTGCCCATGCGGCTTCGAGATAGTCCAGGCGAAAATTGATGATCGCCATCAGGCGCAAAGCGTCTGTTCGACCTGGCTGTTCGAGCAGAATCTGATTCACCTGGCTGAGCGCATCGTCATCCCGCCCCGCCGAGAGCAGCATGATTGCGAGCTCCATTCTCGCCTCGGGATCGGGATCCGGGTCATCACCGACGATCCTCGCCGTGTAGTCGATCGCATCCTCTTGATCGCCGGCAAGCAGCATTGCCCGCGCTTTTAATAACTGTGCTCTCAACCAGTCAGGCTTGATTTTGAGAGCCCGGGATGCACGGTCGATGGCCTCGGCGGAGTCTCCAGCCTGCAGTGCCATGACGCCGGCGGCATATTGCGCCGGTGCCGAGCTCTTGTACGGCTTTGCAAGTCGCCGCATCAACTTGTCGGCGTCTTTTGCATCTTCCTCAGACAGGAATGGAATTAGAGCAATCAGTCTTTCGTCCGGCGCTTCGTCACCTCGCTTCAGCAAGCGAGTGAGCGACCGACTCGAGGCCTTGATCTTGCCCAGCCGAAGCTGAAGCTGGGCGACAAAAAGGAGCGCGTCATCGCTATTCTCGTCGAGCTTCGTCCAGCGTTTCGCCGAGCGTAGTGCATCCTCGTTGAAACCGTAACTGAAGCCTACCCGGGTTGCCTCCCTCGCGACATCGACATTGCGGCTGAGTTCGGCAGCTTTTCGGTATTCCGATGCCGCCGTCTTGTATTCCTGCCGCTGCAGCGCGATCTCGGCCTGTAGCACATGCGCGCTGATTTGCTCACTCTCAGTATCCGCAACGGCGATGTTCCCCGCCGAAATGGCCAGCATGGTGGCCAAGGGCAGCCAGATGCGTGACATTTTGTGTACGCAGAATTCCTTCATTCCAGAGTTAGTCATTAATACAGCAGCCGATTTTCCATTCCGAGGTAACACAGACAAGCAACTGCACTGTCAGTTCGCTTATCATATGCGCTGATTCCGCAAGTAACTCTCAAAAAGCGCCCCATGCCGCTGCAAATACTCGGGTTGAACCATAACACGGCACCTGTAGAAATACGTGAACAGGTCATCTTTTCCGGAGACGATGTCACCCGGGCTCTCTTGCAGCTGCTCGAACTGGATGACATCGACGAGGCCGTCTTGCTATCTACCTGCAACCGCACCGAGTTTTATATCGTATCGAACGAGGGTGACACCGGCGTACTGCAAACCTGGTTGCAGAACGATCAGGGCCTCGATGCCGAGGCGCAGAAAGCCCTGTTTACACTTGAGAAGGACGATGCAATCCGGCATATCTTTCGGGTCGCCTGTGGGCTCGACTCGATGGTGCTCGGGGAGCCGCAGATTCTTGGCCAGCTTAAAGATGCGTACCGACAGGCACACCAGGCCGGCTCGGTTGGCAGCCGGCTAAGCCGGCTTTTCCAGCATACGTTTTCCGTCGCGAAGAAAGTCCGAACCGACACCGAGATCGGCAGCAACCCGGTTTCTGTTGCCTATGCGGCCGTAACGCTCGCCAACCAGTTTTTCGCAGGCTTCAGTCGGCACACGGCGCTCTTGATCGGCGCAGGTGTGACAATGGAACTGGTTGCCAAACATCTCAACAGCAAAGGTATCGGTCGAATGTTCGTCGCGAATCGCGATATTAATCGTGCACAGGCGCTTGCCGGTCAATTCAGCGGGTTTGCATTGCCACTTTCGGAAATCGAAGGGACCTTGCCTGACGCCGACATCCTGATCAGTTCGACCGCCAGCAGCGATCTGGTGATTTCACTCGAGCAAATGAAGAGAGCCGTGAAGGCGCGCAAACGAAAACCTGTGTTCGTCGTCGATATTGCCGTACCAAGGGACATCGACCCGGAAGTCACCGGGCTCGACGATGTTTACTTATATACAATCGACGATCTCGACCGTGTAATCGTCGAAGGACAAAGCAATCGAGAGGCTGCCGCTGCTGACGCCAATCAAATCCTGGACGAGGAGATACGGCGATACCTCAACATGGAGCGGAGCAAAGAGGTCGCACCCGTTATCACGGAACTACGCGACCATGGAGATGCGATCAGGAACGAAGTGTTGAAGCAGGCGCGGCTCCGATTGAGCAAGGGCGCGGGCAATGATGAAGTACTTGAGTACGCAACCGCATCCTTATTGAAGAAAATGCTGCACCAACCCAGCGTGCGATTACGCGAAGCGGGCGAGCATTCCGACAAGCAATTGGTCGAGGCCGCCCGCGAGCTCTTCGGTCTTGCCAACAAAGACGATTGAGCAATCGGATATCTGCAGGCATGAAGTCATCAATCAGAAACAAGCTTGAAAGCGTTTGCGATCGATTCGAAGAGGTGTCGGGACTTTTGTCAGACCCCGACATCATCAGTGACCAGAACCAGTTTCGCGATCTGTCACGCGAGTACTCGAAGCTCGAGCCCGTGGTCGGCATGTTCCGGCAATACGAATCCATGGACAAAGACATTGTTGCGGCCGAAGAAATGGCCAACGACGCCGACGCCGATATTCGCAGGATGGGGCAGGAGGAGCTGGCTACCCTTACCGAAGGCCGCGACGAACTGTTGCTGGATCTGCAGAAGGCGCTGATACCACCCGATCCGCGCGATGATAGCAACGTCTATCTCGAAGTCCGGGCCGGTACCGGCGGGGATGAAGCAGCTATTTTCGCGGGCGATCTGTTTCGCATGTATTGCAAGTATGCGGAAGCTATGCGTTGGTCGCTCGAGATTGTCAGCGCCCGTGAAGGTGAGCACGGCGGCTACAAGGAAATCATCAGCCGGATTTCCGGCAACGGGATCTATGCTCGGCTGAAGTTCGAGTCCGGTGCTCACCGCGTACAGCGAGTGCCCGCCACCGAGTCACAGGGGCGCATTCATACCTCGGCGTGCACCGTGGCGGTGCTGCCCGAAGCCGACGAAGTCGAGGAAATCGAAGTCAACACGAATGATCTTCGTGTCGATACCTACAGGGCGTCCGGCGCAGGCGGACAGCATGTCAACAAGACCGACTCTGCCGTCCGCTTGACCCACCTGCCAACGGGTATCGTTGTGGAATGTCAGGACGAACGGTCGCAACACAAGAATCGTGCGAGGGCGATGTCCCTGTTGAAGGCAAGACTGCTGGACGCAGAAATAGCCCAACGTGAGTCAGAGCAAGCCGAGAACCGAAAACTACAGGTTGGATCCGGCGACCGATCGGAGCGCATCCGAACTTACAACTATCCGCAAGGCCGAGTGACTGATCACCGTATCAACCTGACTCTCTATAAACTACCGGAAGTCCTCGAAGGCCACCTCGACCAGGTCATTCAGCCCCTCGTGAGCGAATATCAGGCCGATCAGCTCGCAGCGATTGGTGACTAAAATGAACGACATCCAACGCCTGGTGGAATGCATAGGTAATACGCCATTGATCCGATTGAATCATCTCTCCGATGCAACGGGCTGCGAGATCCTCGGCAAAGCCGAATTCATGAACCCGGGCGGCTCGGTCAAGGACCGGGCAGCGCTTGGTATGATTCTCGAGGCCAAGAAGTCAGGAGCGTTGAGACCCGGCGGCGTCATTGTAGAGGGCACCGCAGGCAACACCGGCATCGGGCTCGCCATGGTCGGCAGCGCACTGGGACATCGCACAGTTATCGTCATGCCGGACAATCAAAGTTACGAGAAAATAACGACGCTGAAGGCCTACGGCGCCGAGGTAAAACTCATACCCGCCGTCCCCTACAGGAATCCCGAGCACTTTGTGCATACTTCAGGCCGGCTTGCAGAATCCCTGAACGAAACCGAAGAAAACGGTGCCTGGTGGGCCAACCAGTTCGAAAATCTTGCAAACCGTTCCTTTCACGAGGAAACGACCGGCCCGGAAATCTGGCAACAGACCAATGGAACCGTCGACGGCTTCGTCAGCTCGGTTGGTACGGGCGGCACACTGGCCGGCGTTGCACGCGCCCTGCGTCCCAAAAATCCCGACGTAAAGATTGCGTTATCGGATCCCGAAGGTTCCGGTCTGCACAACTTCTTCGCACACGGAGAAATCAAAATAGTCGGAAGTTCGATTACGGAGGGCATCGGCAACAGCCGCGTAACGGCCAACCTCGCTGACACGGAACTCGATGTCACATGGCAGATCCCGGATACCGAAGCGATCCCGATCGTCTTCGATCTGATTCGCGAAGAAGGCCTCGTATTGGGAGGATCCAGCGGCATCAACCTGGCCGGAGCGGTGCGCCTCGCACAGGAACTCGGTGCCGGACACACGATAGTGACGGTGCTGGCGGATTCTGGCGTTCGCTACCAGGCACGCTTGTTTAATAAGGAGTACATGGAAAGCAAAGGATTGCGTTTCCCGGACTGGCTGGAGCCGCCGGGATAGGTCAGCC
>FXBF010000571.1_pt1 | contig 12823 bp, 14 predicted proteins | sample 5335321 | NCBI WGS metagenome assembly FXBF01 (sample SAMEA103928391, study PRJEB20085) | sediment metagenome | isolation source: sediment | reverse complement strand
GGTATTTGGATCATACATCGATATAACCGGGGGACAGATTTCAAATCTGTCCCCCACTCCCACCTCAGTGGAGTCGAACGGGGACAGAATTGAATTCTGTCCCCACGCCGGGGCCTCCGCCTGCTCCGCCAACCGCAGCCATTTACCTGACCACGAACTCCACCCGGCGATTGACGGCACGGCCTTCCGGGGTCGAGTTGGGTACCAGCGGATCGGTTTTTCCGCGGCCGGACACGCTCAAGCGCGTAGCGTCGATACCGCGGGTAACGATGTAATCACGCACCGATTCGGCGCGGCGCAAAGACAGGGCGCGGTTGTATTCCGCCGAGCCGATGTCGTCGGTGTAGCCGACGATCTGCACGTCGACCTCCGGCATCTCTTTCAGCAATTGTATGACGCGCGCAAGTCTTTTTTTCACGTCTTCGCGTACAACCGCGCGGTCGAAATCGAAGTTGATGTTGGTAACGATGGCGATCCGCTCACCGGCAAGCGGACAACCCCTGGCATCCACGCGGGTTCCGATTGGCGTGCTCGGGCAGGCATCCCGATTGTTGGCAATGCCGTCGACGTCGGAATCGACCGGGCAGCCGTTGGGGTCCACCGGAATTCCCGGCGCGGTACCGGGGCATTGGTCCTGATAATCGGGCACGGCATCGGCATCGCTGTACAGCGCACAGCCGTCGGGGTCGACGGGAATTCCCGCCGGCGTGCCGGGGCACAAACTAGCGCTTTCGCCCGCACCCGGCGTCGCGCAACCGCCGAGCGCCGCCGCGATGAGCACGAAAACGCCGAGCAGGCCGAGCCTTCCCGGCGGAGATAAGCGCCACGCTGAGGTCATCGATGCACCTTGCCGGCGATTTCCCTGTCGGCATGCGGGTCGGGTGACGCGCGTACGGCCGCCAGACTCTCTATATATTGCGCAGGCAAGCCGTGGGCGCGGGCGCCGGCCACGACGATTGCCTTGTACCAGCCGAAGGGCTGCAAATCCGCATCCACGTGCCCGACCCTTGCAAGATAAACGTATGCGGTGAGCATGCCCGAACGCGTGCTGACCGAGACATCCCGCGAAGCGTACCCGGGTCCTTCGATCTCATCGAGCATGTCCCGCTGCGCCTGGCTCAAAGAATAGACGACGCCATACGTGGTATCGGCGGGATTTCCGGTATGAAAGGCGTCACACTTACCCGACCCGTCGCGCCCGCGTTTGTGGAAACGCAGGGCGTATCCGCGCAGACTCGCTGTCCCGATCGCCTCACACGGGCCCAGGCGCAGCTCGATACGGCGCGACCACATGTTCGACCCGTAGGCCAGGTATCGAATCCTCGAAACGCCGCTCAATCCGGATTCCTGACATGGGCGCGGGCAACGGCGAGCGCGCTCATGTTGACGAGGCCGCGAACGGTGACCGATTGCGTGAGCACATGCACCGATCGTGCCGCGCCTATCAGAATCGGACCGATGGTGACTCCGCCTCCGAGCATCTTGAGAAGATTGTAGGCGATGTTTGCGGCGTCCACGTTCGGCATCACCAGCAGGTTCGCCTGACCGGTAAGACGCGATTTCGGCAGCACCGCCTCTCGTATGGTTTCGGAGAGCGCCGCGTCCGCATGCATCTCGCCGTCGACCTCCAGATCCGGCGCCTCACGGGCGAGAATGCGCACCGCTTCGCGCATTTTCAGCGCCGAGGGCGTATCGCCCGTGCCGAAATTGGAGCGCGAAAGCAACGCGACTTTCGGAGGAATGCCGAAACAGCTGACCTCGTCAGCGGCGAGCACGGTCATCTCCGCGATTTCCTCGGCACTCGGATCCGGCGACACATGAGTGTCACAGATGAAAAACGTGCCGCTCGGAAGAATCAACCCGATGAGTGTCGAGTATGCGTGAATGCCGTGCGCCTTGCCGATGATGTCGTCCACATGCTTGAGATGCTGATGGAAGGGCCCGACGGTGCCGCACAACATCGCGTCCGCACCGCCCTGGCGCAACATGATTGCCGCCACTGCCGTATGCTGTGTGCGGATGACGTGCTTGGCTTCCTCCGGGGACGTCCCCCGGCGACCGACCAGCTCGTGATACTCGTTCCAGTAGTCACGAAAGCGTTTGTCCTTGTGGATATTCACGAGCTCGAAGTCCTTGTCCGGCTGCATGCGCAATCCAAGCTGCTTGATACGCATCTCGATGATGTTGCGGCGCCCAACCAGAATCGGCTCGGCCAGCCTCTCGTCGACGATCTGCTGCACGGCCTGAAGCACGCGCCGTTCTTCGCCTTCCGCGTAAACCAATCGCGCCGGCGCGCGGCGCGCGGCATCGAAGATCGGCTTCATCACCAATCCCGAACGAAACACGAAGGCCGTGAGCTTCTGATGGTAGGCGTCGAAATCCTCGATGGATCGGGTGGCGACGCCGCTGTCCATGGCGGCTTTCGCGACCGCCGGCGCAATCCTGCTGATGAGCCGTGGGTCGAAGGGCTTGGGGATGAGATTTTCGGGACCGAAGGCTGCCGGCTCGCCACCGTAGGCCTTGGCTACCAGCTCCGAGGTCTCGGCCATGGCCAGATCGGCCAATGCCGTCACGCAGGCGAGCTTCATGGCCTCGTTGATCTCGGTGGCGCCCACGTCCAGGGCGCCGCGAAAGATGAACGGGAAGCAGAGCACGTTGTTGACCTGATTCGGGTAGTCGGAACGCCCGGTGGCGATGATCGCGTCCGGGCGCGCGCGCTTGGCATCTTCCGGAGTGATTTCCGGATCCGGGTTGGCGAGTGCCAGAATCAACGGTTGCGGCGCCATGCGCTTGGCGAATTCCGGCTTGAGCACACCCGGTGCCGACAATCCGAGGAATACGTCCGCGCCTTCGATGACATCGGCGAGCGTGCGAGCTTTTGTTTCGATCGCGAACTGCGATTTCCACGGGTCCATTTCCTTTTTGCGGCCCTTGTAGACGACACCGGCGATGTCGGTGACGACGATGTTCTCCTTTCGTACCCCCATGCTGACGAGCTGATTCAAGCACGCGAGCGCGGCGGCACCAGCGCCCGAGGCGACGACTTTGACCTCCTCGAACCGCTTCCCCACCAGCCGCAGGGCATTCATGACCGCCGCTCCGACGATGATGGCGGTGCCGTGCTGATCGTCGTGGAAAACGGGAATCGACATGCGCTCTCTGAGCCGTCGCTCGATCTCGAAGCACTCCGGTGCCTTGATGTCCTCGAGGTTGATTCCGCCGAAGGTCGGCTCGAGGCTCGCGACGATGTCGACGAAAGCGTCGATGTCGGTCTCATCGACCTCGATATCGAAGACGTCGATGCCGGAGAATTTCTTGAATAGAACGGCTTTGCCTTCCATGACCGGCTTGGCCGCCAGGGGACCAATAGCGCCGAGCCCGAGCACCGCCGTGCCGTTGCTGACAACGGCCACGAGATTGCTCTTCGCCGTCAGCTCGGACGCCTCCCCGGGATTCGCCGCGATGGCGTCGCAGGCGGCGGCAACACCCGGGGAATAAGCCAGGGCCAGATCCTGCTGGGTGCCCAGTGGCTTGGTGGCGGTGATAGCCAGCTTTCCCGGCACGGGATAGCGATGATAGTGAAGGGCGCGTTCGTCGAAATTTTCTGTCATGATTCCCTTACCGGCACTCGCCGGCGGCGTATCCGGACGCAGACGTGATTATCCAGGAGGCGGGCAAAAAAATCTCTGTGGCGATGTATTGCCCGGCGCATGTATGAAAAGCTCCAGTGATGTCCGGCTCGTGCGTGAGACCCCGGGATTTCGGGATCTCAGCCCGGTGGTGCTGGAAGCGCTGTTGGCCGAGACCACGAAGCGCCGGGTAACCGCCGGCAAGACCCTCTTCGAGGTGGGCCAGCCGTTCCTCGATGAGGTTTACATTGTACGCCGTGGCGAAATCGAGCTGCAGCGGGCCAACGGCCGCACGGACAAGGCCACCCCGGGCTATCTGGTGGGTCTCTCCAGCTATCTGGGCGAATCGCCCTATGCCTCCAGGGCGGTCGCCCGGGAAGACACGCAGCTGCTGGTGCTGCCGGCCTCCGAGCTACGTCAGGCCGAGAGCCGCGAACCCGAGCTCTTCGACGCCATCAACCGCCTCATCGGCACCGGCTTGCGGGCCCGCAGCGTCACTGCGAGCATCGCCACCGGCGGTCTCACGCAATCGGCAGCCAGCATAATGAGCACTCCGCTCAGCACCTGCCGATCGGACGCCAACATTCGCGACGTGCTGGAAACCATGCTGCGCGACAACGTCGGCAGTCTCGTAATTGTCGACCCTGTCGACCAGATTGGCGGCATGGTGACATTCCGGACGCTCGCCAAGCGCCTCGTGCATCCCGGCATCGATCCGGCGCTCGAGCCGGTGGTGAATGCCGTGCAACCGGCCACGACCGTTGCCGGCGACACCCCGTTGTGGCAGGCCCAGGACATTCAGAAGCGCGAGCAATGCAAGTACCTGGTGGTGATGGACGACGGGCGGCCGGTGGGCATGCTCTCGCAGACCGATATCGTCCACGAGCTGAGAGCACACCAGAGCGGTCTCTATCCGCCAATCAGCCAAGCGCAAAGCTTCGAGGAGCTGGCCGAACACTATCTCGGGATCGACAGCATTGCCGCCCGCGCCCTGGAAACGAACCGGCGGGCGCGCGTTGCGGTGCGGATACTGAGCGAGACGCACCTGGCAATTCAACGGCGTTGTGTGGAGCTGACGCTGGCCGAGATCGAAGCGCAAGGTCACGGCGCGCCGCCGATCGCTTACGCGCTGATCATCATGGGCTCCGGTGGCCGCAAGGAAATGATGCTCGATCCGGATCAGGACAACGGATTCATTCTCGCGGATCATCCAGCCGCAGAGGCAAAAAAAATCGACGCCTGGTTCGAGCATTTCGGCAACCGCCTCAACGCGAACCTCGACCGCGTGGGGTACATCCTGTGCCCCGGCGGCATCATGGCCCGTAATCCAATGTACCGGAAGTCGCTGTCGGAATGGAAAGCACAGATCACCCGCATGACTCAGCGTCCGAACGAAAAAGTGGCGCGCTGGTCGAACATCGTATTCGATTTCAGCGCCCAGCACGGGGACGACGCATTGACGCGCGAGCTTCGCGTCCACCTCAACGATCAGTTTCAGGACAACGTCGGGTTGCTGAAATTCATGATGGAGGATGACGCTCAGGGGCGCGCGCCGATCGGCTGGTTCAATCAACTCGTGACCACCGATAGGCCGGACGGCATGGAAATTGTCGATGTGAAACGCAATGGCATGCGCATCGTCGCCAATGACGCACGCATTCTCGCGCTGATGTCCGGCATCAGCGTGTGCAATACCACCGACCGCATCGACGCTCTGGTGCGCAAAGGGGCGCTCAGCGAGGACTTCGGCGCGACGGTCTCGGCCGCCTACGATGAGTTGCTGGAAATACTGCTGATGCATCAGCTGGAGCAAAAGCGCTCGGGCACGCCGCTCGACAAAGAGGTCGCACCCCAGGACCTGACGGCCCCCGCCCGCGATGCGCTGCGGGTATCCATGCGTGCCGTGAAACGCTTTCAAGAGTGGCTGCAGGGCGAGCTCGGCGGCGCGCACTGGTAGATATCTGTGCGGAAATCCCGGTCGAGTACCCCGGGCATCGATGCGGTAAGATCACCGGGAGTGGACAGGAATCCGGCTTGGCATGGCGGATAAATCACGCAAATTACCGGCGAAATCCGCGCAGGCGGAGGTCGACGCATTTCTCGCAAAAGTCGCGAGCACGCCGGCGGCCAAGGCGGGCAGCACTCGCGGGCGCTTGATTTTCGCCATGGACGCAACCGCGAGCCGCGAGCCGACATGGGATCGCGCCTGCCATATCCAGTCGGAAATGTTTCTCGAAACCGAGGCACTGGGCGGTCTCGACATCCAGCTCTGCTACTATCGCGGCTTTCGGGAATTTTACGCCAGCGCCTGGTTTGGCAAGCCGGCGGACCTGCTGGCGAACATGAGAGAGGTGCGTTGCGCCGGCGGCATGACCCAGATCGAGCGGGTGCTGAAACATACTGCCGCCGAGGCGCAAGAGAGCAAGGTCAACGCGTTGGTATTCGTCGGCGACTGCATGGAGGAAAATATCGACCAACTCTGCCACATGGCCGGCGAGCTCGGCATCCTCGGCGTTCCCGCGTTCTTGTTCCACGAGGGACACGACCTGGCCGCCGAGCGCACGTTTCGCGAGATCGCGCGCTTGAGCGGCGGCGCCTATTGCCGTTTCGATGCAAACAGTGCGCATCAACTGCGCGATCTGTTGAGTGCCGTAGCGGTGTACGCGGCCGGTGGGCGAAAAGCCCTGGAAGACTTCGGCCAACGTCAGGGCGGCGTCGCACTTCGACTCACCCGGCAGTTCAAGAAGGGCTAGCGATCTTGTCTCCAATTATTCTTCTCGCGCTGCTCGTAGCGGGGCTGTTGCTTATCAGCTGGTACAAGCGCGCGCCATCGGGCCAGCAGAAACGCATCAGAGGCCGCATGCTGCTGTTCGCCGGGCTCGGCATCGTTCTTCTGCTCCTGGTCACGGGCCGTCTCAACCCGGTCATCGCGCTCATCTTCGCCGCGCTTGCCATCGGTCAACGCATTCTGGCCGTCGCCAGCATGGCCAACATGTTCAAGGGTTTTCGAAACTCGATGAAGGCGGCCGCCGGTCCCAGTGCCGGACACGCCTCAGACGTGGAGACCCGTTTTTTCCGCATGACGCTGGATCACGACACGGGCGCGATGGATGGCGTCGTTCTCGAGGGCGCTTATCGCGGCCGCCGGCTGGCGGAGCTCGATCTCGACGGCCTGTTGAATCTGCTGGCCGTCTGCCGCGCGGAAGATTCTCAGTCGGCGACGGTCCTCGAGGCCTATCTGGATCGCGTCCACGGCGACGGCTGGCGGGACGCGTTTCACGGCAGGGGTAGCGAGCATGGCGAGGAACCATCGCGTATGACGCCGGCCGAGGCGCACGAAATACTGGGCGTCGGAGCCGATGCAAGTCGCGAGGAGATCGTCGATGCGCACCGCCGGTTGATGCAGAAAAATCACCCGGATCGGGGCGGTTCCACTTACCTGGCGGCAAAGATCAATCAGGCAAAGGACATCCTGCTCGCGTGACGCCGCGTCCAGCGGACGCCGGTGGCGAGCGTATCGGACAGCTACTCGGCAAACTCCAGATTGACGCGCCGATTGTGCTTGCCCTTTTTCTCGATCTTCCTCACCCGGACGCGCCCTATCTCACCGGTGGCGGCGACGTGGGTGCCGCCGCAGGGCTGCAGATCGACGCCCTCCACCTCCAGCACTCTGACCTTGCCGCTGCCCATGGGTGGCTTGACGGACATGGTGCGCACCAGCTCCGGGTTCGCGGCGAGTTCCTCCTCGCTTATCCAGCGCCCGCTGACCGCGTGATTCTCTTCGACCAGACGGTTGAGCTCGGCAGTAATGTGTTCCTTGTCCAGGGTGCTCTCCGGCAGATCGAAATCCAGCCGGCCGCTACCGTCGCGAATGGAACCTCCGGTCACGCCGGCGGGAACCACTACGCACAGCAGATGCAGCAGCGTGTGCATGCGCATGAGCCGATGGCGACGCTCCCAGTCGATGCAGGCATCCACCTGCTGGCCCTCGAGATCCAGCCCCACGTCGCCCTCGGGAACGTGCACGATGTCTCCAGAAGTGCCGTCCTTGTGCGTATCGCTGATTCGGATTTCGCTGCCGTCTCGAAGACGCAGAACACCCGTGTCGCCCGGCTGACCGCCGCCCATGGGATAGAACACCGTACGATCCAGGCGGATACCGACGTCGTCCACCGCCGTGACGCGAGCTTGACACTGCTTGGCATACGCGTCCTGTCGAAAGATCTCCTCGGTCATGCTTCGCCCTCCTCGCCGGACGCTTCGTTCAGAATGGTTTCCGCCGCGCGATATAGTGTCTCCGCCGGCACCGCACCGGCGACCATGTAGCGACCGAAGAGAAATGCCGGTACGCCCTGGACGCCGATTTGAGCGGCGCGCCAGGACTGATCGCGCAGACGCTGCTCGTATATGGGTTCACTCCATGCCTGCTCCACGACGTCCCCGGGTACTGCGCACTCGGCGGCGATTTCCCGCAGCACATCGCGATCACCGATGTTGCGGCACTCGGCAAAATAGGCCTCGAACAGTCGCTTGTGCAAGCCGTCGAAGGCTTCGGGTGCCAGGGATCTCGTGGCCTCCGCCAGTAACAGGGCGCTGTGGGAGTTCGTGGTGAAGGTTCTCGGCGCCAGCGCAAGACCGTCCTCCCTGGCCATCCGCTCCAGATTCGCCATCATTTGCTGCCACTGCTCCGGTGGATATCCCAGCTCCGCCACCGGCTTGCCCTCGGCGGGGTTGTCCGGGTGAATCTCGAAAAAGCACCAGTCCACATCCAGCTCGTAGTCATCCCGCAGCTTGTCCAGACGCGCGTCGCCGACATAGCAGAACGGACAGATATAGTCGCTGAAAACAGTGACGCGCAGACGAGGCTTGGCGCCATCTTCGCTACGGTGCTGTTGCGCGTCGGGCACTGTTTGCAAGTCTCCGTTGCTGGTGCAGGGGCAGAAGCGATGGTGAAACACTGTGCATAAAAAACCCCCGTGAGTCGAGCCCACAGGGGTTCAGTCGATGCCTGGCCACCGCCAACGTCATCGCGGCGCGTCGCGTCGCGGTGGCGCGCTAGGCGTGCTCCCGACGATATTCTTCGATCATGGCCGCCATCTTGTCTTTGGCGAGAAGTTTTTCTCTTTTCATGGTTCCGAGGGCAACGCCGTCCATTGGCAGGACGCCGATCTCGGCGTCTTTTACTTTTTCCTTGAGTGCGTGATGTTTTTTGTACAATTCCTGAAAGCGTTGGTTGTCGTGCAAAAGTGTATCGACTATCGCTTGGTCGTACTCGAACATGGAAAGCCCACCTACCGGTTGATGACTGGAATCCTGAGGGCAGGACCGACGAAATCGACGGTCGCTGTCTATACACTAGCGGAATTCCGAAACAGGGACAACTGCGACGAGACCCGTCGATATCCGTGCGTCCGGCTTCAATCCGATAGAATTATTACCAATAATCAATGAATTACAACAACAACCTAAATTCCCGTAAGACCCGGCGTCGGCAGCTATGGGGCTCCGGGCGATGAAGGCGCTGTGGCTTTGCAGCGGTCGCTTGCGCCTTCGCGAAGACCTGGAATTGCCGCCGACCGCAGCCCACGAGGCACGCGTACGCGTGCTCGGCGCCAGCGGCGCACAGGTTGTCGCGGTCGGGCGTAACAGCGACAAGCTGGCGCGGCTCGAAGGCGTGGTCGCGCACACGCTACGCGCCGAAGATATCGAACCCCGATCCTTTGCCATGGCAGTGGAGTGCACCGGCGATGCCTCAGGATTGCCCATCGCCCTCGCCGCCCTCAGACCCCGGGGCACATTGGTGTTGAAGAGCACCTATCCGGATCCCTTGAAGCTCGATACGGCGCGGTTGGTAGTGGACGAGCTGCGCCTGGTTGGCTCGCGGTGCGGACCCTTCGATGCGGCTTTGCGCCTGCTCGAAGAGCAGCGGGTGGAAGTGGATTCGCTCATCGACGCGCGCTATTCCCTCAGCGACGGCGTCGAGGCCTTTGCTCACAGCCGTCGGCCTGGAGTGCTGAAAGTGCTGCTGGAGATGGGCCCGGGCACCTGATTCCCGGCGCGCTCGGCGCCGGGAACCGACCTTCGTTGGAATTCAGGCAACCAGCTTCATGACCAGCGCAATAGTTGCCCAGGCGCCGATGTAAGCCGTTCCCACGCGTACAGTCATTTTCACCAGCATTTCGAAACCTCCTGTTCGGACTCCATATAAACTCTGACCTAGATAAGACTTAAGGAGCCGCATACTGGCGACCCCTGGAATTCAGGAATTCGACCTGACTTGGGCCGAGCTTTGCGCGTTGGATCTTCCGTTGGCCTTATATCGGGTCGATAGTGTCCGGATCAACCGGTTGGTTGGAGCCAGCGGCGATAAATTTTTGGTGCCAGCTTGCGGCCGGGCCGGAGGCGGGCCATTGACAGCTGTTGCCGCAGCATGTCATAGGAGAGGCCATGGCACGACCAGGGCAGGCGGCAAAAATGGAAAACACGATCATCAAGGGCTACCACGCCCACGTCTACTTCGACAACGACACCGTAGAGCAGGCGCGCGCACTGAGGGAGCGGATCGACGAGGAGTTCGATTACGCGGTTGGCCGATTCCACGAAAAAAATGTCGGACCGCACCCGCGTTGGAGCTTTCAGATCGCCTTCAAGGCCGACGCGTTCGGCACCATCGTGCCATGGCTGGCCCTGCACCGGAAGGGATTGACGGTGTTCGTGCACGCCGTCAGCGGTGCAGACATATACGACCACACGGAACTCGTCATGTGGCTCGGCGAATCAGTCGAGATCAACCTGGACGCTCTTTAATTTCCACACCGAGAAGCATGAGAAAGGCCTCGCGCACGGATGAGCCCCCCCCTCGGTGCGGACTGAGAAAGCTCAGGCAGCTTTCGGCCGGATGTTCTGGTTAATGAGCAAAACAAATACAGTTCCACCGATCATCCGGCAGAAAGCCTTTGAGCAACCTTCCGTGTTCATACCGGAAAACCTCTTGAGAGAGGCGAAACGCCAAAGCGCGATCCCGACTGGGAAGGTCCCATCGATCTGCGTGTTGGACCCGGACGGAGACATTGTTGAGAACCTGTTGGCTCGAAATCAGGCACGATCCAACGAGTTCTGGGCCTGCTACCACACGAGAATGTATGATTTTGCGCTCGACGATGTGGCGTTGGGTATTATCGGCTACACCGTGGGAGCTCCATTTGCCGTTCTGGTTGCTGAAGAGCTGTTTGCATCCGGGTGTCAGTTACTCATCAATATCACATCTTCAGGGCAGATCGTCGCGAGAGAAAAGCCCCCGTTTTTCGTGCTGATAGAGAAAGCGCTTCGGGATGAGGGCACCAGCTACCACTACGTTCCCCCCTCGGATTTCTCGGCGATTGACGATGAACTACTGGATCTTCTTGATGGCGCGTTCTCCGATTTGCCCGCGCCAGTGTACCGAGGAGCGACTTGGACCACCGATGCGCCGTTCCGGGAAACCGAGCACGCCATAAATCAAGCGAAACATCTCGACATTCTTGCCGTGGAGATGGAGGCTGCAGCCCTTTACGCTTTCGCCCGTGCCCGCTCCAGACCAGTTATCTGCTTCGCCCACGTTACGAATCAATTGGGGAACGTCGAAGGGGACTTCGAGAAGGGCGAAGAAGATGGCAGTCGAACTGCGCTGCAGCTCATAGCAGCGACAGCGAAAGCTTGGTACTCCGGAAAAACTGCCCGAAGCAATATTTGAGCGTCGTACGATAGGATAAAGTCCCCGACGCCATGGGCGTCGGGGGCGGCGAATTCATGCGCCGTCTGGCTTTTTACACAAGACTTCGATGGGAATAAGCCGTGCTTCCCGTATTCCGCGCAAAGTGTTCGACATGGCATCGCGCGCGAGATCACCATGAATCAGTCGTACGGCACGGTGCGGCGGTTTCTCTCCGCGCTCGACCATGGCGCGCGAGCGAGCACTGAATGCCAGGGTCTCCTCTACCGTGTCGCGCGACTTCAGAACCGTGAAACCGCTCGACTCGAGACCTTCCAGTGTCTCCGACCGCGATACGAGAAAGCTCGAATCCGCCGTCTTTGCCCAAGGCGTCGGGTAGTCCGGGCCACCGCTCGGTCCCAGCGCGGCCTCGGAAAGCACGAGCCACGCGCCCGGACGGAGTACACGGGAAATTTCCTCATAGAACCGAAGCTTGTCGGCAATATTCATGGAAACATTCATCGAATAGGCGCCATCGAAGCTCGCGCTTGCGAAAGGCATCGCCAGCGCATTGCCTTGCTCGATGGTGACTCTGTCCTCGAGACCCAGCATCCGCGTTACATGGCGGGCGACCTCACAGAATTCCGCGGTCAAGTCGATACCTGTGACCCGGCAGCCGAACCGGTTCGCCATGTAGCGCGCCGGGCCACCGATACCGCTGCCGACATCCAGGATGTGATCGGTCGCCGACACGTCCAGCGCGTCCGCCAATTCTTTCGTGGCCTCCAGGCCGCGACCGTGGAAATGGTCGTAGGGCGCCAACGTCTCGACGGTCGTATGGACCGGGTCGACACCGTCATCGAGTAACGCTGCCTGCAGCCGCTCCAACAAATCTCCTCGCCCGTAGTGCCTGGCAATTTCAGAATCACTGCCCACGACAAGACTCCTCATTTCAACGATCGGGGTTCCCACACGAAAAAAGCCCCCGACGCGGAACGCATCGAGGGCTTCGCATAAGAACCTGGCGGTGTCCTACTTTCACATGGGAAACCCCACACTATCATCGGCGCTGAGCGTCTTCACTACCGAGTTCGGAATGGGTTCGGGTGGTTCCCGCTCGCTATGGCCGCCAGGTAAACCGGCAAACAATTTGGAAGTTGTAATTTCAGGCGCTGGGATGTTGCCTTCGCGCACCCGGGTTCGTAAACCGCTTGGGTGTTATATGGTCAAGCCTCACGGTCAATTAGTACTGGTTAGCTTCACGCATTACTGCGCTTCCACACCCAGCCTATCAACGTCGTAGTCTTCAACGGACCTTCAGGGACCTCAAGGGCCCAGGGAGATCTCATCTCGAGGGGGGCTTCCCGCTTAGATGCTTTCAGCGGTTATCCCTTCCGTACATAGCTACCCGGCAATGCCACTGGCGTGACAACCGGAACACCAGAGGTACGTCCACTCCGGTCCTCTCGTACTAGGAGCAGCTCCTCTCAAATCTCCAACGCCC
>FXBF010000570.1_pt1 | contig 12826 bp, 8 predicted proteins | sample 5335321 | NCBI WGS metagenome assembly FXBF01 (sample SAMEA103928391, study PRJEB20085) | sediment metagenome | isolation source: sediment | reverse complement strand
AGCGCTCGAACACATGTGGGCGGAGGATGGCATTGACCGTGCCGTACTCGTCTTCAAGGCTGATAAAGACGTGGCCCTTTGCGGCTGACGGCGCCTGACGCGTGATCACCAGGCCCGCGACGGTCACCCGGCTGCCGTCAGGTGTGTCTGACAAATCTCGGCTGGGAAGAACCCCCATCGCATCCCATAAACCGCGCCCGCATCTTCTCGATTTCCTCATAGGAACGCTTGCGCGTCATGGCTCGCCGGAGCAGGCGCCATCGAGAAAGCTGTAACTGGAGCGCGCGTGCAGTTCGACGTATTCGGCCACTGATCCCCATCCAAGACTAGAACAGACGTGCTATTTTGTCAACGGTCCTGAATTGGATAGTACCGTGATCCCAATGTGGAGCAGACCTGTAACGAAACGGCTCGCCGTACGTAGTAAATGTAGGGTCAAACACACGCTCTGCACCGGAGATGGGCATAGCGTGGTTGAGGTTTAAGTGGAGGAGCGCATATCGATGGTCAACCGATGAGGGCCCGAATTGCAGGTGCCACCAAGGACCTGCGCATGCTCCGATTCCTGACCGTCGGAGCGACCGGGCTAGTAATTAACAGCCTGGCGCTGATCTTCTTCACCGAAATCGCCGGGACACCACTCCTGATCTCGGCAGCCTTAGCAACCCTGTGCTCGACCCTGTGGAATTTCGCCTTCACAGAGCTGTGGGTATTCGGCGATCGTGGACAAACAAACACAAGGACGAGCCGGCTGCTGCGCTTTCTACTCATGAATAGCATTTCCCTGGTTTTGCGAGAGCCTATGCTCTCTATAATGGTGTCGGGGATTGGGCTGCATTATGTGGGCGCAAATTTGATCTCACTTTTTGCGATCGCATTGATTCGCTATACACTTTCGGATCGCTGGATCTGGACCTCGCCGCTTACCGCAAACCGTGATGAGACCTATCGCTACGACATCCACGGGATCGTCGCAATCAGCTCGGGGATCCGCTTGCCAGAGCTAGAGCATTTCCGTGTCCCCCAGCTGGAGCGGTCGCCGGATGTCCGTATGCGGCTGGAGCGGCGTCGCCGGGTGCGGCTCGACGTCAACACGATCCACTACCAGGATGGGCTCGGCAAGTATGGCTTCCAGATCACCATTGCTCTGGGGGATTGCACGGAAGTGCAGGTTTCCCCGCTCGTTCGGCGGTCGCCGCACGTGCTCTACACCAACGTATTCGAACCCATCCTGCGATGGACCTTTGCGCGCAAAGGATACGCGCTGGTGCATGGCGGGTGCATTTCGACTGATCGCGGGGCGCTGCTGATCACAGCCCGAACCGACACGGGCAAAACGACGACCATCCTGCGCGCCATTCGCAATCATCGCTACGGCTTCCTCTCAGATGACATGACCCTCCTGGGGAAAGACGGAGAGGTGCTGAGTTTTCCAAAGCCGCTGACGATCAGCGCCCACACATTATCGGTTATTCAATTTGACGGGCTCGGCGTGCGAGACTGGCTCGTGCTGCAACTGCAGAGCCGGGTCCACTCTCGGTCCGGGCGGCGCTTCGCATTGTGGCTCAGCAGGTCAGGCCTGCCCGCAGCCACGATCAACGCCTGGGCTCAAATCCTGATCCCCCCACCGAAATATGCCATTGAGCGTCTGATCCCGGAGGTGCAGGTGCGAGCCCGCAGCACCCTGTCGCAAGTGGTCTTAATTGAACGAGGCCGCGAATCGGCCGAAAGACTAGATCAGGAAGCGATCTTGGATCACTTGATCAAGAACGGGGAGGACGCCTATGGCTTTCCTCCGTATCCGGAGCTTGCGGATTACCTAAGCCGATGGCAGGGGAGAGACCTTCACGGGCGCGAGCGGGAGATCATTGCGCAGGCCATTCGTGGAAAGTCGGCCGTACAGATGCGCAGTCCGGCCTACGGCTGGTGGGAGCGCTTGCCTGAGATCCAGCAGGCCTTTGCAGCTACAGGAAATACTCAGGAGCTGGCGAGGATTGCGATCCCCGCTTCCGAAGCAAGTATCCATGGAAGGGGTACCTAAGCCATGTACAACAGAAGAATCGGTATTGCCGTCATCACCCTCGCGCTTGTCACTCTCGCCTGTTCGGGGCTATCGAGCGGGGAAGAAGAACCTAGCAGCGCCAGTGCAATAGCGGAAACCGCAGCGGATTCAACTGAACCTGCAGATTCTCGTGACCGGGTCCCGTCAGAAACGGAAGAGCAGCTTGACGCCGCGGCGTATTTCGACCGCGGGCGCATGAACTACATTGCCGGGAACTACGAACTTGCGATCGCGGATATGGATCTCGCGCTCGAAAAAGATCCCCTGGATGACGAAGCCTACTATTATCGTGGCTTGGCACACAACCGTATGGGCGATTGGGAACAAGCCATCAGTAATTTCGATCAAGCGGTGGCGATCGACCCCGATGACCCGGATGCCTACTTCTACCGCGGCCGGGTCTACTACCGGCAGGGTGATTTTCCGACTGCCATCCAGCAGTTCGATCTCGTGGAGGCGATCGATCCCGAAGATCCCGATCTTTATTACTACCGAGGACGGTCGCACTACAAGCTCGCCGAATATCGGCAGGCGATCGCCGATATCGATAAGACGATCGAGCTCGATCCCCTGAATGCCGGAGCTTACTACTACCGCGGGCGGGCCAATTACAAGCTGGAGATCTTTTTCGTGGCGATTATGGATTTTGATGAGGCCATCGCGTTGGATCCATCGTCGGCAGGGAGCTACTACTACCGCGGCCGGGCCTATTACAAGGTGGACGGCTTCACGCGTGCCATCGAGGACGAGACCCAGGCCATCAGCCTGGATCCCGGTCATGCCTACGCCTATTTCTACCGCGGAAGGGCGCACGCAAAGATGGCACACCGCGCGGATGCGATCGCGGATCTGGAAAAGGCCCTCGAGCTGGGAATGCATTCAAGTTTCGTAGAGAAGGCAGAAGCGATCCTGACCTCCCTGGGGCGCTGAGGTTCTTTGTTCGACGCGCGAAGCTCGCATACCCTAATCTGTGAATTCGGCGCCTTCCTTCGGCACGTAGGCCACCCTGACCTGACCTAGCAATGCCTTCGGCAGAACCTTCGATCCGCACCGCCCGTCTCGCGCCCGCTCTGCGTCTGCGTTCGCTGTACCTCACGCGGCTGCTTTATTTAGAGCTGCCACTCATCTTGCTGGCCGCGGCGACGCTACGCCTGATCGGCTTGGGTGATGTCGGATTCAACAGCGATGAGGCGGTTTATTCTGGGCAGGCGGCTGCGATTTCCGGTGACGAGCAGCTCTCCCAGTTCTTCCCGATCTTTCGGGCACATCCGCTGTTGGTGCAGTTCCTCACATCGTTGCTTTTTCGCTTCCAAGTCAGCGATCTGCTCGCTCGTTCCCTGTCGGCGGGCATCGGGATCCTGACGGTCCTTTTGGCATACGCAATTGGAAAGCATCTCTACGGTCGCAAAGCGGGCATTTTCGCCGCGATGTTCCTGGCGCTGATGCCCTACCACGTTGTGGTTTCACGGCAAATGCTGCTGGACGGGAGCATGACTCTGTTCGCCGCATTGACCTTCTACTTCCTCGCACGATACAGCACCTCGCAGCAGTCGCCCTGGCTGTACGCAGCCGGCGCCAGCATGGGCCTGACGTTCTTGTCCAAGGAGACTGGCATCGTCTTGCTGGCCGCCTTCTACGCGTTCTTTGCCCTCTCTCCCTCCATCCGTGTCAGGCTCAAGGATCTGGCGATCTCCATGGCGAGCATGCTCCTGGTGATCTTGCCCTTTCCGCTCACGCTGATTCTGGCAGGTGGCGGCGGCGCCGCGACAACCCAGCAGTACCTGGTCTGGCAGCTGCTCCGCCGGCCGAACCACGAATGGGATTTCTATCCAACGGTCGTGGGCATGGCCATCGGACCCCTGCTGATCCTGGTCGCCGCGCTTGGATTGTGGTTGCTGCGCAAGGAACGATCGTGGCGCGACACGCTGCTGCTGTCGTGGATCGTCATTCCGATCGTCTTTTTCCAGGCCTGGCCGGTCAAGGGTTTCCACTATCTGCTGCTTATCGCGCCGCCGATCGCCATCCTGGCAGGAAGGACACTGGGGCGATGGGAAGCCATCAAGACGCCCATCCGCTGGCGGTCGGTGTGGATCGGGGGACTGCTGGCAGCCGCGGTCGCGCTCTCACTCGCGATTCCGAGCTGGAAACGCACCCAGCCGAGTGCGACGGGCGAATTCCTGGCCGGATCGGGAGGCGTTCCCGGCGGGCGCGAGGCCGGGATCTGGGTCAACGAAAACAGCCCGGAGGGCGCCAGCTTAATGACCATCGGACCCTCGATGGCGAACATCCTGCAGTTCTACGGCCACCGCCGCGCGATGGGTCTGTCGGTCAGTCCCAATCCATTGCATCGCAATCCCTCCTATCAGGCCATCCGCAATCCGGACTTCGAAATCCGGACCGGTGAGTTTCAGTACCTGGTGTGGGATGCCTACTCCGCGGCGCGATCCTCCTTCTTTTCGGAGAAACTGCTCAACTACGCTCAGCGCTACAACGGGAGGGTCGTGCACACCGAATCGATTTCAACCGTCGGCCCAGGGGGAGAGGCGATTGAAAAGCCGGTGATCGTCATCTATGAGGTGCGGCCGTGATACGGCGGATTCTTATTTGGGTGGCGATCCTTCCGCTATTCATCCTGCTGATTGGCGCCAGCGGGGCGCCGGCCAGCGCCTCCCTGACCAAGACGCCTATTCAACACCTTATCGTGCTCATGCAGGAGAATCACACGTTCGACAATTACTTCGGGACTTATCCCGGCGCGGACGGCTTCACGGCCGAGACTTGCGTCCCGGTGAATCCTTTCGAGGTCTCCAACACCGAGTGCGTCCGGCCTTTCCGTCTTGCGGACCTGCCGATCGAGAACCTTGACCACAGCCGGCAGACCTTTCGCTTGCAGTACAACGAAGGCCGCATGAACGGCTTCATCCAAGCGCTGAACATCCGCAATCAGAACGGCAAGCTGGCGGTCGGTTACTACGACGATCAGGATATCCCCTTCTATTGGAACCTGGCCGACGAGTATGTCCTGTTCGATCGGTTCTTTAGCTCGGCGGCGGCGGGAAGCTTCATGAACCACGTGTATTGGGTGACCGCCTCGCCCGGCAGAGGCAGAGACAAGGCCACGCCGGAAGGCCTGGGCGATCTCCCCACCATCTTCGACCGCCTCGAGGAGCAGGGGATTTCCTGGAAGTTCTACATCCAGAAGTATGACCCGGACTTGACATACCGCGACCTGGTCGTAGGCTCGCCCCGGCCGCCGCAGGTTGAGTGGGTCCCGCTATTGAGCATCGATCGCTTTATCGACGACCCGCGACTCAACCGCCGGATCACCGACCTCGACGAATACTACGAGGACCTTCGCGCCGGGGAATTGCCGGCGGTGACCTTCGTCAAGGCCATTGGATCCAGTGAGCACCCACCCGGCAGCCTGCAAGCCGGGCAGCGAACGTCTCGAACCATGATTCAGGCGCTCATGCTGAGCGATGCCTGGGAGGACTCGGCCTTCCTCATCACCTATGATGACTGGGGCGGCTGGTACGACCATGTTGCTCCACCTCAGGTCGACGAGTACGGCTATGGATTCAGGGTCCCGGCCCTGCTTGTGAGTCCGTACGCCAAGCAGGGGTACATCGACAGCACGGAGCTGGATTACACCTCCATCCTGCGCTTCATCGAAGAGAATTGGGGTGTGGAGCCGCTCACAGCGAGGGACGCAAAGGCCAACAGCCTGGATAACGCCTTCGACTTCACGCAGCCGCCGCGCAAACCACGCATCATCCCTTCTCAGCGCTACCTCGGAGAACAGAGCCCCGGACCAAACGTGACCGTGATCGGCATCGCCTACGGAGCCGCAGCTGCACTTGCCGGCTCAACCATGGGCTTCGCCTTTGTTCGCGCTCGCCGCAAGCAAGGGCCGGGTTCCGGGTTGGAGAGCGATGCCGTGGCCGCTCAGGACGAATGATGAATCATCGGATTAGATATGCACTGCTCGTGGTGGTCGGGGCAGCCTCCTTGGTGCCTGCGGGAGCCTTCGCCGCTATGCAAGGTCCCAGAGCCGTGGCGGCGACTTCCGTGAGCCATCTGCAGTCTCGAAGCGTGCCACAGTTCAATCGCTCCACCAGAGCGGCGGCTTTGTCGAAGCCCCAGCCAACTGCATTCGAACCGCCGGCCACCCTGGAGATCCAGACCGTCCCTGCAATGGAAGGCATCCAATTTGCGCTGGATGGGCGAGCGTTCGAATCGGATGAGCAGGGCGTGGCTTCGCTACGCGTGTGGCGGGGCGGATCGCATCAATTGGAAGTGCTGCCGCTCCCATTGGAAGCCGGAGAGCGCCGGCTGGAGTTCGCCCGCTGGGGTGATGCGGTGTTCACGAGCCAGCGGCCGATCGTCATCGATGAATCCATATCGCTCGAAGCCGGATTCGACGTCTACTACCCTGTGAAGCTGGCGTACATCGACCTCGAAGGAAGCTCGGTCGCGTCGGACCGGGTCAGCTCGGTGGTATTGAAGAACAGCATCGGAGACGTCTACACGATCGCGGGGGAGGAAACGGCATGGCTGCAGGCCAGCCGCATCCTCGGGCGCGATCTCAATCTGGATCCGGCCGAGATCGTCTACACCGTCAACAGTGTGACCATCGATGGTTCGAACGTGGTCAACCGAGGTCAGCAGCGATTCGTGCTGGAGCCGGACCCCCGGCCACAGATCGAGCTGCTGCTCTACTCCGCCAAGCTATCAGCCAATGACGCGCTGTTTGGGTTTCCGATCGGCCGCGGCATGCAGCTCGAGTATCCGGATGGCCGTGGAGAGTACTTCCCGTTCGAGTCAGGAGCGGAGCTGCGTCTGAATGCCTTAGCGAGAGGCACGTATCGGGTGAGCGCGGTCAGCGGGCTAGGGATCGCGGTTCCCTCCGTTTTTGTGCTTTCGCGGGACCAGGAGGTGCAAGCCATCGTGATCAGCGCCCTGGACCTGGGAGTGGTCGCGCTGCTCGGGTCCGCTCTTCTGATCGGCCTGCTATTGGTCGGGCGGCCACAGCTGCGGGACCGGCTCCGAGCGTGGCTCCAGAGAAAGGCCGCTCCGTCCGTTATCGCGATCCTGGTCCTGTTGATGAGCCTGGTTCCGGTCGGGGCAGCCCGAGCCCAGCCGACCGAGGATCCGATCCCCGTGCTCGCCTACTACTACATCTGGTTCGATCCGGGTTCGTGGGAGCGGGCGAAATCTGACATTCCATTGCTGGGCCCTTATTCCAGCGATGACGCGCAAGTGATGCGCCAGCATATTCAATGGGCGAAGCAAGTGGGGATCGACGGATTTATCGTGAGCTGGAAGAGTACTGAACCGCTCAATCGCCGCCTGGAACAGCTGATGGGGATCGCGGAAGAAGAGGACTTCAAGTTATCCATCATCTACCAGGGATTGGATTTTGAGCGACGGCCGCTCCCGGTGGAGCGGATCGCTGCGGATTTGGATTACTTTCTCCGCTCGTATGCGGATCGAGAGGTCTTTGATCTGTACGGCCTACCGGTCGTGATCTGGTCGGGGACCTGGGAGTTCTCCAGAGAGGAAATCGCCACGGTGGTCGATCCTTTGCGTGGTCGGCTTCAGATCCTGGCTTCCGAGCGCCAGGTGGAGGACTACGAAGCGATCGCGGACGTCGTGGACGGGAACGCTTATTACTGGTCCTCGGTGGATCCGGCTCGATTTCCCGGTTATCAAGACAAGCTAGATGGGATGAGCAATGCGGTACATGCGCGCGGCGGCCTGTGGATCGCGCCCGCGGCTCCCGGATTTGACGCGCGCCTCATCGAGGGAACGCGGGTGATTGATCGAAAAGACGGCGAGACGCTGCTCAAGCAAATGGAGGCCGCCTACGCTTCCGCGCCGGACGCGGTAGGGTTGATCAGCTGGAACGAGTTCAGCGAGAACACTCATTTGGAGCCAAGCCGCAACTACGGCATGCGCTATCTGGAGCTGCTCGCGGAATTCCGCGGGGGTGTAGTCCCTCAAATCATCACATTTGACTCCGATGAGCCGGCGACTACGGCATTCGAGCCCAATCTCGGTCGCAGCGTTCCGCTGCTTCTCATAGGAGCGCTGGTTGTGGTGAGTTTGGTGGTCATCACGCGCCGAGGGATCGCTTCCGACCCGGAATAGCTCTGGGTCTGCTAAGCGAGCGGAGACGCTGTTGAGGGTGCCGTGGCCTTAGCGCGCTCCGCCCACAGATGCAGGTCCTTCACCGCCATCGTGTACCCATAGCGCGCTATGTGAGCGGCCACGAGTTGGGCTGAGCGCCCGGATGCAAGTGCCAGCGGTTCTCCTGAAAATCGTGGAAGGGTTGCAGTGGGAATAACCCGAGCTTCAAGGCAAGTTTCCCTTAGCTTCCGGGCGTGCGTCTCCACGGTCGAAGAGGCGAGTAGAGCGTAGAACGAATGTTATTCTGTCAATAGGTGAGGCTGCATAGCTCTTTGTGGGTTCGGAGTCACTGGATTGTCGGCGCAACCGAGGGTGCTTCAGAACACTCTATGGCCAGGAAGGTTGGCTTTTCGAGGCTTGAGGTGGAACGAGATCGGAGAATAGTCGGTAAGAGGATACAGACTAGGCTTGCAGCTTCCTCACTCCGGCCGCCAGGCCTCCGAGCACGGCGCCCATCGAGGCGCCGAGAAGGATCGTCGTAGGCGCGCAGATCAGGAGCCCGCTCGTGAGGCTGGCGGATTCACCCGAGCCGAAGACGGAAACCCCGAGGACGGCGCCGTAGAAAAAGCCGAGGACGCCACCGATACCAACCCCATTCTGAGAGCTCATGCGAGCGTTTGGACCGGAGCCGATCCACACTCCAAGCAGCAGCGCGATCAGCGCGCCGATCGAAGCGAACTGAATTCCGAATATCAACGATACGCCGAGCACCGTCAGCCCGATGACCGCTCCAATAATCGCCCGATCCGCGGTTCCGCCGAGGATTTCCATTGGGGGTGTGGGATAGCTCGATGCGTCAGGAGCTGGCGGCGCAGTCTTCCCGTTCGATTCAGGCCGCTTTCCGTTGGTTCTAGAGCCGTTCCTGCCATTTGAGTGCTGCTTCGTGTAATAGGAACGGCGCTTCTCAGGCTGGCTGAGCACTTCGTAGGCCCAGTTGATCTCCTGCATAAGCGCAATTGAACCTGCGCTGTTGCTGACATCTGGGTGGTGCGCGAAGGCCAGGCGGCGGTAAGCGCCCGAAATCTCTTTTCTTGTGGCGTCGTAAGGGACACCGAGGATGGCGAAGGGGTCCTTGGACATTGCCGGACAAATCCTACCCATATCTGACTGGGCGACAAATAGGACTCTTTACGATTTCGGTCAGCATGTTCACCAAATTCCCCTTAGCGGCACCGTATCGCCGTCACCGGATCTCTCACAGCCGCAAGCTGTAAGGTTTCAGCAAGGTGAAGGACTCCAGCGCAGCCGCGGTCGTCAGCGTGGACCTACGGTTGAAGTTCACGCGGGACGTCGATGATGTAGAGCGTTGAGAATGACGGACCGACGGGATTGAAGAGGCCATAGACGAACGCAATGCGCTTCCCGTCCGGGGACCAGGCCGGGTGCCGCGCGGAGTATGGATATCCCCCCGTCGAAAGGAAAGTCGCGGGCGAGGAGCCATCCGCATTCGAAATGACCAGCTGAGTGGAGTCCGGTTCTTGATAAGGCTTGGTGGTATAGACGAGACGGGTTTCATCTCTGGACAGCGATGGATCACATTCCGCAAGCTCAGGCGAATCGATGAATGGCTCGGGCGGTGTGCCACCTATCCGATATGACCATATTCCACTGCACTCAGTGGTGAGCGCGTCGAACAGAAGCCGATCACCGTCTTTCGACACGACGTATCGTCCCAGCGATACACGACCCGCGCTTGGTGGGTCCACCACATTGAGACGCTCCAATCCTGCAAAAGGCTGTACGTTGGATATTTCGCCTGTATTCGGATCGATTAGGGCTGTACCGTAGATTTGTTCCCCGTCAAACTCATCCTGGAGATTGCGATTGATAAGGATTGACCCGTCTTGCAACCAATTGGGGTCGCTACAAAGGTCACAAGGGAAGTGTCGCCAGCTCTCGTCCGTTCTCGAGTAAATGCCCAAATACGAGTCCGAGAGATCAACCACTTCGGCGGACGAGCTCGGGTCGCCGAAGGTCATCATCGCTATTTGAGATGAGTCGGGAGACCAGGTCGGATTCGTAGGTTTTGATGGGCCGACAATCACCTCGAGGTCCCCGGATGCAAGATCAAGAACCACGACTTCCCATATCAACCCATCGGTTCCGCGCTTCTGGCTGTCGACGTTCCGCCGTAGCAGGATCGCTTCTCCGTCTGGAGACCACAGCGGAAGCTCATAGAGATTGAAATCATCCGTTAACGCATCCACCGAATCGATCTCCAATTCCGGAGCCTTACCGCGAAAATCCAGCAGCTGAGGCAAAACACATGAGGCCAAAAGGAGCCCGAACAAAAGAACCAGACCGAATACCGGCACCCTCCGTGCATTATGAAGCTCGAGAGTATCTCTTCTGCGAGAGTTGATGAGTGGCAATCTAGGGTTCCGGGCTTGTCCAGGCAACGGATCCCCGCGCGATTCAGCGCTCACTTCTGGGGGCCGTCTGGTTGCAAAAGCCTAGCCGAATGGGGACTCTCCCCTTTGCTGATCGCATTGTACGTTCCACTTGTGCTGGCATCAACAGGACAACCAGCTAAGCAAGGGTCGTCAGCGTGGTCCTACGGTTGAAGTTCACGGGGAACATCGATGATGTAAAGAGTAGAGTAGGCCGGACTGGTTGTCGAGAATTTTCCATACACAAATGCAATCTGAGCACCATCGGGTGACCATGCAGGGTGCCGAATTTGGTGGATATCCGGCCCGAGTTCCAGAAGTGCCGTAGGAACTGGATCGGCAGCCCTCGCTAAGAGGAGCGACGAGGATCTAAGCGCCTGGCTCGAAAGGGGCGTAACCGTATACGCCAGAATAGCGTCATTGTCCGATAGGGCTGGATCACATTCGAGGATCTCCGGCGAATCGATCAACGGAGCCGGTCCGTCAGATTCGATCGCGTATGACCAGATGCCGCTACAAGTAGGATCCCTCGCCGTCATTAGCAGAGTTGTCCCGTCCTGGGTAGCCACAAATGGCCCAGCCAGCCGAATCAAGTCTCCACTGGGAGAGACCGCCTTAAGGCCGGCGTCAATCCCGGTGAAAGGTCTCTCCTGCAAGATCTCACCCGAGATCGCGTTGATTCTTGCGGTACCATATTGCGCCTCGCCGCTAATGTCCAATCCTAGATTAGCTGCAACAATTATCTCCTCCTCGGACAGCCAGATTGGCCAACTGCAATTCGAGCACCCAAGATTTCTCAGTTCCTCCCCCTCTGAAGAGAATATCGTCAGGCTGTCCGTGCCCTCTTCCCCAGTCTGATACATGATTGCCGCCAACTCATCCCCACTGGGCGACCAGGCCGGGTAGCTTGTTTCTCCCGGCCCAAGCAATTCGACAATTTCACCTGAAGAAACATTGAGTATCACAAGTTCCCAGGCTTCACCATCCGGGCCCAATTGCAGCTGATTTGATGTGTTTCGCCAGACCGCAATTGATTGCCCGTCCGGCGACCATGTCGGAAAATCGTAAAGGTAGCTATCCGCCGTCAATGACCGACCGCTATCCAGCGTAATCTCAGGGGCCTGATTCTGCGGGGCCGGGGAGCATGCGAAGAGGGCCATCGCAAAAGGTAATGTAAGGGTGAGTTTTAGATGATGCCAAGCATTCATAGGATGCAGCGCAATCCTCTGTCGAGATTCGGCACTAATCTCAACGAGTTAAGAAGCCCTTCCATGCAATTTCGAGCCTCAGGGACCGCCATCATGCGAGTTGGGAGTAGGCGTTGGTGATGGAGAGGGAGATGGAGCAGTGCTCGGCGACGGAGCGGGCGTTTTGGGAGTGGGCGTGGGAATAGGAGTCGGAGTTGATGGCTGGGGAGCAGTTGGCGTTCTCACTTCGCCAAACAAACCAATCTCCTCCGGATTGACCATGACGGCAGAAACATTGTTCTCGGCCGGGATGCCCTTGATATGTTGGATCACCTCATCACTGAAGCCGATACTGCGGAACGACTCCTCCCATCCGCCGGGAGGAATGCGATTCCCAGGGATGAGCGACTCCTTGAAGTGATTCAGTTGGTAAATAAATGTACCGGTGTGTTCTTTCACAACATATCGGTTCGCGTTGAGTTGATCTGAATCTGTATAGGTTGCGATATCTGTGGCTAGATCCAGCCGTTTATCCTCGATGGCTTGGCGCTCATCCGGAGTCAAGGTTGGATCCTGTAACTCGGCCCCGAGGAGATCGTATTGGACAGTTTCTCCCGCGATGTAAGCAACGACCTCCATGTGATTCGTCGAATCGATAACTGCGGGCGCGTAAGCCGGGCTATTCAGCTCCCGATGCGCCGCGTGGGTGAGCTCGTGTGCCACAAGTCCAATCCTGCCAGTCTCGATGATTACCGTACTTCCACTAACTTGCCCGGAACCAACATAATTCTCGGGAATGACAATTTGGCCTACCCACGGGTTTGCGCCTGCGCCAGCTCCAAGAAATGCAACCCGCACCCCGAGACCGTCAACCAGATCGACCAGTTCGCTGCCCACCGGCGATATGGGGTTACCGTTGGTGTCTAACGCAGCCATCTCGCTTAGGCTCAGCGTGATCGTACCGTCGGCAGGAAGCCCCGGACCCTGAGGCGGGGGAA
>FXBF010000569.1_pt1 | contig 12833 bp, 13 predicted proteins | sample 5335321 | NCBI WGS metagenome assembly FXBF01 (sample SAMEA103928391, study PRJEB20085) | sediment metagenome | isolation source: sediment | reverse complement strand
AGAGCACTGCTTTTGCCGGGCCCGTACTCCGTCGGTTGGACGCAACGCTATTCAGCAAGCAATCCATCCCTCGACAGATATGCGGCGATCGCTTGTGCCTCGTCCTGAATGATCGAGTAGCCCCTCTTTTGATCAAAATCCTGGACAATCTTGGACTTTGACTCTATTGCCCAGACTATCTCCCGACTGAGAGCGGAGTAAAGCTCAGTCACCAGCACAAGAGAATGTTCGAACTCCATACTCTGCGGTTCCATGTATTCCGTTAGCTCGACACTGAAGACATTGTAGTAACCGGTCGGTCTGAAATTGACCGTCGCCTCAGGCCGCATATCCTTTACGGTCCCCCCTGATCTGAGGCTCGCCAGTTGCGTAACCAATACCGCGTCGGCGTCGAGCTTTTCCACCATCGCCATAAAGGTCTGCCGGGTCACCGGTGTCTTGGTGTTCATCATCGAGGTACTAGCGACCGCATCTGTGCCGAGTTTGGACAGTTGCAGGACCACCTCATCTTCGAGATACCTTCGGGAATCAAATGACGATAACAGGGTAATGACCAGGATTTTTTGGTAGGGCGTATTTGCGGACTCCGATACATCCTGGATCCTGGTTATCTGTGGCCCCATGGAGCAAGCCTCGAGAGCGACAGCTATTCCAAAAACAAGCGATGTCCTTTGCAAGAAAACTTTCAGCGTCACTGCGAAACCCTCGTTGAGTAAAATCTGAAGCCGCATGATGCGGATGGGCGAGAAGAAATGAAAGGATATTGACAAGTTGAGTGGTGTTGAACGGCAATAGTTGAAGGAGCAGATTAACAACACTGTACAAACGCCGCAGGTTCCCAGCGGAAATTATTCAATCCTGGCCGTCACCTTGTTTCAGCTAAAAACTACAGGTTTTTCCGATTACGCGCATTTGCGTCTCGGAATTGCGCCGCAGTGTGATAGGCGATTTTTGCTCAACTTTGCTTAGGCTAAGCAGTTAACTTGTCAACACCTTCCGGTTCGTAACCCTATCTTCGGCCGTGTTTTCTATTCAGAAACCCGGGCTGCCATGACTGTCACAGGGCATTGGCCGCCCGCCGTGTAGGGCCCGAGGCCGGTGTTGACACTGGCGACCTTACCCGGCCCGATCCTGCCGCTTATGCTGCGATCGATCCGCCGCTGGACGCCTGAATTGTCTGTGAATTGGACAGCGATACTCACGCCTGTTATCTCGAGCGACGTGTTGTTCTTGACAGAGACAATCAGGTTGCCACTGCTGTCCGGATCACAGCGTTTCAGCACGTAATTTCCCGGATTATCGGCAAGGTCCAGCCTGACGAGAGCCGCGTTCGCGGACTGCGCAACTTCGCCCTGCCCGCCTGCCACGAGTTTGTAGTGTTCGATCGCGGTTGCCTTGTCGCCGCTCCGGCCCGCGATTCTGCCAAGCGCATAATGTGCCGGTGCAGTCGGCATCATCTCGATGCTGGACTTCAAGTCCGTCGCCGCCAGATCGTCGTGGCCAAGCTCCTCCTGAATTAGTCCGCGTTGCAAATAGTAGTAAAAGAAATCATCGCGTCGTCCAATGGCACTGTTGAAATTCGTCAACGCCATGTCTGGTTGCTTTTTGACGGTCCTCGCATCGCCCCTCAAGGAGTAGAAGTGCGATTCCTCGGGCAACAGAGCGATCGCTTTGTTGGCTTGCTCGATTGCGAGATCCGGCTTTTCATCGGCCAGCGCTTTGCGGCCCTCATCGTACGCATCGTACGCGGGCTTGGCTGCAATCGTCTTGTTCATCACTATTCGAAAACGGTCATCGCCCGTTTCACCGCCGGATGGTAATCTCGCCGCCATATCGATGTTGGCCCGCACACGCTCTTCTGATGGCGGATGACTGGCGAAGAGGCCGGCTAGCCAATCTGCCGAATTGCCGTCATTCAGGCGCACGAATGTCTTTTGCAGCCCGACCGCTCCCTGTGGGTCGTAACCGGCACGCGACATGTACAGCATGCCGTATTTATCGGACTCGAGTTCGTCGCCCCTGCCGTATTTTTGATTGACCAGCTGCGCCGCGACGCCCGCACTACCAACCGCGAAATTGCCATAGTCGCTGTCGTTGGTCACGACAGCCGTCGCCGCAACCACGCCCTGCAACAGCATGCCACGCTCAATACGCTTTGCCGAATGCCGTGCCGCCGCGTGAACGATTTCATGGCCGAGCACCGCGGCAAGCTCGGCTTCAGAGTTGAGCTCTGTCAACAGCCCGCGATTGATCGCGATCTTGCCGCCTGGCAGTGCCCAGGCGTTCGGAACGGAATTGTTGAGAACGACAAACTCGTAAGGAAGCTCGCGATCACTGACTGCGGCGAGACGATTGCCGACGCTGGATACGTATTCCGTCAGTGCAGGATCTATATCGTACCTACCGCCCTGTGACTGCTGCATCGGCAGGAAACTATCGGTGCCCATCTTGATTTCGCTGCTCTCGCTGACCAGGCTGATTTCCCTTTTGCCGGTCACGGGATTGACAGAACAGCCGGAGGCAGTGGCAAGTGCCGCAATGAAAAGGAAGAGGTAGGCGCGTCTGCCCATGATCATGAAATTATGCCACGGGAAAACGTGCGGGAAGGAAAGAGATTGGAGCGGACAGGCTCTTTCTCAGGAGGCAGAGTACGTCTGTTTGCGTCGATACCCGCCCGCTCCAAATAGAGCGCTAATAATCGCCCAAGCGGGGACAAGTTCAGATCCGTACATCTACGTATGGACAGGGTATGGCCCTCACTCAGGCCGTGATTTGCCCATTTCCGGCGAATAAGCAGCAGGAATGCACCGAGCAGGCACCAGTCAATGACGATTACCCATTCACAGGGCCAGACGAGAGCCGCCGAGCTGAACGGCAGGTACAGCGCGATAAAGGCCAGGGTCGGTGCGAGGGCGACATAAGCCGTGAAGCGCCAATGCTTGAGGACATACGGCCGCTCCATGCCGGGCCCGCGCATCCTGAGAACCAGGAAAGAGAGGGCCATGAAGGCGTAAGCAACGACGACACCGAGCTCGCCGGCATCGACCAGTCACACCGACGCTTGCCGGCCGAACAACGGCGCGAGAACCGATAAAGCACCGATCAACAGGATTGCTCGATGCGGGGTGTTGAAACGAGGGTGCAGCGACCCGAACACGGCCGGAAGCTGCCCCGCCCTGGAGAGCGCGTATAAAGCCCGGCTGCCACCCATCAGAAATGCATTCCAGCTGGTCAGGATGCCGCCCTCGCAGTTTCGTCCAAGCCCTTCGATACCGCCCATACGATAACCCCGTACCAAAAAGCCGCCATGATGATCGCAATCATCAGCAAACGGCCGATCTCCGAAAACCACAGATCGATTTCCCCGGCGGGTTGGGGAATGACGTCGAAGCCGACGAACATGAACGGTACCATGACCAGGACACCGAGCAGACCTTTGACGCCGTTGTCGAAAAGCGGTGCCATGTTTTCGCTGTTGCCAGTAACAGCGGCGCCGCTGATCAGGAGAACGCCGGCAAGCAATATGAGCGAGGTGGCGAGCACCCGCACACGCGCCGCAGTCTTTATCCCGATGACGTTGATCGCGGTCATGACGATGGCCACAACGACCCCTGCTAATACCCAGGTCAGGTGAACATCCCGCCCCGCTACTGTCCATACATAACTACGGCTCATTCCGGGGATCAGGTATTCGACGACAGTCGGCAGCGCCACCGCCTCGAACGCGACGACCGACACATACGCCAGGATAGTCGCCCAGGTGCAGATAAATGATGCGGCCGGTCCCAGCGCCCGATGCGAATATACGTGCTCACCACCTGCCTGCGGCATGGCTGATGCGAGTTCCGCGTAGGAGAAACCGACAAAAACAACGGCGACACCACCGATCAGGAGAACGCCGGCATTGCACCGACACTGCCGGCACCCTCAATCCAGTTACCGGTCAACGCCACCCGGCTCCAGCCGATCATTGCGCCAAATGCCAAAGCCAAAACTTCCTTACGGCGTATGACACGAATGAACTGCCCACCCGGCATCGACGTACTCCTGATCGTAATCTCGTTAGTGAAAGTCTGTCAGAAATCAGGCGTCGATACGAAATGTGTGGCTGGGCCGAACAACCACTCCCCGATAGTGGTTATCCCTGATTCCTGATTCTCTCTGGATCAGTGACCATGTCGCGGTTACCAGGAACCGCGATATGACTAACGAACTGGCAAGCTTGTTGTCGGAACTCCGTACCGATCACAGGAACATGGCCCTGATGCTCGACCTTCTCGAGATTGAGTCGAACCGCCTGTACGACGGCCAGGATGCTGATTACGAGCTCGTGCACGATGTCATGCGATACATGACTGTCTATCCGGACGCGATACACCACCCGAAGGAGGACAGGGTTTACGCCGAGCTAAGAGCCGTCCGTCCGGACCTATCGAAAGGACTTGATCGAATCGTCGTTGATCACCGCGAACTCGCGCAACTGGGCATGAAACTCAGAAACGACGTGCAGTCGATCATGTCCGGCACAGCACTACGACGCAATGTCGTTATTACTGACGCCCTTCGTTACATACAACGATTACGAGAGCACATTCGCTGGGAAGAGCGCGACTTGTTTATTCGCGTCGAAGAAATGGTGCACGATGGGCACAGCCTGATCGTCAAATCAGAGATACACACCAAACCGGACCCGGTGTTTGGCCCGGAAGTCGAAAAGCGCTTTGGCAGATTATTTGACAGCATTCAACAAACGCTTGACGCAGATTACGTTTAGACAAACCAATCGCCCGTCAGGACGGGCTCCAACAGGTGCCGATAGTATCGTAGCAGCCCGTCCTGACGGGCGATCAGGTGCCAATAGAATCGTAGCTGTCCGTCCTGACGGGCGAATTTCTTAGAAATACCAGGCGATTTGGGCAAATACGCCGAAGTCAGTGGAAAGGTATCGATCTGCAATTCCAGATTCGATGCCGCCGTATTCCGTGCCCTTTGGGCCGATCGGCACGTTGAGACTGCCGAGAAAAACCAGGTTCTCCTTCAGATCGTTCTGCGTGATAAGCTGGACGAGCGCACTGCCATCCTCGACGTTGAGAAATACGGTCGGGGTCAACAGCCATAAAGGCGTCATCTCGACCATCAGGCTGCCAGCCAGGTAATGCCGGCCGATCGAAAATAATTCTCCTCGGGAAAGGCGATCCAGTAACTCCGGATTGGCGGCGAGGCTTTGCAAATCGTAGGCGCCGTCTTTCTGGCCAAAGCCGTTGTAGTAGTACTCGACTGCGCCGCTTACGTTTTTGCCGGCCCAGGTCCACGAATAGCTTAAATTTGAAACAAATTGATACTTCGTATCGGAACTCGTGTCGGTAATGACAATATCGCCTCTCAACACCGCCCCGCCAATACTCTTATTACCACCGATTCCGATCATCGTATCGTCGTGATTAACCGCTGCGAGGATGTCGTACTCGGCGTTGTCGCTTACGCCGTGGTACTTGATCGACACCGCGCCTTCATCGCTTTCGACGTTGCCGGTGACAGGGTTTCGGCGAAAGACTACAGCAGCCTGCACGTCGTCTCCGTTATCACGAAGGAACTGCGTGTACAACATGTCATCACCGATCTTGTATTCGGTATCGATCGCCGTAGGATCGAAGGGGTTGACGATGTCCATCGGCGCGAAGAACAGGCCATTGCCCCAGGAGATTGCCTGCCGGCCGAACCGGACTACTGTCTTTTCATTCGCGTAGCCCAGCCACAAGCGATCCAGCCGGTGCAGGGACGCGAACCTGTCATCGTCGCTGATGACACTGGTCAAGTCGAACAACCGACGATCATCTTCCGGGAAGCGATTCGCAACAATGCCGAGGCCTTGCTGCAGCCCTCGCAAGTATTCAACACTGTCACCATACAACGCGATCAGTTGGTATGACGCATTGAACGTCCAAGGCCCTTGACCGGTATCGAAATTCAGGCGCAAGTCTGCCTCCACATCAAGGGAATCGGAACCGGTCAGGTCTCGAAAAATGCTGTCGCTCGGAAAAGTCCGCGCGATAAACCGTGTTTTGGTGTGCCCGCCGAATTCGAACCGCGTTTCATCAGCCGTAACGGAACTCGAACACGTTACAGAAAAGACACCGAGCAAGACGGTTGCTTGCCAATGCGGCGACTTTCTACGCAGCTTGTTGGTCGATATCATCGACGATGCGTCCGTCCAGCATGCTGATCAGACGCTTCGCGTATGCCATAACGCGTTGATCATGTGTCGCTATGACAAAAGTCGTATTGTGATGCTGATTGAGTTCCACAAAGAGTTCCATGAGTTCGTCGGCGTTGTGTGAATCGAGGTTCGCCGTCGGTTCGTCGGCCAGTACCAACGCCGGCCGTGAAACGATTGCCCGCGCGACAGCGACACGCTGTTGCTGACCGCCCGACATGTCTGCGGGTCTTCTGTCTCCCAGGCCTCTTAGACCGACCTCCTCGAGGATTGCACTGGCTTGTTCCGCACGCTTGTCGGCAGGAATCCCCTGGACCTGCATAACGAACTCGACGTTTTCGCGTGCAGACAAAACGGGAATGAGATTGTACGCCTGGAACACGAAGCCGATCTGGTGCAATCGAAGCTTCGCGAGCTCGCCCTTGCTCAAATTGTCGATGCGCTGGCCGGCAACCCAAATCTCGCCGCTGTCCGGTCGATCCAGGCCGCCAATCGCGTTAAGCAAAGTGGTCTTGCCGCCGCCGGACGGTGCGGAGAGGCACACAAAACCACTCTCCCGGATTTCAAGATTGACGTGATCGAGGGCTTTGATCGCCTGATCGCCCTGGTAATAGGTCCTACACAGATCAATACATCGTACAGCAGCCATATTCAGACCTTTGTAATTGCCTCAACCGGTTGATAACGCGAAGCCCGCCATGCCGGCGACAGGCTCGCAAGGAATCCGAGAACAAGCACAACAACGTTGGCCGTGATGACGTCGCCAAGTTGCAGGTCTGGATACAGAATGCTTGAGGCGCCCATTATCTCCAATCCTTCTGCAACGCCGGAAATATCGATTCCGCCTTTCAGCGGCTCTATCGTCAGCCATGCGAACACATTGCCGAGCACCAGACCGATACACAGTAAAAGAAGTGACTCAACGATAACTTGCCCAACGATACTTGACGGCCTCATGCCGAGCGCCAGCATCAAACCAATTTCCCGGATGCGTTCAAAAACTGCCATGACGAGCGTATTGACCAGACCAAAAGAGAGCGCAAGAAAAATGACAATCACCCAGACGAGAACGAATCCGTCCACAATCTTGAGCATCGCGCCGAGATACCTGTCGAGCTCGTACCAGCGTTTTACGTCGAAGTCCGGCCTGGCGAGCGCGGAGACTTTTTGAAATAGCGGTTCCACATTTCGATAGTCCTCACCAAGAAAAATGACTTCTGTCACGCGATCCTCTATTCCGAGCATCCTCTGAATCGTTACTTTGCCTGCGAATACGAAAGTCTCCTCATTACGGTCGAGGTCCGAGTCGAAAATACCAACGACACGGAATCCGCGATCGGCAATCTCATTGTCGGGGTCCTGGCTCATCAGAACAATTCGCTTGCCGAGTCTCGTGTCGAGTTTATCTGCCAGCTTCCGGCCGATAACGACGCCACTATCGATCGTATCTTCGAGAAATCGGCCTTCAACAATATCCTTTGCGACAAACGTAATCGGAGTCTCGGCAGCGGGATCGATGCCCAATAGTGTGATGCCTCGGGACTCGCGTTCGCTTGTGATCACGGCGGGTACCTTGACCCGGCTTGCCCAGGCTTTGAAGCCCTGGTCACCGAATATGGTATCTATCTCAGTCTCGGTTGCCGGAACGAGGTTGTTGATGCTCGGATCGTCGCGAAACTCCGGGGCATGAATTTGCACATGTCCCGGCAAGGTCTGAATGCCGTCACGCAGTATGTCATTGACCATTCCGCGCATCAGCGCCGTCATGAAAATCATCGCCCAGACACCGATGGTCACTGCCGATATCATGATTATCGTGCGGCGGCGATTGCGCCAGAGATTGCGCCACGCGAGCATTGCCAAAATCTGCAGTTGACTTATCACGCGGCCCTCATTGCTTCGACCGGTTGCAACGAATTTAAACGAAGTGCGGGGTACAGCGATGACGCCAGCGTGCCTGCGAAAACAATAGCCGGTCCAGCGAACAGGGTTAGCAGCGAAACTTTCGGATACATGCGCGGCGGCAGGTTAAAGGTTGCCGCCATCTCCTCCATTCCGGGATAGGCGAATCCGGTTACGGTAAGCCACGAAGTAACGAGTGCTCCAAGCAACGCCCCCAACGCAAGGCCCATGATTCCCATCAGCGCTGTTTCAAGCATCACGAGTCTGCCGAGCCGTCCGGGCGTGAGGCCGAGCGACATGACGATGCCGAACTCCTTGGTTCGTTCCAGAACCGACATCAACTGGGTGTTCATCACGCTGAACGCAACCAGAATCACGAGTAGGATGTACATGAACCATGCGCTGGTCAGGTCTGCCTGAATCGCCTGCTTGAGACCCGGTTGTAAAGCGTCCCAGTCGTGCACGACCAAATTTGAGCCGGACGGCAGGAGATTTTCAGCCTCGAGTTTCGCGGCAGGCACATACGAGAGGTCGGGTGTCGTAATGACGAGTTGGTGACCGGCACCGTCCATGGCAAAAGTGTCCTGAAAGAAACCAAGGGGAATCTCCGCGATACTCCGGTCCAGATCCGCAATGCCGCTATCAAAAATACCGACAATCGACACGATCGCAGCGGCGAAAGAACCATCACGGCCGGTGCCCAGCAGCGTGAGCTCGTCGCCTATGCCGACGCGGAGATTTCGAGCGAGCACTGCACCGATAACGATCTCCGTCGCGTTGTTGTCACCGAGAAATCGCCCTTCTTTGACAAGCCCCGGAATATTCGATACGCCGGGCTCGAAGGCCGGCTCTACGCCGTAAATCTGAATGCCATAGCTTCGATCAACGCTCGAAGCAAGCGCAAACGCCCCGCCGCGTGCTGCAACGTTTTTGAAGACGGGCCTCTCACGAAACGTCGCGGCAAGAGCCTGAATATTCGGCACGCTCTGACGCATCTTCAGGTCATCCTTATAACCAGGTGCCTGAACCTGCAGATGCCCGGTGAACGATTGCAGCGAATTGTCGATCATCAGCTCGTAGGTGCCGAATTGCAGTGACATCATGAAGATAAGCAGCGTATTCGAGAACACCATCGCGCCCGTCGTCAGCCAGGTGCGCCGCGGTTGTCGCCAGATATTGCGCCAGGCCAGACGCAGTACGATATTCACGGTTCAATCACGAGGGTTGCGGAGATTCGACAGTGTGAAAAGGCCGTCTCGGAGCTCCAGGTCGTATTCCATAGAATCGACAACGATTTCAGTCCACTCATCGAGCTCGTCTGCCTTTTGCATGCGTTGACGGGTGGCAACCACTCGTCCACCCATTTCACCAATCTCGAGCGTCTCGAGCCATTTGACTAACTCTCCGTCCTGATCATAAAAGCGGTGTTGAAGAACTATGTTGTCGGCTCGGATTTTGAGTATCTCTTTCCCCCAGACTACGGCCGAATATTCGTGCGGAATGGATTCGATTTGATAAACCGTTTGCCCATCCTGCACGTCTTGGCTGAGGATGCTGTGCTCATATTGATCGATGATGTCATCTACTCGCGAGATATCTTTGTTGGAAAAGTCGGAACCCATCCAGCTTTGTCCCATCATCGAAGACGGCACTTTGATCACCCGGTTGATCTTGGGTGAATAGCTCCACATGTTGTCGTCATCGATAAGAATGCCGTTGCCCCTGTCTTTCTTCGGCGCCGTAACCCGAACAAGCGAACGGTCATCGCCCTGAGTCCACACACGCATGGACTTGCTCCGCTCCCAGTCGGGTCGGTGGATCGTCATTGTAATTTCGCCGTACGAAGATGTACCGCGCCAGTAATCGATCGCGGCCCGAACGATATCCCGTGCCTCGTTTGCATGAAGAGTCTGCGCGGACAATGCTGCAAGAAAGCTGGCCGCTATCGTTAAAGTCCTTCGCATTGACTCTGATCCCTATTCTATTGGCGTCTCAGTCATGCCTTGAAAGCCTTTTACTTCATTGCCCAGCGGCCAGATTACGAGCACCCTGGCGCCGTCCTCCGAGAGCGTCTTGTGAATGACTTCCTGCGGAAAACGGAGGATACCGACCATTCCCGGCGTGAGAACGTGCGACTCGCCATTTACGATGTGCCCGAGCTTCCCTTCGATAACATAGAGAATCTCGAGTTCATGAAAATGTGATCTGCTCTCGTAGCCTGGTGGAAAAAATATCTCAATGACTTCTGCCCCTGCAGAACCAAGGTTCGCTTCTTCAACAAGCACTTTGATCCATCCGGGCCCTGTCTCGGTGTCCCATTGAAACTGCCGGGTGCCTGAAGACGCCCGTGCGTACCTGGTCGCCTGCTTTGATCCCGACTCACTATCCGGCTCGTTCGCAATGGCATTACTACACAGGAAGCCGATAAGAAAAAATGCCCAAAAACCGTTAATCGATCTCAACATGCAGATACTCCTCATTACCTTTCGTAAACGACTTTCCCATTGACAATCGTTATCAGAATTCGGCCGCTTAGAATATCACCCGCACTTTCTTCCGATAACAGAAACGGATCGACATCCATCACGGTCAGGTCCGCCCATCGTCCCGCCTCGATGACGCCGGTTTCATCTTCGCGAAAACTCGCGTATGCAGACCAGGACGTATATGCACGCACGGCCTCGTCGGCATTGACCGCCTGATCGACGTACCAGCCACCTTCCGGTTCATGATCCTTGTCCTGCCGTGTAATCGCAGAATGCAATCCGTAAAAGATGTTGTGGTCCGATCCCGGGTTGTCCGAATTAAAGGTCAGAGCCGCGTTTGTCTCGCGCAAAGATCGCCATGCGTAGGCTCCGAGTATTCTTTCGGGTCCCAGTCGGTCTTCGGCCCAGGTCTTGTCTTCCATCGCGTGCGGCGGTTCCATCGAAGCAATGATGCCGAGCTGGCCAAAGCGTGGCAGGTCGTCCGGATGCAGGACCTGCGCATGCTCTATACGATGGCGGTTTCCGGCCGTCGACGCATCCTCTCTGAAAACACGCTCGAGAATATCCAGTGCTTCGCGATTGGCGGCATCGCCGATCGCATGGACGCTGATCTGAAAGCCTTTTTTCATGGCCTGGGCGATCAGGTCCTCGTTGAACCCGTAGTCAGCGCCGCTTAAACCCCGCTGTCCTTCCCTGTCCGAATAATCGTAAAGTAGCCGGGCACCTCGCGAACCAAGCGCACCATCGTAGTAAGCCTTGACCGCTCTCGTTACAAGCATGCTGTCCGAATCCTGATCCGGACCCTTGTCGATCCACTGTTGCATCAATGATTCATCGCGAAGCGAAATCATCGCATAGACGCGAATCGGCAAACGGTCTGCGGCTTCGAGTTCTTCGAGGATGCTCATCTGCAGCGAGTCGAGCCCGGCTTCATGCACGGTGACATAGCCATCTGCTGCCATCTGATTGAGGCCGGTCAATACCCGGTTCGTCGTTACCTCTCGGGACGGCGGTGGTACCGCGTCTCTCATTAGATCAACTGCGTTGTTCAAAAAAAGCCCGTTCGGTTGACCATCGGCGCCAAGTCTCATCTCTCCGCCGACCGGCACCGTAGTTTCCGGCGTGATACCGGCAACATCGAGCGCCATCTGATTTGCCCAGCCGGCGAAACTATGCAGGCTGTCCAGGAATACGGGATGATCCGGCACTGCATGCGTCAGCAGGCTTTTGTTCGGATATCGATTGGCCCAGGCACCCTCGTCCCAGCCACGGCCGACGATCCACTCGCCCCTGGGAACTGCCGTGGCGCGCTCCACGACCAGTGCGACCGCTTCTTGTTCCGTGGCGACGTCAGTGAGATCAATGCGATCGAGCACAGCGCCCAGTTCGAAGACATGGGTATGCGAATCGACCAGACCCGGAATGACGGTTGCCCCCGCGAGATCGACCACCCGGCTGGATTCGGCCTCGTACTTTCTTGCTTCCGTATTACTGCCGACGTACGCGATCTCACCATCGGTAATAACTACCGCATCCGCATCCGGATGCCATCCTCTCTCGTCGTATGGCGCGTCAGGCGATAGCGTGCCGTCAGGGGCCGGGTCGTCCCAATCCAGCGTGTACACGCGAGCGTTCACCAGGATGAGGTCGCCGGGTCTGCTCTTATCTCCCGGCGTACAGCCGGTGATCAGGGTCGAGATTCCGTAAGCGACCAGTAAGATCAGTTGCTTCATCGTTGTCAGCCTTTGAAGACGTTTCACGCAGATATTCTCGCAATACGCAGCATAACTTTTTTCATAAAGCGCAAAACTTCTCAGATTGCGTCCTTTACATAAAGGACGTTATTGCAATTTTCACCATCCCGATGGCGTAAACATCACAGTCAGCGGCAGTTCAGGCGCTGATGCGAAACATTATCAGATCAGGGGCGTAAAAAGGGCTATTGAGTTGGTGTCAGATGAAGATACCTAATCAGTACCTGAAAGTGGTTGAGTGGTCTGAAGAGGATCAGTGCTTTATTGGTCTCGTTCCGGGGCTGGCCTCGGGTGGACTACATGGAAAAAATGAGACCAGAGTACATGAGAAGCTCCGTGACCTTGTGGACGAATGGATTAAGGTTTACGAGGAAGACGGGACAGCGTTGCCGGCCCCAACTGCCGGAAAACGCTACTCCGGAAAATTCAATCTGCGGGTCGGCGAAGAGCTTCATGAGCGATTGGTGATTGAGTCCA
>FXBF010000568.1_pt1 | contig 12841 bp, 4 predicted proteins | sample 5335321 | NCBI WGS metagenome assembly FXBF01 (sample SAMEA103928391, study PRJEB20085) | sediment metagenome | isolation source: sediment | reverse complement strand
TCGGCTTGCGCTCCGTCGCTACAACGCGCCCCACAAGCGCGCTCGCACTTGCTCCGTTCACGCATCCCTCCTCAGAAGCAACATCGGACATCGGACACTGTACTCCGAAGTGGGGAGCGAATATCCAATATCGAATAGGCAACTCCGAACTCTGTGCCTCTATTCCTTTCCTGCCACCCGCCGCGCTCTCTCCTGGAGGCTCAATACCTCGAGCGTCCTGTGCCTCAGCGCGATTACCGCATCGCACAAAGCCGAAGCAGCGGAGAGTGTCGTAGTATAGGGTATCCGGTGCTGGATGGCAGCGCGCCTGATGGCGTAGTCGTCGTGCTGCGCGTGCTTCCCCAGCGGCGTATTGATCAGCAGCGCGATATCGCCCGATATCATGTAATCCACGATATGCGGGCGCCCTTCGTGCACCTTTAGAACCGGCGTGGCCGGGATGCCACGCGCTCTCAAATAGCGGGCCGTCTCCGCCGTCGCCCAGATCTCGAAACCCATCTCGTGAAAGCGCCGCACGATGGGTGTGACGTTCGGCTTGTCCTGATCGTGAACGGTAACCACGATCCGACCCGACAGCGGCAGTGGGTTGCCCGCCGCGATCTGAGCCTTGGCCATGGCCAGCCCGAAAGAGTCGGCGATTCCCATCACCTCGCCGGTGGACCGCATCTCCGGACCGAGTAGCGTATCCACACCCGGGAGCTTCTCGAAGGGGAAGACCGACTCCTTCACCGCCACACCCTGCAGCTCACCGTACACCTGCAAGTCGAATTCGGCAAGACGCCGACCCACCATGCAGCGTGCAGCCAGGCGCGCCAGCGAGACGCCCGTCGCCTTGCTCAAATAAGGAATGGTCCGGCTCGCCCGCGGGTTCACCTCGAGCACGTACACTACACCGTCCTTGACGGCGAACTGCACGTTGATCAGGCCGACAACACCCAGCGCCAATGCCAGCGCCCGCGTATGCTCCTTCATCTGTTTGACATGCTCGTCACGCAGCAGGTAGGGCGGCACCACACAGGCGGAATCGCCCGAGTGGATGCCCGCATCCTCGATATGTTGCATGACGCCGCCGATCAGAACCTCGTCGCCGTCGGAGACCGCGTCGACATCGGCCTCGAACGCATCTTCCAGAAAGCTGTCGATGAGGACCGGGTGTTCGGGTGACGCACGGACCGCGCGCTCGAAGTAGTCCTTGAGCGATTTCTCGTCATAGACGATCTCCATGGCGCGGCCGCCGAGCACGTAACTGGGACGAACCAGCACGGGATAACCGATTCGGCCCGCGACCTCGATGGCTTCCGTCTCGCTCATGGCCAAGCCGTTGGGCGGCTGCTCGATGCCCATCTCGCGGGCCAGGGCCTCGAAGCGCTCGCGATCCTCGGCCCGGTCGATCGCATCGACGGAAGTGCCCGAGACCGGCACGCCCAGGTCACGCAAAGCCGAGGCGAGCTTGAGCGGCGTCTGGCCGCCCATCTGAACCACGACGCCCTGCGGCTGTTCCAGGTGCGCGATCTCGAGCACGTCCTCGAGCGTCAGCGGCTCAAAGTACAGCTTGTCGCTGACATCGAAGTCGGTGGACACCGTCTCGGGGTTCGAGTTCACCATGATGGTCTCGAAGCCCTCTTCGGCCAGCGCGAAGGCGGCGGAAACGCAGCAGTAGTCGAACTCGACCCCCTGGCCGATCCGGTTGGGGCCGCTGCCGAGCACGACGATCTTGGGCCGCTCGCTGCGGACGGACTCGTTCTCTTCTTCGTACGTACTGTAGAGATAAGGCGTGGCCGCGGGAAACTCCCCGGCACACGTGTCCACCATCTTGTAAGATGGGTGCATACCCCACCGCCAGCGGCGCTCGCGTACGTCCGTCTCCGTCTCCCCTCGAACGCGGGCGAGCAGCTGGTCGCCGAACCCCAGGCGCTTCATCTCCCATGTGGCTTCGCGCGTCGGCTCGTCAAGCGATGCGTACCAAGCCTCCGCGTCGACCAATTCTCTCAGCTGCTCGATGAACCAGGGATCGACGTGGCTTGCCTCGCAGATCTCCTGCGTGCTCAGGCCGTACTGGAGTGCGCGCTTGATCTGGAAAGGGCGATCCGCAGTGGGCCGGCGTAGCGCCGCCAACACGGTTTCTCTATCGTCGCCGGACAGGCCGTCGTCCGCCAGTCTCTCAGCGCGCTCCCAACCCGCTCGGCCGTTCTCGAGAGCGCGGAACCCCTTCATCCACGCCTCCTTGAAGGTCCGCCCGATCGCCATCACTTCGCCCACCGCTTTCATCTGCACTCCGAGCACCGGGTCAGCGTTCGGGAACTTCTCGAAGGCGAAGCGGGGAACTTTGACGACGACGTAATCGAGGACGGGCTCGAAAGAGGCAGGCGTCTCGCGAGTGATCGCGTTGGGAAGCTCGTCGAGTCTGTACCCGACGGCCACTTTCGCTCCGATACGGGCGATGGGGAAGCCCGTCGCCTTCGATGCCAGAGCCGAGGAACGCGACACCCGCGGGTTCATCTCGATGACAAGCATCTCACCGGTCTCCGGATTCACCGCGAACTGGATGTTGCAGCCGCCGGCGGCGACTCCTATCTCGCGGATGCAGGCGATGGAGGCATCGCGCATCACCTGGTACTCCGCGTCCGAGAGCGTCATCGCCGGTGCCACAGTGATCGAGTCGCCGGTATGGACGCCCATCGCGTCGAAGTTCTCGATGGAGCACACGATCACGACGTTGTCGGCGTGATCGCGCATCACTTCCAGCTCGTACTCCTTCCAGCCGATGACACCCTTGTCGATCAGGATCTCCCCCACCGGCGACGCTTCGAGTCCCATCCGCGCGACCTGCTCGAACTCTTCGCGGTTGTACGCGATACCGCCGCCCGTGCCACCCAGCGTGAACGACGGCCGCACGATCGCTGGGAACCCCGTTTCCTCGGCGACCGCGATCGCCTCTTCCAGCGTATGCGCGAACCCGCCGTGCGGCACCCCCAGTCCGATGCGCCGCATCGCCGCAGCGAACTGCTCACGGTCCTCGGCCAGGCGGATCGCCCGGGCGTCGGCGCCGATGAGCTCCACGCCGTACTTCTCCAGGACGCCCGAATCATGAAGTTCCAGCGATACGTTAAGGCCGACCTGCCCGCCCATCGTGGGGAGGATCGCGTCGGGACGCTCGAGCTCGATCACCCGCTCGACCCACTCCGGCGTGAGTGGCTCGATGTAGGTGGCGTCCGCCAGATCCGGGTCGGTCATGATCGTGGCGGGGTTCGAGTTCACCAGGATGACCCGGTACCCCTCCTCTTTCAGCGCGCGAACGGCCTGCGTGCCCGAATAGTCGAACTCGCAGGCCTGCCCGATCACGATCGGCCCGCTGCCCAGCAGCAGGACGCTACGTATGTCTTCCCGCTTCGGCATCGGCTGGTAGCGAAACCCTCCGTCAGGTGTTGGGTGTTTTCAGACCGAAGCCCAATACTACCCGGGCCGAAGGAGGCGCGCCAGCCGGCGCCCGGGGGAGCAGGCCGCGCCTCCATCGCCGGGGCGGGCGAGCACGACTGAGGCTTCGTCCCCCCCGGACGTTGCTCCACGAAGCCTCACCCCGCATATTCGTGCCGTCACACGCTCTGACTTCGCATTCCAACACCCACCACTAGAGTGAGCCGATGATGACCGCTGAGAGATCTCGCCATGGCTGGCGCCGGCTGGTGCCCGTCTTCGCCCTAGCGCTGTTCGTGGGCTGCAGTTCTTCCGCCGGCCGAGTCGCGGAGCCAACCCCCACGAGTACCCCGGAATCGGAAGCGACTCCGGCGCCGACGACCGCGCGGGCGCTGACGGTCACAGCCGATGTCGACACCGTCCGCGCCGGCAAGTTCGACTACGGCAAGATGTGGACGTTCGAGTACGCGCCCCTCCAGTACTTCCACGAGGAGTACGGCTTCGACCCGGACTCGGCCTGGTTCGCAAAGGCCAGGCTGGGCGCGCTGCGGATCCAAGGTTGCTCCGCCTCCTTCGTGTCCCCGAACGGGCTGGTGATGACCAACCACCACTGCGCCCGTGAAAACGTCGTCGAGGTCAGCCAGCCGGGCGAGGACCTGCTCGACAACGGTTTCTACGCCGAGAACCTGGAAGACGAGCGGCCTGTCGAGCAGCAGAGGGCTGATCAGCTCATCGCCATCGTCGACGTGACCGACGAGATCCAGAACGCCGTGGCGGGCGCAGCCAGCGGCGCCGAACGCGCGCGGTTGCTCGAGCAGGCTGAAGAAGAAGCGAGGGCTCGGATCGCCGGCGAGTACGGCGGTGCGGATTCCAGCATCGTCGTGGAAGTCATCGAGCTGTGGGATGGGGGCAAATACTCGGCCTACGTCTTCCAACGCTACACGAACCTCCGGCTGGTGATGGCACCGGAGCTGGATATCTCATTCTTCGGTGGCGACGATGACAATTTCACCTACCCACGCTACAACCTGGACGTGTCGTTCTACCGTATCTACGGCGACGATGGCGAGCCACTGAAGAGCGACGACTACTTCAAGTTCGCTGAGGACGGTGTCGAGGAAGGGGACGCGGTCTTCGTGATCGGCAATCCCGGCGGCAGCAGCCGCCTGCAGACCGTCGCCCAGCTCGAGTGGCGCAGGGCCGTCCGCGACAAGGTTATCGCCCAGCTGCTCGAGAGCCGGGTGGCTGCTCTCCGGGCATTCTATGACGAGAACCCGGAGGAAGCCGAGGCGATGAACCTGCGCAACCAGATCTTCAGCCTATCGAACTCGGAGAAGGCGTACCGCGGCCAGTGGAACGGGCTTCAAAACCCCGAGTACATGGCGCGGCGCTGGGACGCCGAGCGGCAGTTCATCGCCGCCATCGAGGCCGACCCCAAGCTCGCAGCGGAGTACGGCGGCCTGATCGACTCGATGGCCGTCATCCAGCAACAGCGGATGCAGTACGCAGACGAGTTCGGCGCCTTCATCGCCATCGGAAGCCCCGCCCTCACCTCGGCCGTCGTGCAGCGCGGGTTCGCCGCCTACCAGTACCTCTCCGCGAAACAGGCAGGCGCGCCGGAGACCGCCCTGACTCAGATCAAGGACCAGCTGCTCTCCGTCGCCGACCAGCCCGCCTCGCTGCAGGAGAAGCTTCTTACCGCCCGGCTGATGGACTTCGAGCGCTACTTGGATCCCGACAGCGAGATCCGACTGGAGGTCTTCCAAGGGCGCACGCCCGAGCAAGCTGCCGACGCCATCCTCTCGCACTCGGTCCTGGCCGACTCCACCAGCACCGCCGATGCGCTGGAGTCGGGCACGCTGACAACGGAGGATCCGGCGGCGAAAGTCGTAGCCGCGATCATCGAGCCGATCCGCCAATACCAGATTGCGCTCCAGCAGCTCGGGCAGGAGGAGGCTGCCCTAACCGCCGCCCTGGGACAGGCACGGTTCAATATCTACGGCACCAAGATCCCTCCCGACGCCACGTTCTCGTTACGCATCGCCGACGGAGTGGTCATGGGCTACCCGTACAACGGCACTGTGGCGCCGCCCTACACCACCTTCTACGGGCTGTTCGACCGCCACTACTCCTTCGGGCAGGACAGCTTCTGGGCCCTGCCCGAGCGCTGGCTGAACCTGCCGGCCGATTTCGACCTGGCGACGCAGCTGGACTTCGTGATGACGGCCGATGTCATCGGCGGTAACTCGGGCTCGCCGGTCATCAACAAGGACCTCGAGGTCGTCGGCCTGGTCTTCGACGGCAACATCGAGAGCTTGCCCGGCGACTATATCTACGACCCCGCGCTCAACCGCTCCGTGGCCGTGGACGCGAGAGGAATACTCGAGGCGCTGGACAAGGTCTACGACGCCGATCGCATTGTCCTGGAGCTGACTGTCGGGAAGCTGGTGCAGACAGAGGAAGAGGCTGACGCTGTTCTGGCCGGGAGGTGAATCGACGCAGCCTTGTCTCCCGGCTCGGCGATCAATTTCCGAACAGGAGCGCTACGCCAGCGGTTACGCCCCAACTGGGTGAGTTACCGGCATAGCCGACGAGGCCGGCCGCGTCCAGTCGCCAGCGGCTGAGCCTGTAGTCGGCACCAAGCCGGACCACGCCGAGATCCTCGGTGCCCACGGGCACTTCGCCGCGCGTGCTGGCGCGTCCGCCGATCGAGGCGTAGGCCCGCAGAGTTTGCGCGCCGGCGATACTGTACAGGACCTCAGCGCTGTAGATGATCACATCGTTCTGCTCGAAGTTCTCGAGCGGGGCCTCGAGAATCCCGATCCCGACATCGCCCGTGATTAGGAACGGCCCGCGACCGTAGCTGCCCAGAAGACTCATGCCGATGTTGGTGGTGTTGGTGCCAAGCCCCTCGGCCTGATTGCTGTCGGGAATGTTGAACCCCAGGCGGCCGCCTATCCCGAATCCTTGTTCGCCCCCGAACACCAGAAACGTGATCTTGGCGCCGAAGTCGCCCGCGCCCGTGCTCTTGCCGTCGGCCACCCCTTCATCCGGCTCGACGGGCGGAGCGCTTCCCATGCTGTCTACGGTGAGCGCGCGATACGCATCGCCCCAAACCTCCAACAACACCCGGTCGCCTACCGCCCAGCTCAACTGAAGGATGCCGATGCGGGCCAGGTCGCCCTCGATTGACAGAAGCGGCACGTTGACGTCCGCCTCGTAGCCGGCACCAAATCCGAGCAGCAAGTCACCCTTCTCAGCCAGAGCCACCGGCTGAATTACGGCGCCGCGCCGCAGGGCGTTCTGTGCGAAGCCGGGCGTGGTCACCAAAACGAGCAACACGCTCAGCAAGACAGCGCCAATCAATCGCTTCCCGCATACGGTTAGCTTGGCATGCACGGCTCGACTCCGCAGCTCAGCCTCTTAGCGCCTGGTCGAAATCGGCGATGATATCCCCCGGATCCTCGAGTCCTATGGAAACGCGGATCAGGTTTTCCGAGATCCCCGCCTCGGCTCTCTGCTCCGGGGTCAGCCGCGCGTGGATCATGGAGGCCGCGTGGACCGCCAGTGTCTCCGTGCCCCCAAGACTCACGGCCCGCCGCGCCAGCTTTAGCCGCGCCGTGAAGTCGCGGGCCGTCTCGAAGCCGCCCGCCAGCTCGAACACCACCATCCCGCCGTAGCCGTCCATCTGCCGCTTCGCCAGCTCGTGTTGGGGATGAGACGGCAGACCCGGGTAGTAAACGCGTTCGACGTTGGGGTGCGTTTCCAGGAACCCGGCAGCGGCCAGGGCGCTGCTGTTCTGGCGCGCCACACGGAACGGCAGCGTCTGGATTCCGCGGGCCAGCAGCCAGGCCTCGAAGGGGTGCGAGATCATCCCATAGATGATCAGCGCGTACCACAGAGCATCGATGTGCTCCCGGCCTCCCACCACCACGCCCGCCGTCACATCGCTGTGCCCACCCAGGTACTTCGTGGCGCTATGGATCACGAGATCGATCCCGTGCTCGAGCGGTCGCTGGTTGATGGGTGTGGCAAAAGTGTTGTCCATGCAGGTGGTGATCCCACGCTCCCGCGCCAGCGAAGCGACCTCGCCCAGATCGGTGAGCGAAAGCGTCGGGTTGACGGGCGTTTCTACGAAGATGAGCCGGGTATTGGGCTGGATCGCGGCCTCGAACGCGGCAACATCGGTCTGATCGACCAGCGTAATCTCGATACCGTTGCGCGGCAGCCAGCTTTCCAGCGCCTTCATCGTGCCGACGTAGTGGCAGTTCTGCGCGATCATATGATCGCCGCTCTTCAGCAGGCCCAGGAAGACGAGCATGATCGCACCCATCCCCGAGCCCGTGACCAGCGCCGCCTCCCCACGCTCAAGGGCGGTGACAGCATCTTGCACGGCGGTGAAGTTCGGGTTGCCGTAGCGAGTGTAAAATGTCTCCGGCTGTACCGCTGTGGCCGCCTCCGCCACGTCCTCGGGCTGGCGGAACTCGAAGGTCGAAGTCTGCCAGATCGGCGACGCGACCGCGGTACCACCATCGGGCCCGGCTGATGCTCCCGAGCCCGTGGCTGAGTGAATGACACGAGTGGTGATGTCCCAATCGCAACTTGATCCCTGCCCCCGCTTTGTCATCGAGCCCCCCGCTCCTGGTCGATCAGAGACGGCCTTCGAGAATCACCGTCGACTGCCGTACCGTCTCCCGTGTGGCCACGGTCAGCGCTGCCAGATTGATGCTCTCAGCTACCAGCAGTTCCTCCACAACCTCGTGCATAGCGCTCAGGCGCGCGGCGTTTCGCTCCCGGAAGTCGCTGAGCCGCTCATCGATCGAGGCGTGTTTTCCATCGCCTCTCAGCACGGCGAGGGTCAGGTTTCGGCGCGCCTGCCCCAAGTCCTGCATCAGACCTTGAGCGGCTCGCTGTTCCCATTCGTCTTCGCCCGGCGCCACGTTCAGTAGCTCCTGGAGCAACGCGAAGTCGATCTCGTCGGCCAGCGCGAAATAAATGCGGCCCACATCCGCCACGGGGCGCCCGATTTCCTGCGCGATCCGAGTGACCGCCATCAGCTCGCCGAGGAATTGCAGCGAGGCTATTTTCTGCGCCTCCTCCAGGGTCACGCCTCCACCCCTTAGTTCCTCAAAGGCCTCCTCGAATGCAGCCTCTTGAGAACCCTGCACGATTGACGGCAGTATCTCGCACAACTCGGCAATCGGGCCCTTGAACTGCTCGATCACTCCGCCGACTTCCGACTCCTCGGGCAGATTCTCCACCGCCCACCTCACGGTGCGGTCGAGAACGCCCTCGAGGGCGAGCAGCCACCGGTATTCCTGCTCCGCCGACAAACCGGCTCGGTTTCGCTCGATCCCGTCCAGCAATTCACTCGCACCGGCGATCTCTGACGCCACGTACCAGCCGCGGGCTATCTGAGCCGCGGTGGCACCCGCGTCGCGCGAGACCCGCGGGATGAACGTGACGCCCATCAAATCGATGAGCCTGTTCGTCAGGACAGTCGCGATGATATCGCGCTGCAAGCGATGGCTGCGCAGATCGCCAGCATCGACGCGCTCGACGACCGGCGCCGGAAAGTAACCGCACAACAACTGTAAGAGTGCCGGATCGTCGGGCAACGCAGACTCGAGGATCTCACGCTTCAGATGCATCTTGGCGTAGGCGAGCAGCACGGCCAGTTCCGGCCGCGTCAGGCTCTTGCCACTCTCCTGACGCGCTTGCAGCCTGCCCCAGCCCGGGAGGAATTCCTGCGCGCGCTTCAGGCCGGCGCGATGCTCGAGATAGTAGGAGGCGTCACGAAAGTCGCTGAGACGCTCTCCGGCCCTGATCTGCTCCAGGCTCAGAGCCAGACTCTGGGACCGGTTGTGGCCCAGCACCGCCTCCGAGACGTCGTCCTTGACCTGCACGAGCAGATTATTGCGGTCGTCCTGCGCCATCTCCCCACGGTCGATCGGTGCGCGCAACAGAATCTTCAGGTTGACCTCGTGGTCCGACATGTCGACACCGCCGGAGTTGTCGATGGCGTCGGTGTTGATCCGCCCACCATCGAGGGCGTACTCGATCCTGGCTCTTTGTGTCAGGCCGAGATTGCCCCCTTCGCCAACCACTTTGACTCGCAGTTCGTTGGCATCGATGCGGACCGCGTCGTTGCTCGAATCTCCCACGTCCGCGTGTGTTTCCTCGGGCGCTTTGACGTACGTGCCTATCCCGCCGTTCCAGAGCAGTTCCGCGGGCGCGCGAAGGATCTTCTTTATCAGCGCATGTCCGTTGACCACGCTCTCTTTGATGCCGAGCAGTGCGCGAACTTCCGGCGATAGTTCTATCTCCTTCGCACCTCGCGGGAAGACGCCGCCCCCCTTGCTGATCACGGACCGATCGTACTCCTCCCAACTGGAGGTGGGGAGCCGGAAGAGCCGCAGGCGCTCTTCGTAGGATCTTGCGGGATCGGGATCGGGATCGATGAATATGTGGCGATGGTCGAAGGCAGCCAGCAACCTGATAGTTCGGCTCAGCAGCATCCCGTTGCCGAACACGTCACCGCTCATGTCGCCGATCCCCACCACGGTTACGGGCTCCGCGTTGACATCCTTGCCCATCTCGCGGAAGTGGTGACGGACAGACTCCCAGGCACCTCGTGCGGTTATCGCCTCTTTCTTGTGATCGTAGCCGTGTGATCCACCCGAGGCGAACGCGTCAGCCAACCAGAAGTCATATGAAGCCGAGATTTCGTTCGCCGTGTCTGAGAATGTGGCCGTGCCTTTGTCCGCCGCGACCACCAGGTATGGGTCGTCGTCGTCGTACACCACGATATCCGGCGGGCGTGCGACATTGCCGTCCACAATGTTGTCAACGACATCGAGCAGCCCCGATACGAAGTCGGTATAGCAGTCCCGAACCGCCGACTTCAGCGCCGCACGATCCGCGGGCGGCTTCCTGACGTAAAACGCGCCCTTCGCGCCGCAGGGCACGATAACTGTGTTCTTGACCTGCTGCGTTCTAACCAGCCCGAGCACTTCCGTGCGAAAATCGTCCGGCCGTTCACTCCAGCGCAGACCACCTCTCGCCACGGGACCAAATCGCAGGTGTAGGCCTGCCGTACGCGGTCCATGAACGAACATCTCGCGAGCCGGACGAGGTTGCGGCATCTGCTGAATCACGGCGCAGTCGAACTTGAACGTCGTGCGTGGCACGGGCAACTCGCGCTTCAAGTTCTTGAAGTAACTGGTCCTTACAGTGGCCTCCACCAGATTGTGCAGTCGTCGCATCGTCAGATCGTCCCCGATGCTGTCCACGGCCTGAAGCGAATCTCGGAACCGGCTGTCCGCCGCTTCGACTGCAGCAGGACGATCGCCGCTGAACTCCGGGTCGAATTTGACTCGAAACACTTCGAAGAGCAGTCGGGCAACGTTCGGGTAGCTGGTCAGAGCATCCGATGTGGCACGGCGACTGGTCACAGCGCCCACCTGGAAAGCATAGGCCGAGTAGGCGCGCAGCACGGTGACCTCCGGCCAACTGAGCCCGGCCGTGATCACCAATCGGTTGAATGGATCGCCATCCGTCCGACCCGCCCCTATGGCACGCAGCGTGTTCGTCAGCCGCAGACCGACTTCTTCGGGGTCCAGACGCTTCAGCTCCGGACCCTGCACTACGAACTTGTGGATCGTCGCTTTTCCTATGTCGACGGCGTCGGCGTCTATCACACGCAACCCGAGGTTCTCGAGCACCGGCATGGCATCCGCCAGGATCATCGAGCCACGCTTCACGAGAAGACGCAGCTCGCTTGCGTTCAGGCCGTCGTTCGTGTGATCCTCGAGTGACACCTGCATCAGGCCCGTGCGTCGAAGAGCTTCGAGCCGCTCGATGTCCTCTACAGCCCGCTCGACGTCAACCGTCGCGACATAGGCCGGCGAAAAAGCCTCGAAGTACCTGTCAACCAGCTGGTGAACATGCTCGGCGTCGTATTGCTCCTCGAGCGCGTCGCGCAGCCTCTGCTTCCAAGTTCGCACGATCGAGCTGACGTGCCTCTTGAGAGCCTCCACGTCAACCCGCTCAATACGTTCGGGGCTCGCCGAGATGTAGAAGTGCAGCCGCGCGGTGTCGCCTGCGCCGATGGACAGGTGATCGTTGAGCACGTTGCCGCCGAGCGCCTCGGCGATCTCGCTTCGCAGTCGACCTCTCACCTCGTCCGAGTAATTCCTTTTGGGAAGGATCACCATCACGTTGACACCCCGGCCTAGAGCGTCCGGGGTCAGCACCAGCCGCACATCCCCGGTGTCCTCCGTAGCCGTTACGGCGGCGATCTGTTTCCGAAGATCCTCTATGCTGACGAGGAACAGCTCCTCCAGCGGCATGTCGTTGAACAGAGCAACGATCGTCTTATGATCGTGCGAGCCCTCGGGCACATTCGCGCCCTCCACCACAGCTCGCAGCTTCCGCCGAAGGATGGGGATGTTACCCGATTTCTCCGCGTAGGCCTGCCAGGTGAAAAGCCCCAGGAAGCGAAACTCTCCCACGACCTCGCCCGAGTCGTCCAACTTCTTGATGCCTACGTAGTCCATGCGGGCGCGCCGGTGCACGCGGGACTCCGAGTTGGCCTTTGACACGAGGAGAAGGGGGCCGTACAGCGCTCGGGCGCGCAGATCGGCGGGAAGCTCATCCACCGGTATCGGCTCCCACGCCGCCGAATCCTCCTCGCGCCGGAGGATGCCGAGCCCCGAGCCGCGCAGCAACGCCGCGACCTTGCGGCCGCCAGGCTCGCTGGTGAAATCGTACTCCCGATAGCCCAGAAACACGAAACCGCGGTCCCTCAGCCACTCGAGGAAGGCCACGATCTCCTCAATCTCACCAGTGGGTTGCAGTCCTCGCTCCGCGTAACCGCGCAGAACCGCAGCCGCTTCGTCGGTCTTCCGAAGCATCGCCTGGAAATCATCCGTTGCCATGCAGAGGTCGTCCATGCAGAGCCGGATGTCCTCCTCGAGCGTATGAACAAGGGCGGGGTCGAGGTGCCCCTCGAACTCGGTATACATCACCGATGTCCGTTCCGGTGTGGCACGCCAGTTATGGATCCCGACGATCTTTCCGACTTCATCGCGGTCGACGCACACGACCGGATGCAGCTGGTGCCGGATCTCGAAGCCCCGGCAAGTCAGGTACTGACGAACGGTATCGACGACGAACGGACGATCAGCGATGACGACTTCAACGCTCCCCCAGTGCCCGAAGTCAGGACGTTGCTGTACCCGAACCGCGAATTCGCCAGGTGGCGTCATCTCCAGGAACTCGAAGACCGAAGTGACGAGCTCCGCTATCTCCTCAACGCTGCGATCCACAAAGAAATCCGACGTGGCCCGGCCCAGCATCTCGCGGGCGAACGACTTGAGCGCTGCCGCCCGATTCGTGTCGGTGCTCGCGCCGATGGCGTCGAGAA
>FXBF010000567.1_pt1 | contig 12865 bp, 12 predicted proteins | sample 5335321 | NCBI WGS metagenome assembly FXBF01 (sample SAMEA103928391, study PRJEB20085) | sediment metagenome | isolation source: sediment | reverse complement strand
TGTCGCAAGCGGTGCATTGTCATTTGCCCGGGGGTCGATCGAATTTCGTAATTTTGATCTGACGCACGGTGACTCGATGGTCGCGCTCGACGGCAAGCCTCATTCGGAAGAAGGCGTTGCCTATCGATTGAGCGTGGCAGACATAGGTGATTACACTGATGCGGCCAGTGGTTCACTGGAAGGATCCGGTAACCTGTCACTGAATGTATTGTTACCGCGACTGCGTGGCAATCTGTCGGCGACAGACCTTACGATTGGCGACATCGAGATCGCCTCTCTGCAGATCGAGGATAATTTCGTCGGCAACGGTGAATTCATCAACCGGAGTATTGTAGCCCGTGGGCTGCATCTGGATGCCCGTTCAATTGATACGTTGTCAATTGCCGCTATCGGTAACAGTGATCGTCTTGATCTCAAAATCGATCTGCAATCCGAAGATATCGGCGCATCATTGCAAGCTTCCGGTGTACTAAGCAGTTGGCAGCAGTTTGCAACGTCAAGCTGGCAGGGCGAGCTCAAGGAACTTCAGTTCGATTTAGCGGACGGCCTGACTCTTGCGCTGGATTCGCCAACTTCATTTGCGGTATCGGGTAACGAGATTCGGCTCGAACAAAGCTGTTTGACTTTCGGCGGCAATGAAGCGCTATGTTTACGTGCACACTGGATCAGGTCAACCTCCATCGACCTCGCCGCCGAGCTGCAAAGTATTCCGCTTACGGCATTGATATTGTTGACAGATGCTGATCTCTATCTGACACAGGAAGTTTCCGGCAACCTGAGCTGGACCAGTGCCGGTGATGGATCAACCAATGCATCGGCCAACTTCGAGATTTCACCGGGCCGCATTGTCAGTACATACGATTCCAGGCTCGCGCTGGACACCGGCAGAGGAACAATCGGCTTTCAGGTCTCTGACGGCAGGCTGGGTTCCGGTACCTTCGATCTGCCGTTTCCGGAATACGGTGCCATAGACATTGACTTCAAGGTTGACGATCTGAGGCTGGGCGCCGACAGCCCACTATCCGGTAGTGCCTTGATCGACATGAGCGATATCAGCATCCTTGCAGAAGTCTTCCCGTTTATCGACAGCGACGGCGGTCGATTGGCAACAAATCTTGCCGTCACCGGCACCCTGGCAAGCCCATCAATCGAGGGCGACATTACGCTCCGCGATGCCAATCTGCGCTACCTGCCACTGGGCACAACGCTAAGCGATTTGCAAATCGACGCCGCCATCCTCAAGAACAATCGGGTGGATCTGGAAAGCCGTTTCAAAGCCGGCGATGGGACCGGCACAATCGTTACAAGCGCTTCTTATGAAGCGGGCGAAATTCCGGACCTGGAATTCGAAATCAAGGGCAGCAATCTCTTGCTGATCGACGATTCCGAAGTGCGCGTCATTGGCGATCCGGATGTCAGAATCAGAGTACAGGATAGTGCGCTGAAAGTCGGCGGCAGAATCCGAATACCCGAAGCCAAAGTAACACCGTCGGTTGTTCCGCAAGCCCGGATATCGGAAAGCAATGACGTGACGATTGTTGCGGGCGATGCTCCAGATAAAGGACAAACGGCAGGAGACGTTCAGAGATTCCGCATCAACGGTATGCTTGAGGTCGAACTTGGTGACAATGTCATCGTCAATCTTGGAGTCGCGACCGCGGCCCTCGGCGGCAAGGTCGTTTTTGAGTGGCGAGACGAGTTCATGCCGAATGCTACCGGCGCGTATTCCATCGAAGGCACGATTGCAGCGATAGGGCAGGTCCTGACGGTTCGCGAAAGCACGATCAGTTTTCCGGATGTACCGGCAAATGACCCACATCTGAACATCAGGGCCGAACGAGAGATTTACGGCAATACACAGGTCAAGACCGCTGGCATCCTGCTAACCGGGACCGCGAAGAAACCTGTCGTGGAAGCCTATACCTATCCGCTCACCACGGAAGAACGCGCACTGACATTGCTGGCAACCGGCAGCGATTTCGACTACGAGCAGGGCGTGGGCGCACTGGATTTTGGCGTGTACATCGCACCGCGCTTTTATCTGAGTTACGGTATCGCGCTTTTCGACCGGGGCAGTGTAATTAGCGCTCGGTATGATCTAAAAAGAGGATTCGGCATCAAAGCCAGTTCCGGCGATCGAGAATCGGGCGTCGACATCAGCTATCGACTGGACAGATGACTCCGGCGAGATGTGCAGGCCGGCACCTGCATTCGGCGTGGCATGATGGCTATGAACCAACGACGACGTCGGCGACCGTGTTGTCGAGAATATACAAGACGACGAAGATCATGACTATCGGTGCTACCCACTCACCCGCGGTCTTCAACACCTTGACGCGTTTCGCGCGGGTTGTCGCATATTTCGCAAGCTCGAACCTCAGGTAGACCATTAGCATGAACGCGATGGCAATCGTCACGCCGACGTTCAAGAGGCTGTCGGCTAACAGCGGTGCGAAGACCAACACAGAGTCAACGCCATTCGACAGCGTCGTCAGAACGATCCCGCTTACGGCGACGCTTTGCATGGCCGGGCTCGAAGGAGCACCGATCTTACGGGCATGTCGGCGCAACAGATCGACCAGCATTCTCAATCCCAGCGCGATCGGTATCGCTCCAAGGTAGCCCAGGTATCCGGCGAAGACCTGGCCAACGGAGAATCGGGCAGCAAGCAGCCACCCGACCAAGAGTATGAGGTTGTCGAGGTTGGTCGCCGCGTACGACGTTACGACGATAATTCAGTGTCGTGAAGATAGGGCCTATATCGGGAACGTTAGCGACCTCGCGGGAACCGGATTTCTCATTAAAACTAGAATCCATCACATAAATCCTCATGAGCCGCGATTCTGGCGCACAGGCCCGGAGACAAGGCGCGAGCCGCGTCGAATGCCGGTGGTCATTGGCAAGGCTCGCAACGATGTATTCCGGGCCTGTGCGCCGAAACCCGTACGGGAAGCGACTCCGCGAGTGTACTGCCGCGTTACTCATCGCTCATGTGGAACGACCACTCCTCGCTCCTCGTGCCTTACGGCCCATCTCGCAGAGTCCGCTTCGCGGCCATGCGGCTTTATGAGGAGGCAGTGGTATGAGACAGATGGCGACATCGACCCAGTCAGAGACCATCCTCGGTTCAAGGCGTTGATGGAGCGTTTCTAGCAGAACTGTGTATCATGTGCGCCTTTCGATGGCCGCGGTAAGGTCGTAGGGGGTGCACATGCGCTTCAGCAGCAAACAGATTCATGCCGGCGTGACGCCAGATCCGGTAACCGGCGCGATCCTGACGCCAATTTATCAGACGACGACCTACGTTCAGGAGTCGGTCGACAAATATCTCGAGAAAGGTTACTCGTATTCCCGGTCCTCTAACCCAACCGTTCGGGCGCTGGAGAAGAAGCTCGCGGTATTGGAAGGCGGCACCGACAGTACCTGTTTCACAACCGGCATGTCGGCGGTCAATTGTACAATGCTGGCGTTTTTAAATGCCGGGGATCACGCGATCATTTCCGATGTCGCATACGGCGGGACTTATCGTTTGTGTACCCAGGTGCTGACTCGATTTGGGATCGACTTCACATTTGCGAATACGGCGGATCCGGATAACGTCCGATCGAGCGTAAAGGAAAACACGAAGCTATTCCTGATAGAGACACCGGCCAACCCGACGATGAAGTTGTCTGACATCGGGGCGATCTCGGAGATTGCCCAGGCTGTCGGTGCAGTTCACGTAGTCGATAACACGTTCCTGACTCCCTACTATCAGCGCGCGCTGGATCTTGGCGCAGACCTGTCCTTGCACAGCACGACCAAGTACTTCGATGGCCACAATGCGACTCTTGGTGGCGCGGTTATTGCGAAAACTGCAGAACTCGATGAGAAGATGCGTTTCATCCAGAACAGTACCGGCTCGATCATGTCGCCGCAGGTGGCATGGTTGACGTTGCAGGGTTGCAAGACATTGTCAGTCCGGATGGATCAGCAGTCTTCCAACGCGATGGTGATCGCAGAGTATCTCGAGGCACACCCCAAGGTGAAACAGGTGTGTTATCCGGGCCTGCCTTCATTCTCACAGCATGAGCTTGCCAGGAAGCAGGCGACCGGTTTTGGTGCCATGCTCTGGTTCGAGGTCAAAGGCGGTCTCAAGGCAGGCAAGGCACTGATGGACTCGGTCGAACTGTGGAGCCTCGCCGAGAATCTCGGATCGGTCGAATCGCTGATCACGCATCCGGTCACTATGACTCACGCTGATGTGGAAGAAGCGGAGAGACAACGTGTTGGAATAATCGACGGGCTCGTCCGATTGTCCGTCGGGCTTGAAGACGTGGATGATTTGATTGAGGAGTTGGACAAGGCACTGCAAAAAGTGCCGGGTTAAGGAATCCGTTTTTCGTCCAAACGTATCCCCAGGATTGCCGCACCCCTGACACCGCTTGAGTCCCCGAACTTGGCAAGCACGATCTCAGGCAATTTTTTGCCGACGTAAGGCGCATCCGGAAACGCGCCCGGTAATCGGGCAAGAACTTCCGGTTCTTTCGAGACGCCGCCGCCAAAAACGATGACGTCAGGATCGTAAAAGATAAGGAGCTGTGACAGGCAAGTCGCCAGTCCATCGATATAAGCATCGGCAACTTTTCTGGCATCGTCGTCATCGATCAGCATGACGTCGGTTACGACAGGCATATCCAACTTTCGGCCGGTCAGATGCTCGTATAACCATACGAGGCCCGGACCCGAAAAGTAACGCTCGATACATCCACTGGCACCACAACCACACTCCCGCAATGGGAGGTCGTAGCGCTGTTGCAAGACGGCGGGAAGCAGCATGTGGCCCCACTCGGCGGCAATGTTATTCGTGCCCGAAAATACTTTGCCATTTACACACAAACCGCCGCCCAGGCCGCTGCCAACGATGATGCCCAGCACCCGATCGAAACCTTCACCGGCGCCGCCATTTGCCTCGGACAACGCAAAGTTTCTTGCGTCATTTCCGACACCGATGGGTCGGCCGAGACTCACCTCCACGTCGGCGACCGTATTCTTGCCTGTCAGGCAGGGGACATTCGGACAAGTTGTGACGCCACGTGGATCTATCATGCCTGGCAGGCCGATGCCGACAGACGCTGCCGATCCAATTTCCTTTTCCGCATGGGAAACCATGTTCGAGACCACGGCGATAAAGCGAGCATAATCATCGCTTGGCGTGGACTCACGCCAAGCGTTTACGAAAGAGAGATTGTGATCGAATACGGCCAGCTCGATTTTCGTGCCGCCAACGTCGACGCCAATGTGCACATTCCATTCCTCTGCTTCGAAGTATGTATTATGGCATCCGATTCGATGAACGCGATGTAAAACTAAATGGCTTTTGAGAATCGACCGTTGTTGAGGTCGTCGGCAAGATAACGATCGAATATCATGGCGATGCTGCGGAGCAGGAGCCGGCCTTTTGCCGTAATGTGGATACCTTCCGGCCCCAGCAGTATCAGTCCGTCATCCGCCAGCGGGCCGAGCCGGGTGAGTTCGGATGCAAAATAGTCTGCGAAGTCTATATTGTTTCTATTGCTGAAATCCGCGAACGCCAGCTGATCGTGGCACATCAATTGCTGAATGACTTTGGCTCTCAATTGATCGTCGGCATCAACTGCGATGCCGCGTTTGATCGGCAGTTTGTCCGCTCTGATCAGGGCACTGTACTCCCGGGTTGTCGTCACGTTCTGCGCATAGGTATTGCCAATATTGCCAATCGCGCTGACGCCAAGACCGATCAGGTCGCATTCACGGTGCGTTGAGTAGCCCTGGAAGTTTCTTTGCAACGTGTTGTTTCTTTGTGCCTTGAGCAGATCGTCATCCGGCAGCGCGAAATGATCCATGCCTATATACAGGTATCCGGCTTGCGAGAGCTTTTCGATCGTGTGATCCAGAATATTCAGTTTTGTTTCGGGCGTCGGCAGGTCCTTCTCATCGATCATGCGTTGGCCCTTGAACCGGCTGGGTAGATGTGCATAGTTGTAAATCGCGAGCCTGTTTGGTCGCATGTTGATTACTTCATTCAGGGTGCGGTTAAAACTCTCAACCGTCTGGAGTGGCAAGCCGTAAATGAGATCCAATGAGACCGAGCTGAAGCCTACCGACCTCGCCCGTGTGACCAAATCGCTAACCTTGGGTACTTCCTGTACGCGGTTTACCGCTTTTTGAACATCGGGGTCAAAGTCCTGGATCCCAAGGCTCAGGCGATTGAAGCCGAGGTCCGCTAGCACTTTTATGGTTGTTGCATCGACGCTGCGCGGATCTACCTCGATGGAAAATTCGCGGCGGTCACTATGATCGAGTTTGAAGAAACCGGCGATGTGAGTCATCAAATCACATAGCTGCTCGATGCTCAGATAGGTGGGCGTGCCTCCGCCGAAATGAAGCTGCTCGACTGCACGGGCGTCGTCGAAAAGCGCTGCTTGCAGCTCGATTTCCCGATAGAGATGATCAAGGTACGCCTCAATACGTTCGGTATTGCGCGTTACGATTTTGTTGCAGGCACAGTAATAGCAAAGCGTTTTGCAGAACGGTATATGCACGTAAAGGGAGAGTGGGCGACCCCCGTCGTTGCTGACTCTGGCCGCTTTTTCGTACTGCATCGCTGTAAAGCGCTCAGTGAACTGCAGCGCTGTCGGGTACGACGTGTACCTGGGGCCCCGTCCGCCATAGCGTTCGATCAATTCCTGATCGAAGCATATATCTTGCGCCGGATGCGCAGCCGCCTGAGGGTTTGGTGTGTTCATATTGCGGACATCCTGTCCGATTCCACCGTAAATTCAAATGGGTATAAACCGAAGTGTTATTGCGACTGATTTCGGAGACCGTGGCAAAGATACAGTGCAATTGTGAACAGAAGCATGGCGACGGCCTGGTGGGTTGCCGCGAGGGCAACTGGTACGAGGAGAAGCAGGGTGGAGACACCGAGAACGATTTGCAGTACCGCGGTGTGGAGGAGGGCGTTGACACCACGTCGGATTCTTATTGGAAGGTCCGAGTTTCGTAACTTGGCCCAGTAGATAGCAATCAGGATGAACGTCGTAATGGCGAGGACGCGATGATCGAATTGCACGGTCGCCATATTGTCGAAGAAATTTCTCGATACCGGCTCGAGTGCAAGGAAATCGGGGGGAATCCAGTATTCACCCATTTTCGGAAAGGTGTTGTAGATTTTGCCGGCTTTGAGCCCGGCGACGAAGCCGCCGGATATGATAGTTATAGTTATCAGAGTCGTGAGAGCGAGTGTCTTACCGTACCAGGGGTGTTTGCCTGCGCCCTGAAACGGGAACAACAAAGACAAGGCTACCCAGAATATATACGCATAAATAAGGAACGCTGCGATCAAATGTGCGGTGAGACGGTACTGACTGACATTCGGATTGTCGACCAGCCCGCTCTTGACCATGTACCAGCCAAGCACGCCCTGCATGCCACCCAGGACAAACATCAACGTGTATTTCGGGAATTCGCGTCTCTGTATGTAGCCTTTCCAAACGAAAAAAAGAAGGGGCAAAAGAAAAACGATACCGATAGTCCGGCCAAGCAGTCGATGTAAGAATTCCAGCCAGAAAATCCCCTTGAAGTCATGCACATCCATGTACGAATTTTTCTTTTGAAATTCAGGCGTTTCCTGATACATTTCGAAGACTTGCTGCCATTCGCTATCACTGATCGGTGGCAAGACACCGGTCACCGGGCGCCAGTCGACCATTGAAAGACCGGAACCGGTCAGTCGCGTCACACCGCCCAGGACAACCATCGCAAAGACAAGCGCACAGCAGATAAGAAGCCATGTGGCGACTGTTCGATTATTGTTGTTTACGACGTCGCTCATTTGCGCGTAACGCATCATGTAATGCAGGGGCCGCAATCTTATCAGTCTTTATTGAACGCACAAGCACTATGACTTACAGGTTCCGTGGAGGAGGTACAGCCGTTTACAATCGCGCCATTTTCATGTTGCTCTGTACAGCATTTATTGTGTTCTTTAGCTGATCCAGAGCTTATGGTGCCAGGCAAGATTCTGTGGGATTGGCGCGGTTCGCCTGATCATCCTTCATTTGTCACCTGCAAACGTTGGTGCCCTCGCCACGGAACATTCGGATTTTCGCATCGATAAGTTGAATCAAGTGCAAGCAGGCACATTTCGCAATCCCGGCTGGTGGGCGGGCTTGGGCCTCGCAGTGGTCGTTTCGCTCGTGGCCGGCGTTGCAGCGCAATTGATCGGCGAATCCGTACTGGGTTTTGCCAAGAGCCCGATCAGCGCCATCATGATGGCGATTGTGATTGGAATGATCTTGGCGAACACAATCGCACTTCCTGACACAGTTCAAAATGGCTTGCGATTCTGTGCGAGCACAATTCTCAGAATCGGCATCATGCTACTTGGTATTCGTCTTAGCCTGATGGGGGCAGGGCGGTTCACGCTGGTCGCCCTGCCGTTCGTCATTGCCGCCATCGCAATCGGACTGATTACGGTTCGTCTAATAGGGCGTCATCTGGGGTTATCACGGCAGCTCACGGGGCTGATTGCTGTCGGCACAAGCATATGCGGGTGCACGGCTATTGTTGCGACCGCACCGCTGATAAAGGCAAACGAAGCCGAGGTCAGCTATTCAATTGCGTGCATTACTGTATTCGGGCTTGCTGCGATGTTTTTCTATACGGTCCTCGCCCATCACATGTTTCCCGATCAGCCTGTGCTTGCGGGCCTTTTCCTGGGTACGTCCATTCATGAAACCGCCCAGGTAGCGGGTGCGGGGTTGATGTATGAGGCTCAATACAATGCACCGGTCGCGCTCGACATAGCGACCGTGACCAAGCTGGTGCGAAATCTCTGCATGATCGCCGTCATTCCAATTGTCGGGTTCCTGTACGGGACATCGCGTACAGACTCGGGCGAAGACAAGAAGCCGAAATTGCTGAGCATGGTGCCGTGGTTCATCGTCGGCTTCGCATTGATGTCTGCATTGCGTACCGTGGGCGATCTCGGCGACCGGCCCTTCGGTTTTCTTGAACCGTCTCAGTGGATTGTATTGATCCGGATTTTCCGTGCCCTGGCCGAGCGCTGCCTGTTGATTGCCATGGCTGCCGTCGGGCTAACGTCGATGTTGGCGGGAATCAGCAAGATCGGGATGCGGCCGTTCGTTCTCGGGCTTTTTGCGGCTTTACTGATCGGCGCTGTCAGCCTTGGTCTGATTAGCGCATTCGCGCAACCCCTGACTTCTGCAGTCGGTCTCTAACCCACCGCTCACCCGGTCACGTTCCAAGTACTTGTTGAGACCATCTCAACGGCTGACAATGGCACAGCAATTGATGGGGTCTGAATGGCGGCGAAATTCTCAATACACGTGGACTAGTTTACGGGGAGAAGGTAATAATCAACCAATTGAAAGTATTGTTATTCATTCCCGGAAAGGGGAGCACATGACATCTGAGGACAAATCGCCTTTTATCATTTTCGGGGCGCCGGATATTCACGACGAGGAAATCGATGAAGTTGTGGCGACGCTTCACTCCGGTTGGATAGGCACGGGTCCGAAGGTCGCGAAATTCGAAGAGGAATTTGCGGCGGTGAAAGCGGTCGGTCAGAACCAGGTCGCTGCGGTAAATTCGTGTACTGCGGCATTGCACATCAGTATGGTCGCAGCCGACCTCGGGCCGGGTGACGAAGTCGTGACTACGGCCATGACATTCTGCGCAACTGCCAACGCGATAATTCACTCGGGCGCCAAGCCGGTTCTGGTGGACATCGATCCGATGACGCTGAATATTGATACAACGCAGCTGGCACAACGCATCACCCTGAATACCCGGGCTATAGTGCCGGTTCACTTTGCGGGCCGACCGTGTGAGATGGATGAGATCATGGTGACCGCTGATAAACACGGTCTCATTGTCATTGAGGATTGCGCTCACGCGATCGAATCACAATGGCGGGGCCGGCATGCCGGCACGTTCGGCGATTTCGGTTGCTTCAGTTTCTATGTGACGAAGAATGTCGTGACTGGCGAGGGGGGCATGGTGCTGGCCCGGTCGTCCGAAAAGATTGACCGCATCAAGGTTCTGGCACTGCATGGTATGAATAAGCACGCCTGGCACCGCTTTGGCGACGAGGGCTATAAACACTACGAAGTCGTCGAGGCTGGCTTCAAGTACAACATGATGGACCTTCAGGCAGCCCTTGGTATTCATCAGCTGCGGCGCGTAGAACAGAACTGGCTTCGACGCCGCGAAATTTGGGATTCCTATCAGCAGGCCTTCTCGGGTTTACCTTGTGGCCGTCCTGCCGAGCCCGATGGGCACATGCGTCACGCCTACCATTTGTACACCTTGACTATTGACGAACACGAATGCGGCATGTCACGCCACAGCTTCATCGACCATATGGATGCCGCAGGCATCGGTGTCGGTGCTCATTACAGAAGTCTCGCACAGCAGCCGTACTATCAGGACAAATTCGGCTGGCACCCGGATGACTATCCGGTTGCCAGGGCATTCGGTGACAACACCGTCAGCCTGCCCCTTGGGCCGAAATTAGATCCTGCCGAGGTCAGCCGGATAATCGAAACAGTCACGACTATTCTATGAATTCGGATCCGCATTGGGGCTCGACAGATCGTGATCAGAAAGCCAGGAATATTCTGGATTGCCTGCAATTGCTAACAGATCTCGAAACGAAAAACCTGTCTTGCGTCGATATTGGCTGCGGCAGTGGCGGAATCAGTGTCCACCTGGCACCGTATTTCAAACATGTTTGCGGCGTCGACCCGGAACCATGGCAACGTTGGCAGGAGTATGAAACACAAGCGTCAAATCTAAGCTTTCGGGAGGAGTCGATCGAATCGCTCAGCCTCGCTGATGATTCCGTTGACATCGTCATATGCAACCAGGTGTAGGAGCACGTGCCTTGCCCCGAAACCCTCATCGCACAGGTATTCCGAATACTAAAACCTGGCGGAGTCTGCTATTTCGCGGGACCAAATCTTCTATACCCGATCGAGCCGCATGTTTACTGGCCAATCATTCACTGGATGCCCAGGCGACTCGCGGTGGCGATCCTCAGGGTATTTGCCCCGCACAAGGTACTTGATGCGCATTCTACGACCTATTGGCGCCTGAATCGATGGTTCAAGGATTTTACGGTCGTCGACGCGGTTCCGCGGCTGGTGAAACATCAGGCGGCGTCAATGCGGTCAAAATTTTACTGGCGCCCTTTTCGCCTGGTGCCGTTAGGCGTACTCGGAGCTTTAAGCTTTCTTAGCCCGGGATTTGTCTTTCTTCTTTTTAAGCCGACACTCGCTGCAACTGGCTCTATCGCCGGGAACGATTGACGAATAAACCGACGATGCCGGGCACAAGAAATGCCGACAACAGGTCCTGCATGACCTGTATGACTCGCGCCACAATCGCAATGCTCGCGTACAGTTCGAAGCTGTTTTCGTCACTGACTTGTCCAATTCCGATAAAGACCACCTCTCTGACGCCGAATCCCGATGGACTGATGGCTACGATGATCCCCGCTAACCAGGCAATGCCGAGATATGCGGATAACCGCAGTGCCTGATGTATGTCGAAGTCAAAAAACGAATTCAGCAGAAAAACATTGGATAAAACGTAAGTGAGAATCAAGGCAAAGTAGACACCGATTCGAGTCGGGACAGAGAAATCCGTTCTTGGAGCGGCATTACTCAATTCGAACCTCGCAGACAGGCGACTAAATCGCTGAATAAGGCGATACAGGTGATCGCTTGACATGCAAAAGGCAGACAAGACAGCGCCCGCAAATAGTACGACTACCGCAATCAAAAGTGATATTGGATAGACAATGAGCGCCAAACTCGAAAAGACCACACTCACAACGCCCAACGCATAGAGGACGATATTTCCTTGAACAATGTGACCGAGCGGAACGCTGTCTGATTTCAATGTCGCCTGGTACACCAAACCCCAAATTTTGCCGGGCAGGTATTTCGCGACTTGCCCGCCAAAATGCATTTTTGCGGTGTCAAGATAAAGGTCTCCCGCGTCTACGCTGGCATGAAACACAAGCCAAAGAGTCACGTTTTGTGCCAGCGTTGCGAAATACAACAAACCAAGGAAAAGAATCGACGCGTTGCCGATGGCCTCAATTAATTCGTCATACGCAGAATATACAAGTAGAGCAGCTGCCAGTATGGCGACAACGATCAGAGTACTGCTGTAGCGACGCTGAATCATTTGCAGATATTCGTCTGAATTAACTGCAGCGCCGTATTAGGGCAGCCTTAGCCTGCCAACTGTCGCACGCTGTCTTCGATCGCGCGAGTCGATAGCAGATTCGGTATGTCGTCGTCTGAAAAAGTGATATCGAACTCGTCTTCAATCGCCAGAATTAGCTGCATGTGCTTCAATGAATCCCAGCGCTCAACGCTTTCCGGCGAACTCTCTCCCGTGATCGTGTCGATATCGATGTTGAAAATCTGTGCCATGGCGATCCGATAACTAGATTGTGAGCAAACTGGCAATGACAGTTCGATTGTAAAATACTTCGATACAGCATTCGATAATGTTGCTCAGTGTAAGAGCCGGTAAATTCGTTCAGCGACACGAAAAAATCCATACGATGACCGCAGTGGCAGTGTGTATGTGCGGTGTTCTCTGGTTTCGCCGCCCCATTTCTCCTTGTACCAAACCAGCGATTGCTGATCGGCAGGAGAGGACATCAAATTGAAACAGCTGCAGCCCAGACTCTGAGACCATTGAATCGCGTCATAAAGCAATACCGCCGATGGCTGGTACCGTCGATACGCCAGATGGGTTCCACCGTGAAGGTACAAGCCCACTGGTCCATGACGCACGACAA
>FXBF010000566.1_pt1 | contig 12879 bp, 12 predicted proteins | sample 5335321 | NCBI WGS metagenome assembly FXBF01 (sample SAMEA103928391, study PRJEB20085) | sediment metagenome | isolation source: sediment | reverse complement strand
GGTAAGCCCGCCGACGGCGCCGAACAACGCCGCACCGGGATAGCTCGCTCCGGGCCGGCCCTTGTGCCCGTCGGAGTTGGCGACGATGCCCGTCCGATAGCCCATCTCGAACGCGTCGTGCACGAGCCATTCAAACGTGCCCCACGAAGAGTGCACTTCCATCGAGCGCTCAAAGCGCCCGTCGTGGGCGAGCTTGACATCGGCATAGCGCCCACCGCAGTGGGCATAGCACACGACGTCCTCATCCGAGCGTGCAAACGCCTGGAACAGCTCGGCCGCGGTGCTCGCGTCGGTGTGCAAGTCGCTGCGGTCCGTGAGCAGCGCATGCGAGGAGCGCCTGAGCTGGCGGCCCTCGGTCGTAAAGTAGACGTTGCGGTCGCCGCCGAGACCGGTGTTGCCGGACCACTCGTAACCGGGCAGGGTCACGAACCGTCCGGGTTCATTGAACTCGGCGCTGAGGCGGTCAAGCTCAGCCCAGAACGCATTCGTGATCTGAAAGTCGTTGCCCTGGTGCGCGCTGGCGTCGAGGAAAGCCTTGTCGCGGGCAAACTCGAAATACTGGCGCGCACTGTTGGTGCCTATGGTTTCATCCGACTGGCCATGCAGGTCCACCCAGAACGGGAGCAGCTCGGCGTGCTCCACGATCCGCAGCGGGTTGGATTCCGCCAGCGTGCCCCCGGCTTCGTCGAGCACTCGAATCGTCAGATTACTGGGCTGTGCAAGCATGAGCCCGTCGATCACGCACGCGAACTCGCCGCGCTTGATGTCGACGCGCTCCGGCAGTGCCGCGAGCGGTAGGTTCGCCTGCAACCGTAGCGTCGTTTCGGCCTTGTCCGACGGATTACCCCACCGGTCCTCGACCTTGAGCTTGAGCGTGAATTGCTCGCCGACACGGCGTACGGTGGGAATCACTGCAACCCAGCGCTGCGGCTCGCCCGGCACGATGCGGATGGCAGGCTGCACCGGAAGGGACTGGTAATTAAAGGTGGCGATGGGGTCGACGAGCACGTGGAACTCGAACATGTCTTCACAGAAGGTCTGCAAGCGCATGCCCGGCGAGCCGCCGGAGGTGTCGCCGAAGCGCACAGTTACTGTATCGCCTTCGCGCAGAAAACCGTGAACCACCTTGATGTAGAGTGTACGGTCCCACGGCCGCACATTGCCTTTGGGGTCATAATGGTACTGCAACACGGCTTTGTTCGAGGCCTTGATCGTGGTGTAACCGGGGCGCGTTAGGTCCTCGAACTGCGGCCGGCTTTGGTCGGAGGCGAAACGAAAGCAGATGCGGATCGATCCCGAGTCATCGATGCCGTACTTGCCCGCCGTGTAGACGAGTGTAAAGGTCTGGAACGATCCGGCCTCGAACGCGCCCCCCGGAGTAAGTGTCGCCTGTCCCAGGTCCTCCGGGGCAATCGCGGCTAAAATGGGTTCGCAGCGAATCCCGCCTTCATTGATCCGGCTTCCACAACCGGAGGCCGCGTCATTCATGGTGCTTTCCTGCCATTGCGCGAGTATCGAGATGGTGCGGGTAGCGTGACCCCCTCGTCAAGTCCTGCGCGCTGGGAAGGAATGGGCGTAGAGTACTGCGCATCCCCGATGGAAGCTTGTCGTTATGCAAGTGAGAGCTTTCGGCCCATGCAGACCCCGGGCAAGGCGGCGCCGGGATCCCGGGTTCAGCTCTGCGGGTCGAACACGCTGTTCTCGCCCGCCGGGGTTCCTGGTGCCACGCCGCCGACTCTTTTTAACACACCCGTTACGCGGCGTATCGAATTCGTATTGTAGAAACGTATGAACTCGAGATTCATGCCCTGTGGCGTCAGCGTGCGCTTATCGATCTGCATATCTTGTGCCCCGCTGTCGGTAATGCGCACCGTGTACACGGTGAGATCGTCGCCCGAGACCGTGGCCCATACGAAAGGATCGCCGTTCAGCGGGTCCAGCGGTACGAGCTGACCGAAAAGGTTCCGGCGCATTGCCGATTCATAGATGTTATCGCGACGCGTGGGTCTGAACGAGACGGAGCTTTGAACACGTTTGATTCGCCCATCAATTTTATGCATACGGGTCTCGGAGTCGATGCGGAATCCGTTCTCGTCGGGTTTGATCGTGATGCTCAGTTTCCGGCTTGAGACCTCGCCGGCAGGTACCGAGGTAGACACACCCTCGTAACTGCCGAGGAAGCGCTCGAACGACGTACTGCCTGCCTGTGCCGGCAGCTGAATCAGACTAAGGGCTGCCAGCGGCAGCAGGAGTCTCCAGGCCGCGCGCCGCCTTTGCGACGCCGTGGCGTCTGTCAGCGTTGTGCCCCGTCGTAGTGTTGCAGCGCTGGTTCTCGTCATTCTCCGATTAACCCCTGGGCGGGACCCGCCAGCCCGATCGTCGGAGCCGGTGCACCTGTGATTAGACCGCTGGCCTGATAATAAGTTTGGGCGTTGCGTGCGGGCGCGTGGCGCGGCCTCGGCGAGACCAACGCGGGCCCGGCGTGACTATAGATTGTATAGATTGGGCTCTGTGGGCGCACGTCGTACTCGGGATTACGCGGCCGCTGTGGTAAGTTCGGTACCCACGCGCCCGCGGGACACGCGGGGCGACATGATGACTATTGTCAATGGCGGGAGGCACTGCTATGAGCCTGGACGGACGCACTGCGCTGGTCACCGGGGCAGGCCGCAACATCGGTCGCGCCATTGCCCTTGAGCTCGCCCGGCGTGGTTGCAATGTGATTGTCAATGCGCGCGCCAATCGCGCGGAGGCCGATGCGGTGGCAGCAGAGGTGCGCGAGCTGGGCACTGATGCGATCGCGCTGCTCGGCGATGTCGGTGACCCCGCGGACGTGCAGCGGATGGCCGCGCAGGCGCTCGGCAGATTCGCGACGGTGGATATCCTCGTAAACAATGCCGCCATCCGCCCGGCCACGCCTTTTCTCGAACTGCAGGACGACGACTGGCATCGTGTCCTCGATGTCGATCTGCACGCCGGTTTCTACACCGCCAAGGCCTTGCTGCCGGGCATGGTGGCGCAGCGCTGGGGGCGGGTCATCAATCTGACCGGAATGAACGCTATCCACGGCTACGCCGGACGCGCGCACGTGTCCGCCGCCAAGCATGGCCTTTGGGGTCTCACCAAGGCGCTGGCGAAGGAGGTGGGGCCAAGCGGGGTGACGGTCAACGCCATCTCTCCGGGACCGATTCGACCGCAGCATCCTGACCCGGCGATGACACGGCATGCCGAGTCGCAGCTGGGCAAGATCCCACTGGGGCGTCTGGGCGAGCCGCAAGAGATCGCTGCGCTGTGCGGCTTTCTCGCCTCGCAAGAGGGCGGGTTTGTGTCGGGACAGATGATCGCCGCGAACGGTGGCGCACAGACCTGATGTCATGCGCTGAGGCGCGATCAGGCGCGGGCACATGGGAGCACTCATGAGCACTTGGTACGTCTACATGCTTAAGTGCTCGGATGACACGCTCTACACTGGTATTGCCAAGGATATCGCCAAGCGGATCTATGAGCACAACCATGATGATGCGTTGGGCTCGCGCTACACGCGGCCGAGACGACCGGTTACATTGGTGTACCAGGAAGCTGCTCGCTCCCGCTCGGAGGCGACGCAGCGAGAGCGGCGAATAAGAAGACTTAGCAGAAAACAAAAAGAGGCATTGATCAAGGAGGCCAATCGGAATTAGTTTCATTCCTTGGTGTTTCGATGTGTATTTGTAGAAATATTTTCTCACAAGATACATGGACTTTGTGAGTATTTAAGCTTTCGCGATCGAGAACCCTGTAATAGGGTGCCGCAAGGCGCGCCTGGACTGCAATTAGCGCTGGCGTCCGTATTGGGGGAAGGAGTAAGATTTCTGGGCCATGCGGTCTTATTGCTCAGACCATTAAGCACTTCCCACTCGAGGCATGCTGCTGTCGGCGACAGGCGAGTGCTAAGGCCCCGCCACTGCTACGGGCAAAGCCCCACGAGCGGGGCGAGAGTCTTTCCTGAGCGCTGATAGCGGCGAGACGCGGTATCTAATTTATTTTTTTGCTGCGCGTGCTAACGAAAGCGACGTATCCAAGAACCACAATGGAGGTGATTGAGATGGCAGATCCTATCCTTTACGGCCCCGGGTTCAGCACCTACGTTCGCAGCGCTCGTCTGGCGCTGGAGGAAAAAGGCGTGCCTTACAAGTTGGAGGAGTTCGATTTTCTCAAGGGCATGCCAGCAGAGCAGGTGGCACGGCATCCGTTTTCGAAAGTCCCGGCGTTTGAGCACGACGGTTTTCGGTTATATGAAACTTGCGCGATAGGGCGCTACGTCGACGAGGCGTTCGACGGCCCGGGTCTGCAACCCACCGACCCACGCCAGCGGGCCCGCATAACACAGATCTCTAGTATCCTGGACAGTTATACCTACGGGCCCGTGATCGGAAAGTGCGTCATCCAACGCGTGGTGACGCCGATGCTGGGCGCACAACCGGATGAAGCGGTGATCGAGGCGGCATTACCCGAGGCGCGGAAGTGCATGGAAGTACTAGAAGGCCTGCTCGATGGGCAGGCGTATCTGGCCGGCGACGCCTTGAGCCTTGCCGACCTGCACCTGATTCCGATCTACGCGTACTTTTCGGTGACGCCCGAAGGCGAGTCCATACTGAAAGACAAAGCTGCCCTTCAACGTTGGTGGCAGGGTGTTAGCGTACGCAGCAGCGTGCAAGCGACGCAGCCCCAACTGGGTTGATGCTTTGTAGGTATTCAGGGCAGCGCAGGAGCGGCAACGGGATGGGACGGAAACGGCCTTCGCCGGGGTCTCGGCTGTGCGTGACGGGCGTGCTGCTCATTTCCATTGTGCCGCTGGCTCTGGGTGCGGGGCAGTGGCAAGTGGGGGCGCCGATGCCCTCCGCACGCACCGAAGTGGCGGTAGCCGAGGTTGACGGCAAGGTATACGTTGTCGGGGGATTCGGCGGGCGCAGCGTGACGGAAATCTATGATCCTGCGGCGGACCGCTGGAGCGCGGGCGCCTCACCACCACGCCCAGTCCATCACGCGGCGGCGGTTGGAATAAGCGGCAGGCTTTTTGTTATCGGCGGCTATACAGACGGGTGGCGACCGGTCGACTCTTTGTATGAGTACGATCCGGTCGGGAATCGCTGGCGGAGTCGGGCGTCACTGCCGACACCGCGCGGCGCGCTTGCTGCCGTCGTGCTCGACGGCAAGATCCATGCATTCAGCGGCGTCGGCAGCAACGGACGCAACACCGCCGCCCACGAGGTGTACGATCCTGGGACCGACAAGTGGCGCGCGCTTGCGCCGTTGCCGACGGCCAGGGATCATCTCGCCGCCGGCGTGGCAGCAAACCGTATCTACGTCATCGGCGGCCGCATCGACGGAAGCTACGGGCGTAACTTGGCGGTCACCGAGGAGTACGACCCGCAAATGAATCGCTGGCGGGCGCGTGCGCCGATGCCGACCGCGCGCAGCGGCATCGCGGCGGCCCGGCTAGGTGGAAAAGTCTTCGTGTTCGGCGGTGAGGCACCGACCGGTACGTTCGATCGGGTCGAGGCCTACGATCCCGGTAGCGACCGTTGGTCGCGCCAGCCCCCCATGCCGACGGCCCGCCACGGGCTCGGCGCGGCCGCCGTAGGAGCACGGATCTTTGTGATTTCAGGCGGCCCGACACCGGGCGGGTCGTTCTCCGCGGCCAATGAGATTTTCATGCCTTAACTTCCCTGTCACTGTGGCACGCGCAGTGCACGACTTTATTTATCGAAATCGCCCGGCGACGAGATAGATGGGCGCATCGAAGAGCTCGGCTGCGAACCAGAGTAACTACTTGATCTGATGGATATTATTTCGCTGCCGATGAGTGACTGCTCATGTTAGAGCTGTGATGCCTACGGCGGCTGAGCTCGGGTTGGCGGCGCTTGGAAACTCAGAAATCGAGGTCCGGGGGCTCTGTCTCGTCGAGCTGCTGCAGTAAATTAATAGCCACTGCCACGAAATCACTGTTAGTGATAATACCGCGGAGCTTGCCCTGGGTCACCACGAGCAGGCAGCCGTACTTGTGCTTTTGTATGTGGAGCGCGGCGTTGCGCAGGTTGGTGGTCTCCTCCACCGTCGAGACGTTTCGTGTCATGATCTTGCTCAACGGGACCAACGCCGGGTTCTGACGCTGGTCCTGTGCACGCAGGGTCGAGTCTGTCGATGCAAGTACGTCCCGATGTGTGACTAGCCCGATCAGCGCGCCGGCAGCATCCACGACGGGGATGTGACGGATGTGTTTCTCCGCCATCAGCTGAATCGCATCCTGCACAGTGGCGCTATCCGGCAGCGTAACCAGGTCGGTTGTCATGATTTCGTCAACGGTGATCAATGGCCCCTCCATAATTGTTCGTGCTTGAATGTGGCCGGATGCCACGCTCGCATGTCTCGAGGAGATACAAACAATGACTATGTTAGAACAGCTAAGGCGTGAATTGAAGGTGCTGTCTTTTGACCTCTATGGCACCGTCGTGGACATGCAGGGTGGTCTGACCGAGATCGTCACGCCATTCCTGAAGAAAAAAGGTTGGAGCGGTCGACCAGGTTCGTTCGTCACGTGGTGGCGCCGCACGCATTTTGAAAACTCCATGATCGACTCGCTGATCGACAAGGGTCACACCACCTACAGAGAGATCGGCGAGCGTGCGGTGGCCTACACGTTGGAGCGAGCGGGTATTCCCTATAGCCGCGAGGAGGTCCGGAAACTCGTCGCCCAGATCGAAAACCTAAGGCCGTTTCCTGACGTCATATCAGTCCTGACCAAGCTGCACGCGCGATACAAGATCGCCATACTGTCGAACGGGGATCGCGACATGCTGGAGAACGCCAAGCCCTACCTTGGGATCGCATTCGACTGGATAATCTCGGTTGACGAGGCGGGCTACTTCAAACCGCATTTTGCGACCTACCGCCGGGCCGCGGAAATCATGGATGTGGAACCCGCTTGCATCATGCACGTGGCCAATCATCCGTTTGATTGCCTGGGCGCCAAGGCATTCGGGATGCGTGCCGCATACGTGGACCGGCGCCAGCGGCCGTTCGGCGAGACACCGCATGCCCCGGACTTGATCGTGCGCGACTTCGGCGAGTTGGCCGCACAGCTGGCATGAGGCCGGGTCGAGAGAACCGCATATCATGGCGATCCCCCCGAAACAGCGGGTTTCCCCAGGCAGGATCCCGAGATCGTCTGCCCGCAAGCCCGCAAGCGCCGGTCGCGGGCACGCCGTGCGGCTTTATATCGCCGTGCGATCGTGTATACCTTTAAGGATGGTCTCGCTAACGGGTGGTTGAGGAGCGTTCTTGAGCAAAGCGTTCTGGGAACAAGACTGGTTCATCGGTCTGGCGGTGACGCTATTGATTTTTCTGTTGGCGGGCACGGATTCCCTGAATCGCGTGGAGGGGGTGGCATACGATCTGGGTGTTCGCTACTCCTGGGATCGCCCCGCGAACAAGAACGTCGTCGTAATCGCCATTGACGACGCCTCAGTCAAGACGCTTGGGCCGTGGCCGTGGTCACGGGCACTGCTGGCGGCTGTCAACAGCCGTGTGGGCGCGGCCCGACCTGCTGTAATCGGCTACGTACTGCCCTTCGACTCCCCCCAGAATGAACGTGGATTGACCGTCCTGCGCGAGCTACGGGAGAATCAGAGCCAAGCGCTCGGCAAGAAAGGTCGCGCGCTGCTGAAAGAGGCGGTGCAGCGGCTCGATACGGACCGTCGCCTGGCGGCGAGCTTCCGCAAGACGCGCAACGTGGTGTTGGCGGCTCCCTATCGTGTCAGCGATGTGGCAGCGCCCACCGTTGCTGACTTACCGCCGGCCTTGCAAAAACAGGCTTTGCGCACGGTGAATGGTCAGACGGCACGGGGCACGCGCTACATGGCCGGACTCCTGCAACCCGCTCGTCCCTTGTCCGTCAAGAAACTGCAAGCGCCGGTTCCAATCATCGGTCAGGCCGCTCGCAGCATCGGATTGGGTATGGGTTACCCGCGTTCGGATGATGTCGTACGAGCTGTACCTATGGTGCTGTCGTACGGTAAGCAGTCTCTACCCTCGTTTCCTTTGCTCGTGGCGGCTCGCAGACTGGGCGTACCGCGCGCGGATATTCAGGTGGATATGGGCCGTGGCGTCAGGCTTGGCGCGGACGTGATTGCCACTGACTCGAGAATGCGAGCCTACCCGTTTTTTTACCAGTCCATGAACGACAAACCTCCGTTTCGGGTATTCTCGTTTGTCGATGTGCGCCAGAAGAAGGTGTCGACCAGGACTTTTCGCAACAAGGTCGTGCTGATCGGGATGACCGCATCACAGTATTCCGAGTCGATCGCGACACCGATCGGCGAACCTATGGCGCCGGTGATGGTGATGGCCCACACGATATCGAGCCTGTTAAACGGTGATCTGTATCGCACCCAGGCGCTGTCGTACTGGGGGCGGAACTTCGCGTTCGTCGTGGTGGCGCTCTATCTTATGTTCGTTCTGCCGGGCATGCGCGTCGGCACCGGACTCGCGCTGAGCGGCCTGCTGCTGGTGGTGCTGCTTAACATGGAGTTTATTTTGATGGCGTTGGAGTCCCTCTGGGTGCCGTTAATGGCGCCGGCCGCGGCCTTGGTGCTCGGGCACCTGCTGCTGGCGGGCAGGCAGCTTGTGCGGGACAGGCTGGATGGTTTCCAAGCCGAGCTGTCCGAATCCAACCGCATGCTCGGCCTGTCGTTCCAATCGCAGGGGCAGCTTGACATGGCTTTCGACAAGTTTCGCACGTGCCCGGTGGACAACTCACTGATGGAGCTGCTCTACAATCTGGCGTTGGATTTCGAACGCAAACGCCAGTTCAACAAGGCGCGCAATGTCTATCAACATCTGGCAGCCCACAATCGCAAGTATCGGGACGTGCAGGAACGCTTGGCCCGCAGCAAGGCGATAGAAGATAACGCCGTACTCGGTGGCATCAGCAGCGGCCTGGGGTCCGGTTCCCTAATACTGGAAGAGCAAGGGCTGCAGAAACCTATGCTGGGGCGCTACGAGATCCAGGAAGAACTGGCCAAAGGAGGCATGGGTGTAGTGTACATCGGCAAGGATCCCAAGCTCAGTCGCGTTGTGGCGATCAAGACGCTCGCACTATCCCAGGAGTTCGAGGGAGCCAGGTTAATGGAGGTCAAGGAGCGTTTCTTTCGAGAGGCGAAGACCGCAGCCCGCCTCAATCATCCAAACATCGTCACGATATACGATGTCGGCGAAGAGCAGGATCTCGCCTATATTGCCATGGACTATATGCAGGGCGAAGATCTTTCGGCCTATTGCGACGCCGATAAACTGTTGCCGGTCGAAGAGGTGATTGACATCATGATGCAGGTCGCCGAGGCACTGGAGTACGCACACAGCCAGCGTATCGTGCACCGCGATATCAAGCCCGCGAACATCATTTATGACCGCGAGAATGGGGTCGCCAAGGTGACCGATTTCGGCGTGGCTTGCTTGGTTGACGCCAGGACGACCAAGACCGGCATTGTCCTCGGGACCCCGTCTTATATGTCCCCCGAGCAGCTTGCCAGCAAGAACCTGGACATACGATCCGACTTGTTTTCGCTGGGTGTGACATTCTACGAGCTACTGACAGGCGAACTGCCGTTTGAGGACGACTCCATAGCCGGTTTGATCAACAAGATCGCCAACAAAAAACACCGTGACGTGCGCAAGATTCGCCCAGACCTGCCGCCTTGCGTGAGCGAGGTCACCAACAAGGCGCTGCGCAAGGATGTGAAGAAGCGATTTCAAAACGGCACGCAGATGGCGGCCGCTTTGCAGGCCTGTCTGGAGAAGATTAAGACGCGCTAGCACGGCGCGGCGGGCCGGGATTAGCGGCCGGGCGGCATTGCGGCCACTCCAGCGGGCGCTAACAGCATGATATAGAAACATTTTTTGTACCGGCCGCGCGCCGAAATTCCGGTCTATACTTTTTGCAGTGCACGTGAATGTTTCCCAGGGAGTGGGGGGATGGACCCGTTTTGTAACGGCACCGATCAGTGGATGATGTCGCGCGGCTGCACACGAGCGTCTGCGCTGCGCGTGCCTTGGTTTCCCGCTGTCTTGACCCCGCTGCTCACCGAGATCGACAGGCGCAGGCTGCGTTTTCGCTCCTGCGCGGGGGTGTGTCGCGGTCATGAAAAAGAAAGTTGATGTCGCCGATCTGAAGCCGGGGATGTTCGTTTGTCAGCTGGACCGGCCGTGGCGAGAGACTCCGTTCCTGTTTCAGGGGTTCGAGATCACCAGCGACGAGCAGCTCGATACTATCAGGGAACACTGTAGTTACGTCTACGTAGAGGTCGAGCGGGTCGCGGGCGCCGACGCGCGAACGCAAGCATGGCGAGCGCGGCGCGGCGCAAGCGCGCAGCCGGGTGCGCAGACAACGCCGAAGCCGGCGATTCGCGAGGTGGTGGAAAAGGCTACTGCGCCACGTCCCCGGCAGGTCTACCAAGACCAGACCCATCTCGAGCACGAGGTAGAGATTATCAGGGAGACCCATGATCAGGCCATGGTATTGGTCGACGCGATCATGGAAGACGTTCGTTTGGGCAAGAGCATAGATACGCCGAGGGCGAAGACAGTCGTAGCGGGGATGGCAAAGAGCGTTCTGCGTAACCCCGATGCGTTGATGTGCTTTACTCACCTTAAGAACAAAGACGATTACACGGCGCTGCACTGTCTGCGTGTTTCCATCCTGGCGCTAGCCTTCGGTCGACACCTCGGGTTCGATGAAGAGGGGCTGAACCTCCTCGGAATGGGGGCGCTGTTGCACGATATCGGCAAGATGAAGGTCCCACAAGAGATCTTGAACAAACCAGGGAAGCTGACGGAGCGTGAGTTTCGGATTATGAAGGGCCATGTCCCGCTCGGCGTGGGGATCCTGCAACGAACGGATGGTGTCCCGCCCAAGGCCGTCGAGGTAACGCGCTTGCATCATGAACGCTACGATGGGACCGGTTACATAAGCAACCTTGCGGGTGATCAAATCAGCGAGTTCGGGCTAATAGGCGGAATCGTTGATGTCTACGACGCCATGACCAGTGACCGGGTTCATCAGCGCGGCATCTCTTCACTTGATGCCCTGAAAAAGATGTATGAATGGCGGAGTCGAGAGTTTCACCCGATGCTCGTGGAGCAGTTCATCCAGTGTATAGGGGTTTTTCCGATTGGCAGCGTGGTTAGGCTCAATACCAATGAGGTCGGCGTGGTCAGGGCGATGAATCGTGCGCAACGCCTCAAACCACAGGTCGTGCTCGTGCTCAAGCCGGATCAGTCACGCTACAGTGCATTGCGGGCGGTCGACCTTGCGCGCGAGCAGACTCCCACGGGCGGACCTTACGAGATAGCAAAAGTACTCCCGGCGGGACATTGTGGCATCCAACCTGTGGACTACCTGCCGGTTGTAGCAAGCGCGTAAGGTCGATGCATGCCGAGGCGATAAGCCCCGGCTCCAACGAGCCCTATCGTTGCTGTCGGACGGCTGTCGGATGCGCCGGACGTACGGCCCGCACGAGTGTGTCAAGCGCGGTCGCATGCACCGGTCCACCGTGTGTGGGCTCCAGAGAAACTTCGCGGCGCACCACTTCGGCCTTGATGATCTCCAAGCCGCTAAGGTCGGCGACCACGTCCTGCGGGGTGCATAGTACAGCAGGGTCCTGCGGTCCGCCGTGGCCGTGCTCGATGTTGCTCAGGTCGTGTCCGATATAGAGAAACGTGCCATTCTGCGCCACGGCGTCGCGTGCAACCGCTATCGTCCGGTGACGATCTGCCTCGGGCAAGTGTAGATAGCACAGGAGCACGAGATCGTAAAATGACGAGCGAGGCTGGTAGCACGTGACATCGCTTAACACCCATTCTACGTCGACGGCTCGAGCCCGGGCGAGGCGCCTGGCCTTATCCAATCCTGCGGTGGAAAAATCTACGGCCGTCACATGCCAACCGTGCTGCGCGAGCCAGATGGCATTACGCCCCTCGCCGGTGCCTAGGTCGAGGGCGCGGCCGGCGCTCTGGTTGCCGGTTTCGGCAACCAGAAACTGATTGGGGTCAGCGGACCAGACAAACTCCTTGTCCGCATAACGCTTGTTCCAGCCGTTACGGTCCATAACACGAGCTGCAGGGATGAGACGGTGCGCGCGGTGACGAGTATACCGCAGCCACACACGGCGACAGCGCGACCGCGAGCAGCCGGATACGGGCCCGTGCCCGGCGGAACGGGTGCCCGGCGCGCCAAACATCTATCTGCCGGCGCCACGGCGCAGCGGGCCAAGACCTTGGCGCCTGTAGCCTAACGCTTGGGTGTACCTGCGTTTACCCTGGCAATCCCAATCGACTCGGATAACAGGAGGCAGGCAATGGTGAGCGTAGCGCCCACGGATGCATTGATCATCGTCAGGGCCGAGGATAAACGCATTGCATTGGTCAACTGTGCGGGGCTGTTTGCGCTCTGGGCGGTGCGTTTGGGCTATAAAAAGAGCGATACCGGCGAGTTTGTGCTGTATCTGCGGCATTCGCTCGGGGTTTCTGTCTACGAGCTCGACGGTGAGCTTGAAAACGATACGGTGCGCGCAGCAGTGGAGTACGCCTTCGCGCATGACCACGAGGATATCGTGTTCTGCGAAATGTCCTCCATTCCCGTCGGTGAGCTGGACAAGCGGATCTGGCACACAAGTCACAATCGGCCGTTCCTGCATAAAGAGCGCCTGCACTGAGGTGTAACTGGCAGGTTACTGCAGACCTGTTTTCAGTCCCCTGCCAGGGCTCGGGGCCTGCTGCTTGCGGTAGTTTCCCCGGGCTCGTAGGATTGCGGGCGGGTTGGTACGGTAACGGTGATCGCCAGGG
>FXBF010000565.1_pt1 | contig 12888 bp, 9 predicted proteins | sample 5335321 | NCBI WGS metagenome assembly FXBF01 (sample SAMEA103928391, study PRJEB20085) | sediment metagenome | isolation source: sediment | reverse complement strand
CCTGGCAGCTTATCTCGCGTTGATAGAAAGCAATCAATTCCACTACCAGCATTTCATCGACTGCCTGAGTGATGGTGCGGAGCCCAAGACCAGCGGACCCGAGACACGCAGGTCTATGGAGTTCGTATTCGGAGCCTATGATTCCGCGGATCATGATCGCGTGTGTCAGGTGGGTGCCGATTTGGACCGTCTGGAGTAACGAGATAGATCCAAGTGACTGCCACCTATGATCGACTCATGGAGGGCACATCCGAAACGAACTGGTCAGTCCGCGATGCTCGGATTCGCATCCTAAAGAATTAGGAGCACAAGGAGGCTCCGCGATGCCTACGATCCGTACTGAAAAGGGATCCATCCAGGTTGGAAGTGCGAGCCTGCACTACGAAACGGCAGGAGCTGGTCCGGCTGTGATCCTGGTGCACGGGTTTTCTCTCGACCTCAGAATGTGGGATTCGCAATTCCATCTCCTCTCCAAGGACTATCGCACCATTCGATATGACTGCCGGGGTTTTGGCAAGTCAACGCTACCGACCAACGTACCGTACACCCACGCCGAAGATCTTGCGATGCTCCTCCGAAGTGTTTCTACTACGAAGGCAAGAGTCGTGGGTCACTCGATGGGAGGCCAGGTCGTACTCGAGGCAGCTATTCGTTATCCCGAACTGATCGAGCGCGTGGTCCTGATCGATCCATGGCTGGTAGATTTCAAATTCTCTCCCGAATGGCGCGCGCTTTGGTCGCAGATAGCGGAATTTGGTGCCCGCGGGGATATCGAAGGCGCTAAAGATCTCTGGTGGCGCAGCTCAGGGCTTTTCCCGGTCGCCTCCGCCGAGGCCGGGATCGAGGTCACGCGGATGGTGGAGGACTACTCCGGCTGGTACTTTGCGAATATGCCGCACAAGTTCGTGACTCCCATTTCGGACCGCCTCGGTGAAGTATCCGTTCCGGTTCTCATTATCGTAGGCGCGCGAGACATTCCAGACTTTCTAGCAATCGCGGATATCCTTAATGTTGCTATTCCGACCGTGCACAAGGAAATAATCGCGGGTGTCGGGCATATGGCCAACATGGAAGCCCCAACGCAGGTAAACGCCGCCATCGCGGAGTTCCTTGAGAGCGGCCGCCGAACGGGCCCTGGGGAGAGCCCCTAACTGCCGGTCTCGATATTGTCGCCCTGCACCATCTGGCGGATGTGCTCGACGACATCCGGGTTGGCGAGTGTCGTAACGTCACCGACATCCCTGTCCCTCTCGCCTAGCTTGAGACAGGCTCGCCTTCGAGCCTGAGTCTCGGCAGGCTCCGAGGGAAACGCTCCTGCAGGAACCGGATCAGCTGCTCGCGCACGTGGCAGCGCAGATCCCAGGCCTTGGAGGAATTCTCGGCGCTCATCAGCGCTCGAATTTCGACGGTCTTCTCGGTGGCGTTAGTGACCACCATTCCCCACGCACGCCTGTCCCAGAGCGGCGTGTCATCTAGAATTCGCTTTAGCTCACTCCGTACTTGCTCCACCGGAACCGTGTAGTCGGCATAGATGTAGACGGTACCCAGCAATTCCGCGGTCTGGCGAGTCCAGTTCTCGAAGGTGTTGTCGATGAAGTAGCTGATGGGAACCACCAGACGCCGCTGGTCCCATATCCTCACAACCACGTAGGTAAGGGTGATCTCCTCCACGCGACCCCATTCGCCCTCCACAATCACCACGTCGTCGATCCGAATCGGCTGAGTGATGGCGATCTGGATCCCGGCAAGGACCGACCCCAGGCTGTTCTGGGCTGCCATTCCGACCACGATCGCGGCAAAGCCGGCCGACACCAGCAAGCTGACTCCGAACTCGCGCACGGCGGGGAACGTCATGAGCATCACTGCAATCGCCAGTATGACGACCCCCCCGTTTAGGATCCGCACCAGGATCCGCGTCTGCGTTCGGATGCGCCGCGCTTCCAGATTGTCCTCGACATCGATCGGGAAACGGCTCACGACTGCCTGCCGAATCATTTCGACGGTGCGTTTCGCGATCCATGCCACCGCGCCAATGATCCACAGATCAAGAATGTGGAGCAGGGGCGATGTGACGGCTTCGGGAAAGGCCAATACAGAGCTGGCGGCCAGCCGCAGCAGTACGGACGGGAATAGCGCTCGCAGCGGGCCGCGCCAACCCTCGAAGCGCAGGGGAAAGCCGCCAACCTGGATAGGTTTTCGCCGTTGCCGTCGACGCAACAACCAGTCGAAGAAAGCCGCCGCGAGCAGACCCAGGAACAAGATAAGCAGCACAATGCCTACGTTCGTAACAAGATTGTTAATGTCTACCAACTTCACTCTCCTTCAGTTCGTATGCCGGGCCTGATCGCAATCCGTGGGCAGCTGATTGCCAGGGCCACCGCGCTCTTGGCGGCTGAAACTTTTGGGATCCCTGCTGTTCTATCCTGACCGTACGAATTCCAGCAGCTCTTCGAGTTTGCCTGTAGCGAGGCCGATCACATGGTCGGCGGCGCCGTAGTAGACGTAGACATCATCCTCGACTAACAAGTTTGCGCAAGAGAACACAACCCGAGGGACGGTGCCCTCGAGTTCCCAGCTCTCCTGCGGCTCGAATATCGGCCCCTCCGGTCGGTACAAGACATGGCTCGGGTCTTCCGGATCGAGCAGGCATACGCCAAGTCGATAGGTGCGGCCTTCATCAAATCCGTGATAGAAGAACAACCAGCCGTCATCCGTTGGAATCGGCGGCCCATTACCGCCCACCCGCAGGCTGTCCCATCCGCCTGGCCGCGGTTCCAGGACCACCCGCATATAGTCCTCCTGCCATGATGCCAAGTCTTCGGATTCGGCGATCCATATGCTGGGAGGACGGCGGTGGAAAGCCACGTACCTTCCATCGTATTTCTGGGGAAGGAGGAAGTGGTCCTTGTTGTCCTCACCCCGAACCAGCGGACCGATGCGCTCCCAGTCGACAAGATTCGTACTGCGGGCGAACATGGGCGTGATGGCCTGCTCGAAGGAGCTGCCGCCGGCGTAAGCGGTGTAGGCCATATAGAACACGCCGCCGAGCTCGGTGACCCGTGGATCTTCGAGCCCTTGCGCTTCGAATTCGGCGGACGGCTCAAGCACCGGCGATGAGGATCGCTTCCACATCACACCCTCTTCGCTCACAGCGTAGCCGATGCGGCTCACCCCATCAGTTCCTTGAGCCCGATAGTGCATATGGAACAGGCCTTGGTGCAGAATAACCGCGGGGTTGAATACATTGACGGATTGCCAATCCGATTGAGGGTCCGGCACGAGCATCGGATTGGCCGGGTGGCGACGGAGCTCCACAGCGCTACACAGGCTCGAGCTGATTCAACACAGCTTCTGTATGGAGGCTGAGGCGCACCACAACTTCGTCCGCCGCTCCCACATAAAGATGCACCGTTTCACCATCTTTACTCATGATTGCTCCGGTGGGGAAGATGACATTGGGAACGTAGCCTTCGCGCTCATATAGCCTTTCGGGGCAAAGCAGCGGTTCGGGCGAACGCGCCAATAGCCGAGTCGGGTCTTCAGGATCCAGCAGGGCGGCCCCGACGCAATAATGGCCCGCGGGACTCGCTTCGGTCGCGGGTGCAACGCCATGATAGAAGAGCAACCACCCTTGAGGCAGGCGCACGGGCGGCGCCCCGGCGCCTACTTTTACGGAATCCCACAACTTTGGTCGTGGGTCAAGCAGGGGATGGAACTTCCCCCAGAAAATGCCATCGGGTGAGAGGGCAGTCCTTATGGACGGTGCGTCGATGCTGTTGGAGGATACCGGTCGGTGGTAGGCGACATAGTGCCCATTCCATTTCTCCGGCAACAGCACCACATTCTTGTTCTCGGTGGGAAAGATGATCCCATGTCGCTCGTACTGCTCGAAATCCTGCGTGGTCATGAGCGCGGTGGCAATGCCCCTGCTGCGGCTGATGGCCACATATGTGATGTAGTAGGTGTCGCCGATCTGAGAAATGCGCGGGTCTTCGATGCCTAGCTCCTCCCATGGTTCCTTGGGAAGCAGATCTTGGGGGCAACTGACTTCGGCGATGTCGGAGCTTTCGTGCCTGAGCCGCACCAAGCACAAATGAGAGATATAGCGCAACCTGACGCGGCCCTCCGGAAGCCGAAAGATGCGTGGGTCGCGCGTGTCTGCTCCCTCGATAGTGAACTTATCCATGACCCATTTCAAGTCTCCGTCTTTCCAAGTCGCCCGCGGGGAGAGGAGCGTATCAGGTTCCTGGTTGCGCGGAACTTCAGCAACCCGCATCAGCAGGATGGTGTCACCACCATATCGAGCGGCCGCCGGATTGAATGTCCCGACCACTTTGAATTCCGGAGCCAGTGGCTTTAAATCCGAAGGTCGGACGAGAACTTTGTCGTGCAAGACTGGAATGGTCATGGGTCCATCTCAATGATGAGGCCTTCGTGGGGCCTGAGGTCTATCCTTTCGAGTGAGGTAGCTTCAGATCGATCAAGGTAGGTGGAGATCTCGACGGATCCATTGCCGCCCAGAGCAGTGGATAGCGCGCGCGAGTGGCTGGTGAAGTTCAAGGCCACCAGGCATCGCTCTTGTCCAAGCTGGCGCAAATAGACGAAGCAGTCCTTCGATCCAGTGTCCACGCTTCGATAGCTCCCATCAAGCATCGCAGGCGAACTGCTTCGATACCGGATCAGCCGGCGATATAGGTTCATGTTCGAGCCGGGGTCTGTCGCCTGTGCGGCCACGTTTTTCGTGGCATAGTCGGCTGAGACCGGCAGCCACGGCTCGGAGGAGGAAAAGCCGCTGTGAGCGCTTCCATCCCACAGCATTGGCATTCGGCTAATGTCCCGGCTTCGCTCGTGGCCCAGGCGCAGGCCCTGCGGATCCCGGATCCTTTCGGATGGGATGCGGGCATTCTCCATGCCTAATTCGTCTCCTTGGTATAGGATGGGCGTGCCCCGCAGCGTCAGCAGCAACATGGCGGCGATGCGCACTTGATCCCCGCCGAGCCGAGAGGCCATTCTCGGCGCATCGTGGCTGCCCAGCACATAAGTCGGCCAGGCGAATGAGGGAAGGATGGCCTCGATTTCTTCCACGAGCTGACGAATGGCCTGGGCCGTCCAGGGTCGTTCCATGAGACGGAAATTGAGGGGCAAATGAAGGCCATCTCCGTCCTCACCGTAGTACCTGACCCAGCGATCCAACGGGTAGCCTAGTTCTCCAAGAGCGCATCGATCATCATATTCCTCGAGCAGCGCACGCATGTCTTGCAGAATCTTGTGGACATCGTCTTGATCCTCGTTGTACAAATGCACCTGGCGGCCAAAGATGTCGTCGGGGTGCAGGTCTGGATCGGCTTCCAGGTTGGGCGGGTTGTCGCGGAATTGAGCGTCCTTGACGATCATCCCAATCACATCCATGCGAATGCCATCCACGCCGCGGTCCAACCAGAACCGGAGCACGTCCATCATGGCCTGGCGAAGTTCAGGGTTTCGCCAGTTGAGCTCGGGCTGCTCCTTTAGGAATTGGTGTAGATAGTATTGCCCCGTGGCCTCGTCCCAGGTCCACACCGGCCCGCCAAAGGGGCTACCCCAGTTGTTCGGCAAGGAACCATCCGTCCCGGCGTCGCGCCAGATATACCAGTCTCGCTTCGGGTCGTCTCTCGATCTGCGAGATTCGATGAACCACGGGTGCCGATCCGAGGTGTGATTCGGGACGAAATCGATGATGACCTTGATCCCTCGCCTGTGCGCCTCATGGAGCAGCCGATCAAAGGTGGGCAGGTCGCCGAAAAGCGAATCGACACTGATGAAATCCATAACATCGTATCCGAAATCCGCCATAGGAGAGGGGTAGAATGGCGTGATCCAGATCGCATCGATTCGAAGCGATGGCGAAGGATTTATCTCCCTGTGCTCTGCCTGCCCCAGCGAAAGAGCAGTCCCTTCGTTCAGGTAGTCGAGCTTTTCGATGACACCCTGCAAATCGCCGATGCCGTCGCCGGTTGAGTCCTTGAAGCTGCGAAGGTAAACCTCGTAGATCACGGCTCGCTTCCACCAGGGCAGGTCCTCAACTGCAGCCGTCCCGCTCACCCTAATTCATCCCCGATTGCCAGCACACCGATCAACGAAAGCCAGGCCATAAGGGCCACCGCCAGAGGCAGCGAGGTCAGGACGCTGACCACGATAAGCAGAGCGCTAATGAGAGTGAGCGTCATTGAGTAGCCAGGCTGCTTCGCATGGAACAACAGAGCGTTTCGCAGCGTGATCCGAATGGAGCGCTGCTCCTGGGCCAACCAGAAGGGCCAGTAGAACAGATTGATCCCGAACCAGGCTACGCCGATAATCCCCCAGACGAAGCGCAGAACCGTCCAGCCAATGCCCACCTGAGCTCGATAGGCCCAGAAGTTCCCCACAATGACGAGCATGATGATGAGATTCATCACTCCCCATCGAATCGCGGGCAGGAACGTGCGGCGGAGCGCCGCCCAGCCTTGAAGGGGACTAAGAGAGTCGCCGTCTGCCACAGATCCCGCAATCACATACATGGCCGCAGTTGCGGGCGGTCCGGTGACGAGCGGGATCTGCAGGGCCAGCCACGCGATGTTGAAGAAGGTCAGCATGAACAATTCATGCCACCAAAGTTGGACGGCGCGGCCGGTGAGGCGAAATGCTGCAACCATGAATGATCGGCTCGTTCAGGAGTCGACTCTATGTGCTCCCGGTTAGGTCCAGTTGAGATCGCTATCCCTTGAGGCCTGAATAGCTGACGCCCTCGATGTAATAGCGGCTGAAGAAGAAAAACAGGGTGAGCGGGACAATGGCATTGATCATAGCTCCGACCAGCGTCAGATTCCAGGCTGCCTTGTACTGCTGTTGAAAGACACTGAGCGCTACGTTGAGCACCCACATGTCGGGGGTGTTCAGATAAAGCAAGGGGGTTAAGAAATCGTTCCACATCCCCTGGAATTGGAGAATAAAGAGAGTGAGCAGTGCCGGTTTTGCCAGAGGCATAATGACGTCTTTGTAGATCTGGAAATGAGATGCTCCATCGATGAAAGCCGCTTCTTCCAAATCACGCGGAACGGCCTTAAAGAACTGCGTGAGCATGAAGATGCCAAAGGCATCGACGATGCTCGGTATGATGAGGCCGTAGGCCGTATTAACCCAGCCCAACTTGGCGATGATCACATACTTGGGCACCAGAGTTAGTGCACCCGGGATCATCATAGAAGCCAGCATGAATGTGAAGATTATCCCCTTCCCATTGAATCGCAGCCTGGCAAAGGCATAGGCCGCCATAGAGGAAAATATCACCATCAAGAAGGCCCGGACGACGGATAGCAGTGTGATATTGAACATCCATCGGGGAAATCGACCGCCGCCAGCTAGAATGGCAGCTTGCTCGGTAAGGATCGTCACCAGGCCGCCTACCAAGATCGCTCCGGACATCGCCAGCAGCACGCGTCGCCAGTCTGGCCTTGACATGGAGAGGATACCGAGCGCAATCAAGGCGAAGATAGTGATGGAGAGACCGACAGTTACCTGAAGGACGGTGCGGGCATTGAAACGCTGGCCAAGATAGAAAGCGGTCGCGGCACCCGCCAGGATCGCCAGCGCGACTCCCAGTCCCAGCCCAACTCCACGCGGCAAATCCTTGCCCTTCTCCTCGCTCGTTAGCCCGGTGAGCAGGAACACGCTGAAGAAGGCGAATAGGCCTGCTACGAGGCCGAGCGAAGTGGCGCCCTCGGGTCGGGGCAGCCCGCCAAAGTCCGTGTTCCAGAGCCTCGGCCAGTTCTCCAGCAACCATTCGATTGGAAAGAACGTGGGCGGCCATGCAAGGATCTCCGTGTCGCTCTTGAAAGTTCCTACGAACGCCAGGATGAACGGAGTGAAGAGCACAAGGCCGATGGCTACCAGAAACGCGTAGAGCAAGCCCCGGCGGAAGGTACGCCCCGCTATAGCAATCGTTGGGCTGATCGGCTGAGCCGGCTGTGCAACCCGCGTCGATGTGGCCATCTCTAGTACTGCTCCGTCCCGCGTTCAATATAGCGACGCTGGATGAAAGTGAAGAAGAAGATGATCGCCGCCAGCACGATAGCCATGGCGCCGGCAAATCCCATGCGCGGTGGTCCGCTGGTACCCAGGGCCTCGACGAAGATCAGGTACACCGGTGTGAGGGTTGTCTTGAGCGGTCCACCTTCAGTGAGGATCTTGACCTGGTCGAAGACTTGCCAGGTGCCAATTGTTCCCAGCACAACAACAAAGAGGATCACTGGCCGCAGCATCGGGACGGTTATATTGATGAACTGCTGGCGGTTTGAGGCTCCATCGATGGCGGCCGCCTCGTAGAGCGGAGGGGGAATATCCTGGAGCGCGGCCAAGAATATGATCATAAAGGTCGGCGCGGTAGTGAAGATGTTCTGAAACATGATCACCATCCAGGTCACGCTAGGACCCCGCAAGTACCACAAATCGGATGGAATGTTGCCTCCGAAGGCCATTGTGATCAGTTGAATCAGGCCTCTCGGATTGGCCCACCATTCCACTGCGAGCCACTCTGCGCCGAAGGCCGCCCAGATCTTGGTGAGGGCGAAATTAACGTAGCCGGTCTTCATGAAAAGCCACCAGAAGATCATGGTGATCACGACGGAGGAGGTGACGCTGGGTGCGTAGTAGACCGTTCTGAAGAACTGGTTGCCACGAATGCGGAGGTTGATGAGCGAAGCAAGTGCCAGCGCAAGTGCAGTCTGCACTGGAACCACGATGGCTACATACCAGAGCGAGTTGATCAAAGATCGAATGAAATTCTTGTCTGAGAACGACTTCGCGTAGTTCTCAAGCCCTACCCATTCGGGTGGCCATGTGAACAGGTTGAATTTCGTGAAGCTAACGTAGACCGCGAAGAGGATCGCGCCAAGGGTGAAGAGCAGTGTGACCAGCAGATAGGGGGAGAGGAATAGGTAGGCATTGAGCATTTCCTCTCGAACTCGCCGGCTTCCGAAGAACCCTCGGCGAGTGGGTGTGGTCGTTGCCATCAATCAGCTCCAGCTCAAGGCGCGCCAGTCTTTAGGTGCTGGGACATCGTATGGATCCTGACCCCTCAATGATCCTTGTGTGAGGGGTCAGGATCTGCGTTTTCGGGAAGCGGCTATTCTTCTAGTATCGCTTGGATTTCCTCCTGTGCTTGGGCAAAGGATTCGCTAACGGTCTGGTCGCCCAGGAAGATCCGCTCCAGCGCTTGGCTTACCGCATCGTTCACCTTGCCGGTGTTGGGACCCCAGTAGGCCACACGCGTGAGCGGGAAGGTCCCGCCGATGGCGATGGCTGCGTCGTTGGGATCGACCACCAGGTCGATCTGATCCGGGTGGGTGCTGTAGGCAAAGCCGGTCTTGACGATCTCGGCCTGATTCAGCCGGCTGGTGACGAAGATGGCGAAGGCAGCCGCCGCGCGCGGGTAGTCCGAGTTGGCGTTGACGCCGATGCCGTTGGTGAAGATCACATCGGCCTTGCCCTCCGGCCCGCTGGGCAGCGGTACGGCCTTCCAATCCACGTCCGCGTAGTTCTGGCGCATGAAGTTCACCATCCAGCCACCTTCGTACGTCATGCCCACCAGCTCTTTGCCGGCGGCTTCACCACACCAACCCGCGCCTACATCGGAGGAGGTCACAAGATCGCCGCTCTCCTTCATTTCTTGGAGATACGAAGCGGCGGCCTTCACCTCCGTTGTGTCGACCGACGCGGCTGTGAGATCGTCGCTGGCATAGGCGCCGCCGTTGCCGAAGGCCCAGGGGGCGAAGCGCGCCCAGTCGGCGTTCTGGCAGAAGCCTCCGTACTGGCCGGTGGCGGAGATGGCTCCGGCGGCCGCCTTGAGGTCATCCCAGGTCCAATCCCCTGTCGGCTCATCGATACCGGCGGCCGCGAAGGCTTCCGGCAGATACACCAACCCCAGCGTGCCCCAGTCCTTCGGTAGGGCGTAGGTACTGCCTTCCCGGGTGAAGATGGACAGCAGCGCGGGGATAAAGTCGCCGCGGCCTGTGCCGGCCTCGGCCATGTAGGAGTCGAGCGGCAGGATCTGGCCTGTGGGTGCGAAGGCGGTCATCAGCTGGTCGTCGACATAGAAGACGTCCGGGGCCGTGCCGCCGGCCATGGAAGCCTTGAGCTTGGTCTGGAAGTCGGCTGGGATGGGCTGATAGTCCACCGTGACGTCTGGGTACAGTTCGTTGAAGCGCTCGATCGAGTCGCGGTAGATCTGCTGCTCGGTCTCGTCGCCCCATCCGGAAAAGACGATCGTCGCATCCGGTTCGACATCCATGATGGCGAGTCCCTGTAGACCGGCGCCAACTTCGGCGCCTTCGCCGGTGAGGAATTCGGCGGCTTCCTCCTGTGCCTGGGCAAAGGACTCGTCAACGGTCTGGTCGCCGAGATAGACCCGCTCCAGTGCCTGGCTCACGATGTCGTTGACTTTGCCGGTGTTGGGACCCCAGTAGCCGACTCGCGTGAGCGGGAAGGTCCCGCCGATGGCGATGGCTGCGTCGTTGGGATCGACCACCAGGTCGATCTGATCCGGGTGGGTGCTGTAGGCAAAGCCGGTCTTGACGATCTCGGCCTGATTCAGCCGGCTGGTGACGAAGATGGCGAAGGCAGCCGCCGCGCGCGGGTAGTCCGAGTTGGCGTTGACGCCGATGCCGTTGGTGAAGATCACATCGGCCTTGCCCTCCGGCCCGCTGGGCAGCGGTACGGCCTTCCAATCCACGTCCGCGTAGTTCTGGCGCATGAAGTTCACCATCCAGCCACCTTCGTACGTCATGCCCACCAGCTCTTTGCCGGCGGCTTCACCACACCAACCCGCGCCTACATCGGAGGAGGTCACAAGATCGCCGCTCTCCTTCATTTCTTGGAGATACGAAGCGGCGGCCTTCACCTCCGTTGTGTCGACCGACGCGGCTGTGAGATCGTCGCTGGCATAGGCGCCGCCGTTGCCGAAGGCCCAGGGGGCGAAGCGCGCCCAGTCGGCGTTCTGGCAGAAGCCTCCGTACTGGCCGGTGGCGGAGATGGCTCCGGCGGCCGCCTTGAGGTCATCCCAGGTCCAATCCCCTGTCGGCTCATCGATACCGGCGGCCGCGAAGGCTTCCGGCAGATACACCAACCCCAGCGTGCCCCAGTCCTTCGGTAGGGCGTAGGTACTGCCTTCCCGGGTGAAGATGGACAGCAGCGCGGGGATAAAGTCGCCGCGGCCTGTGCCGGCCTCGGCCATGTAGGAGTCGAGCGGCAGGATCTGGCCTGTGGGTGCGAAGGCGGTCATCAGCTGGTCGTCGACATAGAAGACGTCCGGGGCCGTGCCGCCGGCCATGGAAGCCTTGAGCTTGGTCTGGAAGTCGGCTGGGATGGGCTGATAGTCCACCGTGACGTCTGGGTACAGTTCGTTGAAGCGCTCGATCGAGTCGCGGTAGATCTGCTGCTCGGTCTCGTCGCCCCATCCGGAAAAGACGATACTGGCGCCCTCCTCCACCGCGATGACCCCTTCGGGTAATTGCACCGCGGGTGGGCTAGTAGGCTCGGGTGCTGCGGTCTCCGTCGCGGCGCACGCCGCAGTCAATACTCCAAGCACAAGCAGCGACCCAAGAGCTTTGAACGAAAGAGAGTGTGAATTCTTCATCAGGGATTCCTCCTCATAGTGTTGCGCGATGGCATCCACGTTGACATTCGTACCGGGCGTGAAATTCGTTACGGGCAGCCACCTCCTTCTTCGAACATCCCGGCCGGTACGGATCCCTGAGAAGAGACGCCTAGCCATGCTATACTGCTGCACGGTCCAGGGCTCGTATCGGCCTTGGGCTTTTTTTGGTGGAGCCACTCACAACGCTTTCGGGCCCGTGAGTGGCTCCCTCGCGTCCGTTACTCGCCAGATTCTTCCTGATGGCAACCACAAGATTCCCGGATGATCAGTCGCGTGTCGACACGCGTCCGTGAAATCTCAGTAAGTGATCCCGCCATCCTGTCGATAAGCAGCCTCCCAGCCAGACGGCCCATTTCGATGGTGGGCACCTTGACTGTTGTGAGCGGCGGATCGGAGTAGGCGGCCCAGGCGATATCATCAAAACCAGTGATCGCCAGATCCTTGGGCACCTCCAGTCCCATCTGGCGAGCAGCTCGTAGGGCGCCGATGGCCATGGCGTCGTTGATGGCGACGATCGCGGTGGTATCGGGCCGTGCCTCTAGCACGTGCCTGGTCGTTTCTTGACCGGTTTCGATCGTCGTGTCATCTGCGGCCATGATCGAGGGCTCCATCCCAGCCGCCTTCATGGCTGCCAGGTAGCCGTCCGTCCGCTCCTCGCTGCTCACCCAGTCGGGAGGACCTCGCAACAGTGCGATGTCGCTGTGATTGTGTGCCTCAATGAGATGCATCGTAGCCCGTTTGCAGCCCTCTTCGTTCCCTGGAAGCACCGCAAGTATGGAGGTCTCACGTGAGGCGTTGTCGACCAAGATCGTGGGCAACCCCGAGGCGGAGGCTGCCACTATGAAGGGCGAAGAGATATCGGGTCCGGCCAGGACGATGGCGGCCGGTCGACGCTGTCGGATCGCCGGAATCGAGGCTAGAGACCCCTCCAGCTGCGAAGCGCTCAACGTGACGGGCATGACCGCATATCCCTCGCTCGTCAACGCCTGCTCAAGCCCCTGCATGATGTATGGATAGAAGGGGTCCTCACCCGCCAGGAATTGCCGACGGTGAATGATGAAGAGAACACTCTGGGTGCGCGAGGTCGCCAGGCTGCGCGCCGCCAAGTTGGGAAAATACTCGACTGCCTGTGCGGCGTCAATGATGCGCTGACGAGTATCAGCACCTACTCCTGGCTTGTCATTAAGAGCCCGAGATACGGTAGCGACCGAAACGCCGAC
>FXBF010000564.1_pt1 | contig 12897 bp, 13 predicted proteins | sample 5335321 | NCBI WGS metagenome assembly FXBF01 (sample SAMEA103928391, study PRJEB20085) | sediment metagenome | isolation source: sediment | reverse complement strand
GTATAGAAGTCCATCAAGGATATTATTTAGTGTGTGAAGAATACCCATATACGCCAAACCGGTGCTGGGACAGGGGTATTTTAGATTTTTATCGTAAAACGTAAAACTTTTAATATTCTACTGGCACAGATCATAAACTCTCGCTAAAATCACATCAGCATTTTTCGTATTATCTGGAATGCTTTCTATGGCGGTGAGGGTTGGCCCCCTTAATGACGATATGCAGTGAACCCGGTCAGGTCCGGAAGGAAGCAGCCGCAGCAGCAGATTCGGGTGTTAGGGCAAGGCTGTCCTGATCCGCCACCATTCAATGTTTTATGATGCATTTGCAGGGCGCATCAGGGTTGTTCCAGGATGTGTTATGTCATATAAAGTTCTTGCACGAAAATGGCGTCCAGGCAGCTTTAGCGATGTTGTTGGTCAGCAGCATATACTCCAGTCCCTGTCACATGCCCTCGACACCGACCGCCTGCATCACGCCCTGTTATTCACCGGCACACGCGGTGTAGGAAAGACGACAATCGCAAGAATACTGGCCAAGGCGCTGAATTGTGAGCAGGGCATCAGTTCTAAGCCATGTGGTAAATGTGACTCCTGTATAGCCGTAGATGAAGGCCGTTATATTGACCTGATCGAGGTTGATGCGGCATCGAAAACTAAAGTCGACGATACGCGCGAATTACTGGATAACGTCCAGTATCTTCCCTCCACCGGCCGTTACAAGGTTTATCTCATTGATGAAGTCCATATGCTTTCTCGACACAGCTTTAATGCCTTGCTGAAGACGCTGGAAGAACCTCCGGAGCATGTAAAATTTTTGTTGGCCACTACAGATCCACAGCAATTACCGGTCACGGTGTTATCGCGTTGTCTGCAATTTAATCTTAAGCGACTAGATCATTTCGAGATAAAATCACAACTTGTCCGCATCCTTGAGACGGAGAAGATAGAAAGCGATGATGCGGCGTTAGATTTACTGGCGACAAGCGCTGACGGCAGTATGCGAGATGGGCTTAGTTTGCTGGATCAGGCCATCTCTTTTGGTAAGGGCAAGGTGATCGGTGAAGATGTCAGGATTATGCTTGGCAGTATCGAACAGCGCTATATTCATGCACTGATAGAAAGTCTGGCGAATGATGATGTGGATGCATTGTTCCAGGCCATAGATGATGCAGCCGACCGCAGTCCGGATTTTATGATGGTATTAAACGAGATGCTAGGCGTGTTATATCATCTCTCACTAGTTCAGCTGGCCCCGGCTATTATTGACCAGCGCAGCCTGGACAGGGACTGGCTGAAAAAAATCAGCCCCCGATTCAGTGCCGAGCAATTACAACTGTATTATCAGATATGTCTGACAGGTAAAAGGGATCTACCGCTGGCACCCGATTCCAGAACGGGTTTCGAAATGCTGATACTCAGAATGCTGGCATTCCAGCCTGGCCTGACTGTGCAGACAGCGACTGCTACTCCCGTTGCTGACGGGACTCAAAGAGGCCACAAGCCGCCGGCAAGTCAACAGCACGATCGTCAGCATAGTAAGCAACACAATAGTCAGCAGACTGTTGCACGTCAATCATCCACGCAGGGCAAGACCGCTTATTATCAAACCGAGTCTGTGGCAAAGACTCAAGCCAGTGCAGCACCGCTACAAAGCCCGGGGTTAGATACTCATCCTTGCATCCCTGCAGATATCCCTGTACAGGCAGATGAGGTGAATGAAGCGTCATTGCGGCCAGATATAATGCCGACAGTCACTGTGGAACCTCCTGTAGCTGGAAAAGACTGGGCAGGGTTGGTTCGATCCCTTTCTGTGACGGGGCTTACAAAGCAACTGGCTTTACACATGGCACCGGAAGCCTGGGATGAAAAACACCTTGAGCTTCTTATTGATGTCGAGCAGGAAGCAATATATTCATCAGCAAGGGAGAAAGAGCTGATTAATGTATTGCAAAAAGAACTTGGTGGCAATATAAGGGTAAGCATGCGAATCGATAACCCTGTGGCTGAGACGCCCACACAGCAAAAACAGCGGCAGACCCGAGAACGCCAGCAGCTGGCAGAACAATCCATAATGTCGGACAAGTCAGTGACTAAAATGGTCGAAGCTTTTGGTGCAAGTATTTCACCGGCATCCATAAGGCCGGTTTAAGGAACCTCTGATCTATTATGCCATGTCTCAGCGAGACCTGAAGCGTACAGCTAAAAGCGTGCTTTGCAGCGAATGGCCAAAATACTTGATCAGAAGCACAATGCCGTAGATGTGCGCTTCAGCCTGTAAGCCAGAGATATGGCATACTAGATCAGAGGTTCCTCAACATAACAGGAGCATCAATTATGAAAGGTGGACTTGGAAATATAATGAAGCAGGCCCAGGCCATGCAGGAAAAAATGCAGCAGGCGCAGGAAGAGCTGGCACAGACTGAAGTTGAAGGTAACGCAGGAGGTGGTATGGTAAGCATTATAATGACCTGTCGACATGATGTGCGCAAGGTTAGTATCGACGATGACCTGCTGAACGAGGAAAAGGCTGTGCTTGAGGACCTGGTTGCTGCAGCAGTGAATGATGCAGTACGTAAGGTTGAATCTACGACACAGGAAAAGATGTCCGGCATGACAGCAGATATGGGACTGCCGGCTGGCATGAATCTTCCGTTCTGATTTTTTCCTGTTCATATGTCTACTGCCCATGCCATAGAAAACCTTAGAGCAGCGCTTGCCTGTCTCCCCGGAGTCGGCCCAAAATCCGCCCAGCGCATGGCATATTATCTGATAGAACGCAACCGGGAAGGCGCGAAGGGAATTGCTTCCGCACTTATGCATGCCCTGGATTCAATACAACATTGCAGGCGCTGCAACAACCTCAGCGAAACTGAAATCTGTTCCCTCTGTGCTTCGCGGTCGCGTAAGCATTCACAGCTGTGCATTGTTGAGACGCCGGCAGACCTTGAGGCCATAGAACAGACAGGAAGTTACAATGGTTGCTATTTTGTGCTGATGGGAACTATCTCGCCGCTGGATGGCATAGGCCCTGATAATCTTGGTATTGACCGCCTGCTTGAAGTGCTGGAAGAATTTACTATCGAAGAGATTATTCTGGCAACTAATCTCACTGCAGAGGGTGAAACTACGGCAGAGTACCTCACCGATTTGCTTACAGGAAAGGAAGCAGCCAGAGATATCAGCCTTACTCGTATTGCCCGTGGTGTACCGGTTGGTGGAGAGCTGGAGTATATTGATCGCAACACGGTTGCGCGTGCAATAAATGAGCGACAGAGGGTAGTGAGGCCAGTGCAACCAGGGAAACTGGATTAGGGAACTACAGACAGGAGAAAACGGATATGGCACTGGATTACAAATTCAGTATTGATGGGAAATTGATGCAGGTCACAACGAAAGGATTTGATGATAGTGTTGATGAAGCTGTTTCCTACGGTGAAGCCATAATTAAATTTTGTGTGGAAAATCAGTGCAGGCAGGTGCTGATGGATGAAACGGAAATGACAGCTGCACTGGATGAAGTTAGTCAATACCAAATGGTGCAACGTCTACTGTCTCAGATACCCGATGGACTCGATGTGGCTATAGTTGTTAATTCCAGAAATTACAGGGAGACATCATTCGGTGTCCTGGTCGCTGAGAACAGGGGTGTCCATATCAAAATGTTCACTGAAATAGAACCTGCCAGGGAATGGTTGCAACAGCAGAGCTGAGCCTGCTGCCGGTGCTTAATCGCTAATTAATCACCAAATTTATAGAATGACTGGTTCAGGTAATTCACTACATCGTTCACTCCGTTTTCATCCAGACCTACTTTCTGTATTTTATTGCATAGCCCAACCTGTTTGATGAGTCCGCCGAGACCAGATATTCTGCGATCATCACGTGTATAAAGTAAATCAGGTTTTCCACTCGTCATTTGTATGTGGCAGCTCATACAGCTACTGTTGTCGTGCAGCATTTTACCGTTTTGCGCATCTCCCGGAAGCAGGGCGGCTGCCATCAGGTTTAACGGTAGTAATAAGGCCAGGGCTGTAAAAGTATTAATGTTCATGTCTGTTTCCTCTGTTTAACCAGCAGATTGAAGGTGTTTGATGCGAATCGAAGCCGGTGGATGGGAATCATAAAATGCTGAGTAGACCGGGTCTGGTGTCAGGGTGTTAGCGTTATCCCGGTACAGTTTCAGCAGGGCGCTGATCAGATCTCTGGCATCTGCATTTTCTTTTGCATAGTCATCGGCTTCAAACTCGTGTTTGCGTGAGAACCACGCACTGACTGGCTGTAAGAAGAACATGAACACGGGACCTACCATCATAAATAACATTAAAGCAGCATGGTTTGAGGCGGTAGTCATCCCCAGACCCTGGTAGAACCAGTCCTGCTGCATCAGCCCACCGAGTAATGCCAGTGCAAACAGGCTGATCAGGAAAAATATACTTATACGCTTGATAATGTGGCGGCGTTTAAAATGGCCTAGTTCATGCGCCAGTACGGCAACAATTTCATCGGCACTAAGGGTATCTAGCAGTGTGTCAAAGAATACGACGCGTTTAGTCTTCCCCAGCCCGGTAAAATAGGCGTTGCTATGGGCAGATCGGCGCGAGCCGTCGACCACAAACAATCCCTGAACCCTGAAACCGGTTCGTTGCATCAGCTCAGTGACGCTTTTGCTGACAGCTTCATCTTGCAGAGGTTCGAACTTGTTGAACAAAGGGGCTATCCAGACAGGATAGATAACCATGGCAAGCAGATTGAAAGCCATCCAGATCAGCCAAAGATACAACCACCAGAGATTGCCGCTGGCCTGCATTAACCACAGGGCGACAAAGAGCAATGGCACGCCAATGACCAGAAAAAGAAGGGTCTGCTTGATTAAATCAGTGAAATACAGGGCAGGAGTGGTCTTGTTGAAGCCAAAGCGGGTCTCAAGCCCGAAGGTTTTATAAAGGGTGAACGGTAAGTCCAGTACTGCACCAATGACCATTGTCGCAATGATGAAAAATACGCCAACCATCAATGGCTGCTCCAGCAACTGTCGGCTCAGGTCATCAATCAGTTGCAGTCCACCGCCCAGGGTGAATGCAAGCAGGATAAGTGCTGAATAGAAGCCGCTAATCAATCCCAGACGGGTGCGCGCAATGGTGTAATCTGCTGCTTTTTGATGGGTGCTGAGGTCAATCTGCTCGCGGAAAGTATCAGGTACTGCATTACGGTGTTGCTGTATGTTCTGTATTTGACGCCTGGCCAACCAGAATTCAGTAATTAGCATTGCCGCCAGCGTGAAAAGGAAGAGGAGGGTTAGGGTGTTCATAACTAGTTCAAGTTTCAAGGTTTCAAAGTTTCAAGGTTTCAAGGTTTCAGATTTTCAGTCTTGAAACTTTGAAACCTTGAAACTTTGAAACTAATATTTCCAGTAAACCGGATAATACATTATCCTTTCAGACTAATTGATACATTCCCTACGAATTAACAGGATATTTTATGCCACAGGATCCCAATGCTCTGGTCTGGATTGATCTGGAAATGACAGGTCTGGATCCGGATACAGACAGAATTATTGAAATTGCCACCATCATTACAGATTCTGATCTGAATGTGCTGGGTGAGGGGCCTGTCCTGGCTATCCACCAGTCAGACGAATATCTTGACGGTATGGATGAATGGAATACCCGCACGCATGGAAAAACTGGCCTGACCGAACGGGTTAAGGCATCTAAAATTACAGAATTGAAAGCGGAGAATGAAACGCTGGAATTCATTCGTGAGTTTTGTCCACGCAACAAATCTCCCTTATGCGGAAACAGTATCTGTCAGGATCGCCGGTTTCTATATCGTTATATGCCGCAACTTGAATCCTGGTTGCATTACAGGAATCTTGACGTCAGCTCAGTGAAAGAGCTGGCAAAACGCTGGCACCCTGAGATTTATAACGGTTTCAGCAAGAAAAATACCCACAGGGCGATGGATGATATCAGGGAGTCGATTGATGAACTTAAATATTTCAGGCGCACCTTCCTGAAGCTGAAATAAGCTTAAATCCAGAATGGACTATTTTGGATGTGAGATGAATCTTCTTGGATTAATAGAGGCGCCCTTAAGTATGGTTGCATTTGAACAAGCGAGTCATAAATGAGGCTATACCGTAGGTTGGCGCTGAGGCACGAAGCCCAACAACAACGAGTCAGAAACCTTGTTGGGCTTCATTCTTCAGCCCAACCTACCTAGCTTGGTGGGATAGCTGTAACTGCGAGCAAACTATGAACCGGGTACTAAGCAGGATTTTGGTTTTCTCTGCATTGTTACTGCTTACCGCATGTACTACCGGCAAGCAATTACCTGCCACCTCTGAACCTTTATATACTGTTCCGGTAACCGAGGCTTCAATTCAGCAAGATGAAATGTCCTGGTGGGCATATCGCTACAGGATCACCTGGCCAGATGAGGAAGAAAAGCCGGATTTTGCTGTTGACCTGTTACTCGCTCATACCATTGTTAAGCCGGTGCTGGAGAAATATTCAAGCAGGCTGTCATGGTGGCGGTTTCATCGCCGTGCAGCACGTACGCCGCCAGGTCATCAATTCAGCTTCCTGTTCTATAGCAACCGAAAAACCGCAATAGAAGTCATCAGGGAGTTAAATAACAGCACTCAACTTGCCGCAGTGAAACAGGCCGGGCTGATCGAAAAGACTGTCTCATCAAACACAGATAAACTGACAAAAACGGCGATAGAAGCCTACAGTGATCCTTCATGGTCACCCGAGATAAAACGAACATGGCCGACATTTATCATGGGGGTCAGTGCCTTCTGGCTGGCATTGATCGATGATATTAGCTCCGGTGGTACAAATTCTATTGCTGATGAGATGTCGATTAGTGATCAGCTCGAGCAGTATCGCAAGGTCGATATGGAAATTGCTGAACTGTGGGAGAAAGATGGCCAGCATTCACTGCTACACCATCTTGGCGCGATGTTTGGCTACAGGCCGATGCTTATTCGCTGGTGATTCTTATGGGCATTGCATATTTGATTTGTAGGAGCGTCGCTCGGCGCGATTCTCTTAGACTAAGGATCCAGGACTAAGTATCCGGGGCTAAGGACTAAAGAAGAAAGAAGACAAAATCTTTTATCCTTAATCCCGAATCCTTCATCTTTCATCTAAAAATATCGCGCCGAGCGACGCTCCTACAATTTCTGCTGTGCGATTGCCCAGCCGATGTGTTCTGCAACCATCACAGAAGCTGACGACAGTTTTTTCTTCAGTGCCTTCACAATGTCGGGATCAAAGGTCGCATTCCCCAGCGCTATAGCAATATTACGCTGCCACTGCTGATAGCCAATGCGTCGTATGGGAGACCCTTCCAGCTTTTTCATAAATTCGGATTCGCTCCAGCCAAAAAGATCCAGCAGTGTTCTGTCATCCAGTCCATGTCGAGGTTGAAAATCAGCTTCCTTCGACAGCTTTCCAAAGCGGTTCCAGGGGCAGCAGAGCTGGCAGTCATCACAGCCATAGATGCGATTGCCGAGCAGCGGGCGGAGTTTTTCCTCTATGACACCTTTGTATTCGATGGTCAGGTAGGAGATGCACAGCCGGGCATCAACCTGATAGGGTGCAATAATTGCCTGTGTCGGGCAGATTTCGATACAGGCCTGACAACTGCCGCAGTGTTCTTCAACGGCGCTATCGACGGGCAAGGGCAGATCGGTATAGATCTCTCCAAGAAAAAACCAGGATCCGGCCTGTCGGTTAATCAAATTGCTGTGCTTGCCGATCCAGCCTATGCCTGCTTTTTCCGCCAGTGCTTTTTCCAGTACAGGTGCCGAGTCTGTGAAAACGCGGTAGTTAAACCCTTCCAGTTCAGCCTGGATACGCTGCACCAGTTTCTGCAGACGTGAACGTATCAACTTATGATAGTCACGCCCCAGGGCATAGCGCGAGATGTAGGCGCGATCTATTTTCTTTAGTTGATCTATGGCTGTTCTAGCCTCCTGCGGCAGATAGTCCATGCGCACTGATATGATACGAGTGGTCCCACTAATCAACTCATCAGGCCGGCTGCGTTTAAGGCCGTGCCGGGCCATATATTCCATTTCGCCGTGATGATTCATGTTTAACCAGCGCTGCAGGTGATTTTCTGCTTTCTGCAGAGAGATATCCGTAATGCCGACCTGCTGAAAGCCCAGTTCCTGTCCCCACAGGCGTATTTGTTGTGTCAGGTTGGTTAGCTCGACAGGTAATAGATCATCAGCAGAATGTGTCTCGGGTTTCATTTGTCGTATGATACCGGGCATGGACCCTACCCAACAAAAATCATTTTCTGATCATGTCAGGTCTCGACAGGCTGATTTGGCAGAATGCCAGGGCTGGCTTCCGGTTCGTGCTGAGGATTCACATAAGGGAAGTAATGGCAGAGTGTTGATCGCCGGTGGCGAACAGGCCATGGCCGGCGCTGCCTGTCTTGCAGGCTGGTCGGCATACATCGCTGGGGCGGGGTTGGTAAGGGTTGCCTGTATTCCTGATAATGTGACCGCAATAACCGTTTGTCGTCCTGAATTACTGGTGAGCGGCATTCACGCAATGAAACGGCTGAAAAACCTGTTTCTGCAATCCGATGTCCTTGCCCTCGGGCCGGGTCTGGGTCAGAGCAACTGGTCACGAAAGATGTTTGAGTATTGTCTTGAGCACAGTACCCCCGACATTATTGATGCCGATGGCCTGAATCTGCTGGCTAAATCACCTGAAAGAAGACAGCACTGGATATTGACACCGCACCTCGGCGAGGCGGCAAGGCTGCTTCATTGTAAGACACGCGACATTCAGGCAGACAGGATTGCAGCGGTAAATGAAATCGTAAAACAGTATGGTGGCATCTGCATCCTGAAGGGGGAAAATACACTGTTAGACGTTAATGAAGGGAAGTTGTGGAACTGTCCATACGGCAATGCAGTGCTTGCAGTGGCAGGGACAGGTGATGTGCTGACGGGATTACTGGCTGGCCTGCTTGCACAGGGCATGGCCGCAGAAAAGGCTGCTGTGACCGCTGTAGTTTTGCATGCATGTGCCGGGGATGTGCATGCTGCTGAACATGGGAATGCTGGTATGCTGGCTTCTGATTTGATGTCGCCATTGCGGAGATTAAGAAATGGCTATCAGATGAAGGATGAAGGATGAAGGATGAAGGATGTAAACCAAATGAGATTACGCTAATTCTGGATGATGCTGCGGCTACAGAGAAACTGGGGGCTGTGCTGGCCGATGAATTACACGAAGGGGTGCTTGTATTTTTAAAAGGTGAACTAGGTGCTGGTAAGACTACCCTGGTGCGGGGAGTGTTAAGGTCCCTCGGCCATCAGGGGGCCGTGAAAAGCCCTACCTATACCTTGCTTGAAGAATATACTCTTGCGGGAAGAGAATTCATTCATTTTGATCTGTATCGCATTACCGATCCAGAAGAGCTCGACCTTATCGGCATTAGAGATTATTTCAATAGGAAGGCATGCTGCTTTGTTGAATGGCCTGAACGGGGAAAGGGTTATTTACCACTAGAGGATCTGACGATACAGATATCGCACAGGGCAAACGGACGGGAAGTCAGGATATCTGCTGTCAGTGACAGTGGAAGGAAAATTACTGGGTATATTAAAACGGCGTCCTGTCTGGAACCCGACTGACGGCCATCTCCATTAGGAAGGCTCTTAATAATTATGAATATTTACCTAACCTCGTCACACTAATAGCGGTTAATATAGGGCAAAGTTGAATATAGATATTGATCGTTGCCAAAGAGATACGTGCCAGGGCGTATCTGATTTATACTAACGCCAACATCAATGGATTCCGGCATTCGCCGGAACGACGAGCATGTGGGGCAGTAGTGAGCATCAATATGTCATGAAGCAGTTTATTTTATTCCTTATTAGTATCAGCCTGCTGTTTCCCCAATTTGCTACTTCATCCGCCAGTGTCAGTGTAAAGAATCTGCGCGTATGGAATGCCCCAGATCATACGCGTGTGGTTCTTGATCTGAGTAGTGGTATAGATCACAGGATTTCGACTTTTTCCAACCCGGACCGAATTGCCATTGATATTAAAAATGTCAGGCTAAGTAAAGGCATACCGCATGAAATTAAAAACAACCCCTACATTAAACGTTTTCGCTACGGAAAATATTCGAAAAACATCACTCGTGTTGTCCTTGATCTGAAAAAACCTGTTCGCGTAAAGAGCTTCACGTTGAAGCCGAACAATGTTTATGGTTATCGGCTGGTGGTGGATTTGTTTGATAAAAACAAGACGGCTGCAAGAAAGGTCATTCGTCCTCCAGCAAAACGCACTGGTATTGTTACTATAGCAATTGATGCCGGTCATGGTGGTGAAGACTTCGGTGCTTCCGGCAAGAAGAAAACGCGTGAGAAAAAGATTGTTCTGTCTATTGCAAAGGAACTTAAAAAACTTGTTGATAAGGATCCTGTCTTACGGTCATATATGACCCGCAGGGGGGATTACTATGTGTCACTGAGAAAGCGTACTAAACAGGCACGAAGGGCCAATGCGGACCTTTTTATTTCCATCCACGCCGATGCTTTTCGTCGTTCATCAGCACGCGGCGCAGCGGTATATACCTTATCCAATAGCGGTGCAAGCAGTGAGACAGCGCGCTGGCTGGCAAACAAGGAAAATGCCGCTGACCTGGTGGGTGGTGCATCAATCAGTGATCGTGAGGATGTCGTAGCCGGAGTGCTGCTGGATATGCAGATGGACAAAACCCTGGAATTCAGCCTCGGTTTTGCTGGACAGGTGCTGAAAGAAATGCGAAAAATCGCAAGACTGCATAGCAAGACAGTACAGCAGGCGGGTTTTGTTGTCCTAAAATCGCCGGATATACCTTCGGTGCTGATAGAAACCGGTTTTATTTCCAATCCATATGAAGAGCGCAAGCTGAATAGCAGAAAATACCAGAAACAGGTTGCCAGGGCGATCTATAAAGGGATTAAGCAATTTATCAGTCATGAAAAAATTGCATTCTTGAAACCTGCGTCGACAGGGAAGTAAGCTGATGGAATACTACGAAGGTATCCAGCAACCACCGACCATTCGACAGTTGCCCAGTCAGCTGGTGAATCAAATTGCTGCGGGTGAAATTGTTGAACGACCGGCATCCATACTTAAAGAACTGCTGGAAAACAGTCTGGATGCCGGCGCAAAAAAAATTGTAGTCGAACTGGAGCATGGTGGATTGCGGCGAATCTCAGTGCGTGATGATGGCCATGGCATTCGTCAGGATTGCCTGAGGCTGGCAATGGGCAGGCATGCCACCAGCAAGATTCGTAACCAGAACGATCTGGTCAATGTAATGAGCATGGGGTTTCGCGGTGAGGCACTGCCCAGCATGGGCTCGGTATCCCGTATGACTATTACCAGTCGCGCACTGGGCAGTGGGCACGCCTGGAAACTTGTCTGTGAAAGCCATGATGATCTTCCTGCTCCTGAGCCTGCGGCTCATCCTCAGGGTACCAGCATTGAAATCTGTGATCTTTTCTATAATACCCCTGCCCGACGAAAGTTTCTGCGTACAGAGAAAACTGAATACAAACACCTGGATCGTCGTTTTCTTGAGCAGGCTCTGGCTCGGCCCGACGTTGGCTTTCGCCTTTTCCATGACGGACGGACCGTGTATTCGATGGAGGCTGCTGAAGATGAGGCAGGTCGCAACAGGCGGGTGGCTGATGTGCTGGGCAAAGGCTTCATCGAAAATTGTTTTTTTATTGATCATCAAATTGGTGATCTGCGCGTACATGGCCGGTTTTCACAACCCACCTACTCAAGGAGCCAGCGGGACCAGCAGTTTTTCTACGTAAACCGGCGCTATGTTCGGGATAAGCTGCTGATGCATGCAGTGACTCAGGCCTATCGGGATGTGCTGCACCATCAGCGCCAGCCTGCATTCATTCTATTTCTCGATTTGCCGCCGAACCAGGTCGATGTCAACGTACATCCGGGTAAACATGAAGTCAGGTTCCGTGAGGACAGGCAAATCCACGGCTTTATTTCCCAGTCGCTGAAGAAAATGCTGACCGATACCCGTCCGGGCCTAATGCCGGCTAGCCCATCATCAGAATTGTCTATAGAAAATAGCAGGATGTTTCAGTTTGCCCAGCGCCGATTCGATACAACAGCGACGCCATATTCAGTACAGGAGCAGATGGCTGGACTGGAAAAACTCTATTCTGATGCAGGTACTGCTGATCCTGCTGAAATGGAAGGAGGAGACGATCTGGGTGCTAGCGAAGGCCAGATGACAAATGAATTTCCCCTGGGCTTTGCCCTGGCGCAGCTGCGGGGTATTTACATACTGGCAGAGAATGAAAAGGGACTGGTTATCGTCGATATGCACGCTGCGCACGAGCGTATCAGCTATGAGAAACTAAAGTCTCAACTCGACAGGGAACAGCTGGCTACACAGCCCCTGCTGGTTCCGGTTCACCTGGCCTTAAGTCAGGAAGAGATATCGTTTGTAGAATTAAATATTAGTTATTTCAATAAGATAGGACTTATAGTTGAAGTAATTACTGAGGCAAGTATCGTGATTCGTAGCGTCCCTGAAATGCTAGCCAGGGCAGATATCCCAACGTTAATTCGGGATATTTTATCGGACCTTGCCGAACATGGCCGCTCCAGCAGAATGGAAGACAGCATCAATGAAATTCTCTCCACCATGGCCTGTCATGGCTCAGTACGAGCGAACCGGTTACTGACCAGAGATGAAATGAATGCACTATTAAGGGAAATGGAACAGACCGAACGCAGCAACCAGTGTAATCATGGGCGACCGACGTGGAAGCAATTCACCATTAGAGAGCTGGATAAAATGTTTATGAGGGGAGAGTGATACTAAGAT
>FXBF010000563.1_pt1 | contig 12897 bp, 9 predicted proteins | sample 5335321 | NCBI WGS metagenome assembly FXBF01 (sample SAMEA103928391, study PRJEB20085) | sediment metagenome | isolation source: sediment | reverse complement strand
ACCAGGGTCTCGGTGATCTCCAGCGCCTGTTCGCCCGTGTCGGGCTGGGAGATGTACAGGTTGTCAATGTCCACCCCGCAGCGGGCGGCGTAGGATGGGTCGAGCGCGTGCTCCATGTCGATGTAGGCCGCCACGCCTCCCAGCTTCTGCGCTTCGGCCACGATGTGCTGGCAGACGGTGGTCTTGCCGGAGGCTTCCGGACCGAAGATCTCGCTTACCCGCCCGCGCGGAATGCCGCCCACGCCCAGCGCTCGGTCCAGTGCCAGAGAGCCGGTAGGTATGACCTCTACCGCTAGATGCGAGGCTTCCCCCAGGCGCATCACCGCCCCATCTCCATATTCCTTCTTGATCTGGGACATCGCAGCCTCGAGGGCGCGATCACGTTCTTCACTCATGGAGCATCGGTTCTAAGCAACCTTCGGGAACAGCCCTTTGATTTCCCAATGACGGCGGTAACTAAACGAACTTGGCTAGTGTAATTCAGTTAGATCGAGATGGGAACGAGAGGCTACAACAACAAGTTGCTGGAACGACAAACCGGCGAGGTTCAAATCCTCGCCGGTGATGAGAATTCCCCACCGTGCCGTGTGTTGCTCGGTTTTGAACCTGCTTCTGCAGGTGGGTCCCGGCAGATGGGCTCCGCCTTGGCCGAAGCCTATCGCGTACCCCATCGTAGCTCGAGTCCCCTATGTTTAATGTTGGCTCAAAACTTGGCGCAACATCACGTACACAGCAGGGGTTGGCCCCTGTATACCATGATCGGTCGGAGCCCGCAATGAACCCCCAGGAATGGTGGATGCTCGAGTTCCGCACGCTTACTCGACGATTCGGATATGGAGTTCCTCCAGTTGTTTGGGATCGATCGTGGAGGGCGCCTCGGCCATCACGTCCCGCGCGGCCTGATTCTTGGGAAAGGCGATTACCTCTCGAATGTTTGGCTCCTTGGCCAGGATCATGCACAGGCGGTCCAGCCCCGAGGCCACTCCTCCATGAGGAGGCGTGCCGTACTCAAAGGCAGTCAGCATGTGGCCGAAGCGATGCTTAGCCGTTTCCAGATCCAGACCGATCAGCTCAAAGATCTTCTCTTGCAGACCGCGGTCGTGGATTCGGATGCTGCCTCCCGCCGTTTCTTCTCCGTTCAGAACGACATCATACTGCTGACCACGCGCCTTCCCTGGGTCTGAATCCAGCAGCGGGAGGTCCTCCGGCATGGGTGCGGTGAATAGATGGTGGCTCGGATCCCAGCGCTCACCGTCAGGATCCCAATGGACCAGCGGGAAGTCGATCACCCAGCAAAACGCCAGCAGGTCCGAATCATAGAGTTCGAGGAGGGCTCCAAGGTGCGCGCGGAGCCGGCTCAGCGACTCAAGCACCACCCCCCGCTTGCCGGCCACAAACAGAAGCAGATCACCGGGGTTCGCCTCCATCCGCTTGATGATGGCATAGGAGCGGTCGGAGGGCAGGAATTTAGCAAACGATGATCGGGGCTCGCCCGACTCCTGCGGCGCCAGATAAGCCAGCCCCTGCGCCCCAAATGGCTCGATCATCTCCGTCAATTCATCGATCTCTCGCCGGCTGAAATGCCCACATCCCTCGCAGTTGATGCCCCGCACCTCGCCTCCGCTGTCGACCGCGCCCTCGAAGACCTTGAAACCGCTTCCCGCCGCCAGATCAGAGATATCCTTGAGCTCCAATCCGAATCTCAGATCCGGGCGATCCGTGCCGAAACGATCCATCGACTCTTGATAGGTGAGACGCGGCCAGGGCTTTGCGAATACCGGTCGATCAGGAAAGAGCTGCTCGACCAGCGATGAATAAACTCCCTCTAGCAACTGCATGACATCCTCGCGCTCTACGAAGGACATCTCGAGGTCCAGCTGCGTGAACTCGGGTTGACGGTCGCCGCGCTGGTCCTCGTCACGGAAACAGCGCGCGATTTGGAAGTACCGCTCGGTTCCGGCCACCATCAGCAGCTGCTTGAGTTGCTGGGGCGACTGGGGCAGCGCGTAGGCCTCCCCCGGGTAGAGACGGGATGGCACCAGGTAGTCCCGTGCTCCTTCCGGCGTGGCTTTAAACAGGATCGGAGTCTCGATCTCCCAGAAGCCACGCGCTCCGAGTTCGTCTCGAATGAACTGGATCACGTTGTGCCGGAGCTCGAGGTTCCGCTGCAGGCGTTCTCTGCGCAGGTCGAGATAGCGGTACTTCAGGCGCACCATTTCGTCCACCTCCGACTCTTCGTTGATCGTGAACGGCGGAGTCTTGGCCGGGTTGAGGACTTCGAGTTCTTTGATCTCGACCTCCACCTCGCCCGTCGGCAGGCTGGTGTTCTGCATGCCCTCCGGTCGCGCACGGACCTCCCCCACGATATGCAGAACCCATTCAGAACGGACCTGTTCGGCGATGGCGTGCACCTCCTTCGAGAGCTCGGGATTCGAGACGGTCTGGACCACACCCGACCGATCGCGCAGGTCCACGAAGGTCAGTCCGCCGTGATCTCGCCTGCGATTGACCCAGCCGGCCAGCTCGACCTGCTCCCCCACGTGCTCGACACGAAGTTCGCCACAGCCATGTGTCTTGAACATATTGCCTCCCTATAAAAACAACGCCGCCCGGAAGAGCCTCTCGGGCGGCGGCGCAATTCTGTTTGAACCTAGCTAGCTTGCGCGCGTGCCTACCCGATGACTTTCGGGATTGTTATCGTTCGAATTGGCTCGGGTGTCCACACGCATCGCGGCGCAGATTATAGCATGCGGTGCAAATCAGCTTTCCGCCTTGCCCTTCGTTCGGCTCAGACACCACAATGGCAGCGTCTGCGTACTCTGGCATATTCCATGGCTTCACTGTCCCACGCACAAAGATGAGGGCAGGCAATCATACCGGGGAAGTGACATTGATAGATTGCAATGACCCGCGCGGCCCGTACACTTTTATTCATCGAAAACGGTTTTCACTGACCGAAATCGGGCAGCATAGACTGCGTGGCTTGACAGGACGAGAATACCCTGCTACATTTTCGTACAGTAAAAGCCGCTTTCAATTGATAAAAGTCTCGCCTTTGCAGAATTCACGCATTTGGGACTGGAGCAATCGCTCCTGTCCGATGCCTTGCTCGAACGAATCGATAAGTGAATTTTGATCGATCGACAGCAGCTCCGCTCGCAGGCTCACTGCGATCGGTGAGTTAGAGGCCTGATTCTTACATTATTGCCTGCCCGCGCGGCGCAGGTTCGGAGACGGACAGGGCGGAATAGGAGAGGATGATGCAAGAGACCCATGGCCGCTACAACATCCGAGTTCTCGAGCGAGCCATCGCCCTGCTATCGCTGCTCTCCGACGGCCAAACGAAGAGGCTGCCCGAGCTCGCCAAAAGCATCGAGCTGAGCGAAAGCTCCACCTACAGGCTGCTCTCTACCCTCACCAGCCACGACTATGTGGCCCACGACAAGCGCAGGGGTGGTTATCGCCTCGGACTGGCCTGTCTTGAGCTGGCCCGCGCCTATCAGGCCGGAAGCGACATGCGCCAGGTCGCACTCCCAGAACTGGAGGCGTTGCGAGATGAGACGTCCGAGACCGTGCACCTGGGGCTGCTCGCAGACATGGAGGTCGTCTACCTGGAAAAGCTACCCGGATTGCACGCCATCGGGATCATGTCCTCGCAGGTGGGCGGACGATCGCCCTCCTACTGCACAGGCCTTGGAAAAGCGCTGCTTGCCTACGTCGATCAGGAAGTCGTAAAGGCGCACTTCGACGGGCAAGCTCTTCACCGATTCACACCCAACACCATTACAAACCTCGGCGAACTTATTCCCCACCTGGGTCGCATCAAGCAGCAAGGTTATGCCCTTGATATGGAGGAGCACGAACCGGAGGTCCGCTGCGTTGCGGCCCCGGTCTTTACGGCAAACGGCGAAGCAGTGGCGGCCGTAAGCGTCAGCGGGCCTGCAGGCCGAATCAAGTCATTGATGGACGAGCAGGATTTAGTCGGCCGGACGGTGCGTGCCTCGCAAAGCATCTCACGGGATTTGGGATATATCGAGGCGCGTGCAGCCGACGACTCGAGGAAGGAGGCTGCGCTTGGGTAAGAAAGTATTGCCGCGTGAAGTGGGACCGAGTTCAGAGGTCCTGCAGGGATTCGTGGATCTGCTTGAGATCTACAGCCCGTCGTGTGTAGTTGCGGATGCTCAAGAACGGGCGGGCGTCATGCACAGCGATATTCGTCCCCTGACCCAGAGCGTGCGTTTTGCCGGCCCAGCCCTGACTGTGCGGCTGGAGCCCGGGAATCAGGTGGACAGCCTCGACGCAATATCGGTCGCTGAATCCGGGGACGTCATCGTCGTCGATGCCGCCGGCGAAACCGAAACCTCGGTCTGGGGCGGGCTGATGGCTGGTCTTTCCCAGATGAAGGGCGTGGTAGGCGCGGTGGTTGATGGCGCTATTCGCGACACGGATGAGATCCGTGATCTCGGCTTCCACATTTTCTCCAAGGCCATCGTCCCACGCTCCACACACACACCCTTCTCTGGCCGCATGGAGCCGCTCGAAGTCAATGTTCCTATTCAGTGCGGCGGCGTGATCGTCAACCCGGGGGACATCGTTATTGGAGACGAGGTCGGAGTGACGGTCGTGGCCTTGTCGGCTGCGGAAGGGATCCTGCGCGCAGCTCAGGAACAGGCAGAAAAGGAAGAAGAGACCCGCAAGCGCATCAAGGAAGGTAAATCGGTCGAGGAGCTGCTGGCCGAGTTTGGCAGGCTCTGAGTCCGAGATGGGGACGGAGCCCTGGGTCAGCCTTATGCTCAAGCGGGCCCACGGTTCCGCTTGAGCGTAAAACATTCGTTGAGGAGAGCATATGAGCGAAGTTGACAATCTGAGACGGGACCGACTCCGGGAGAGGATGGCGGAAGCGGGGCTGGAAGCAGTCATTTGCAAGCTTCCGGAGAATGTCGTCTACCTGACTAACTACTGGCCCCACCATGGTTTTTCCGTCGCGGCTTTCACGAACGAGGGCCAGGCGGTGCTTTTCCTGCCTGAAATCGAGGAGGACTACGCCGACCCCGATTGGGCCGAGGTCTCTACCTTTGGCTGGGGCCTGCTCAAGGACGGTGATCTTTACGACAGCTACGCTGCGATTCTGGACGAGATCAAGACTCGACTGAGGCTCAACAATTCAAAGATCGGAGTGGAGCGCGATCTAGAGATCACCGGCCCCACCTATCGCATGGCAGAGCCGGTCGTGCCCGGCGGCCTCTGGTCTGGCCTGTTGGAGCAGACGTTTTCTAACGCAGACCTGTCGGATGTGTCTGGCCTGATCGCCGGCGCACGGGCGGTCAAGACGCCCTATGAGCTCCAGAAACTGCGAACTGCAAACTCGATCGCCGAGATCGGGATGAGGGCCTTTGTCGAGCAGCTAACCCCGGGTATGACGGAGGTGGAGGTTGGGGCGCTCGTGGAAGCGAAGATCCGGGCCGAGGGCCCGGGGGTCGACGGCGCACGGTTGGTGCGCCCTTCCGCAGAAGTAGGCGCCGGCCCAATAGGCAGCACCAAAGGCACCCTGTTGGTGCCGTCCACAACTCGGGTAATCAACGAGGGAGACATCGTGATGGTCGAACTGGCCACCGTGGCAGACGGCTACTGGTCGGATCTGACCTGGGTGTCGGTGGCGGGCGAACCGAACGAACGGCAGCGCGAGGTCTACAACGCGGTGCTAGAAGCCCAGCAAGCGGCGGCATCCAAGATGGTCGCAGGGGCCTCCTTCTCGGACCCGGACAGTGCCGCGCGGAAGGTGCTCGAGAGAGCGGGACTGGGCGAGTATTTCGTGCATATCACGGGCCACGCGGTCGGATACCGTTATCACGAATTCATCCCGTTCCTCATGCCCGGGGCGGAGGGAACGCTGGAGCAGGGAATGGTCAGCAGCGTGGAGCCGGGCGTGTACATTCCCGATTTCGGCGGCATCCGGATCGAAGACAACGTAGCCGTGGGCGCGGAGGAACCGGACTTCCTTTCGACTCCCCGCGAGCCTTGGTAGACAAGCCGGGGGGATCTCCGCTGTTTGCGCCAAGATCAGCGGCCCACGGTCAATTTGTAGGAGAGGAACCATGAAACTAGAAGGCAAGGCGGCCATCGTGACCGGCGCCGCAAAGGGAATCGGATGGGGGATCGCCAAGGTATTCCTCGAGGAAGGCGCCAAGGTAGCGCTCGTTGACTGGGACAAGGAGACCGGAGAATCCAGCACGGCCGCGTTCAAGGAAGCTGGCGGCGAGGCGATCTTCATCGAATGCGACGTATCCAACGAAGAACAGGTCAAAGCCATGGTCGCAGAGGCGGTCGAGGCCCTCAGCGGGCTCGATATTCTGGTCAACAACGCCGGAGTAGGGATCTACACGCCGGTCCTTGAGACGAGCAGCGAAGACTGGGACCACTGCCTGGCGGTGAATCTCAAAGGCGGCTTTCTGTGCTCCAAATATGCCATCCCACATATGCAGAAGGCGGGCAAGGGTGCCATCGTTAATATCTCTTCCGTCCACTCTCACGCCACCGTGAACGGAGTAGCTCCCTACGCGGCCTCTAAGGGAGGACTGACCGCGCTCACCCGCAACATGGCGATCGACTACGGACCGACGATCCGCGTGAACGCAATTGCGCCCGGCTGGGTGCTCACACCGCTAATCCAGGGAATTTTCGACAGCCAGGACGATTCGGCCGAGCAGCAGCGCCTGGTGGAGGAGCGGCAAGTCATGAAGCGCATCGGCCGGCCGGAGGATATTGGCTATGCGGCCGCGTTTCTGGCCAGCGACGAGTCAGCCTTTATCACCGGCACCCAACTCTTTGTGGACGGTGGCCTGACCGCGCAGCTCGAATCTTGGTAGAGCAACGATAATGGCGGCTGTCCCATACGAAATCACGACCGATGATTTGTCGGCTTTTGCGGAATCAGGCCCTGCCTTTGTTGGTCTGGGCGAAACGATGCTGCGCGATACGCCGGACGACCTTGAGCGGCCGGAACGTACTCGGCGCGTGCTGCTATCGCTCGCTGGCTCCGAATTCACGCTGGCGGTTGCGCTCGCTCGTTTTGGAATTCCTTCCGCCTACGTTACGCGCGTTCCGGATAATCCTTACGGGTGGCTGCTGCGCGACACCGCGCGTGGTCAGGGCGTGAATACCGACTTCATCGCCTGGGCTCCCAGGGCAGAACCCATCGGTAGATTCATTTACGAGATCGGGCGCACGCCCCGCAAGAATACCGGCTGGTATCAGCGCATGTACTCAGCCGCCAGCCGGCTCGGCTCGGGGATGGTGGATTGGTCCGCCGCGCTCAAGGATTGCCGGCTGTTCCACACCTCGGGGATTACCTTTGGCCTGGCAACCCACAGCGGCTACGAACAGAACTACCTGCTGGACGCCTTTAATGAGGCGATGCAGGCCAGGCCAGCGGGCTGCCGCGTCGGCCTCGACTTCAACTACCGGGCCACGCTCTGGAGTCCCGAGCAATGCCGGGAAACCATGACACCACTCGTCACCGAGCACGTGGACGTTCTTGTCACCACCATCGAGGATATGGCCAAAATCTACGAGATTGGTTGTGGCCAGTACAGCTCGGAACAAATCGTGAAAGGCGATATCGGCGAGCTCCGCGACGAGGACCTGCGAGCCTTTTGCTCGGAGTTGGCGGAGCGGTTCGAGGCACAGATCATCGCCATCACGATTCGTTACCCGGATACATTCGAGCAGCATCGGTGGGAGTCGGCCGCAATGGATCGAGACGGGCGCTTTGTCCGTTCCCCTGCTATCCGACCCATAACACTATGGGATCGGCTTGGCGGTGGGGATAGCTGGAACGGCGGCTTTTACTACGGATTGCTCACCGACGGGTTCGACTCGGCCGGCATTCAAAAGGGGCTTCTTGTTGGAGACGCGGCCACCCGGCTAAAGCAGACCCTGATGTTCGATCTTCCGATTGTGACCAAGGCGGAAGTACAGGCATTGCTTAAGACCGACGTGCTTGGAGGCGGAAAGCGCACGGCGCGTTGATTAGCGTATCTCTGTTGATCATGAATGAGAAGGGAGGTGGCCGGCACTGAGACTCTAAGAGTTAGGCTACCAGTACCTCTACTTAATATCCGCGGTGAGAAGAAGAAGAAAGGAACTGGAATGAAATACCGAATTCTCTTGTTTTTGGCTTTCGCCCTAGTTCTGATAGGGTGTAGCACAGCTACTACAACGGAGGAAGCCGCGCCGGCAGACGAAGCGGCCGAGATTCCGGCCGGCGCATACACTGCGCCGGAACCCGCGTATGACCCGGTGCCGCTCGAGCAAGGTGCCCAAGCTTCGTGCGCCGCAGTGGCCTACGACGGCAGCTCGCCGGCCACTATCGCCTACATGCCCCCGGCGACGGAGTTTAACTACTACATCGCCATCGGCGCCGGGATTGAAGACGCCGCTGCAGACCTAGGGATTGAGACCTTCATGCTCGCTCCCCAGAGCGGTTCCGACATCGAGGGGCAGATGGGGATGATCCAGGATGTGCTGACACAGGAGGTTGACGCGATCATCCTATCCACCCACGACGAGTTCGCAGCTGAACCGCTTGTGAGACAGGCCGTGGAAGATGGGGTGGCGGTGATTATCGTCAACTCCGATATCGCCAACTTCCCAACCGCGGTCAACGGCGTGGTCGGCTACAGCCAACGCAAAGGCACCTTCAAGGAAGGCATGTATACCGTCGGTTTGGTCGGCGGCGAGGCCAAAGTCGGGGTGCTGGAAGGGTTGCCAGGCTACCATTCCACCGAGCGCATCGGAGGATTCCTCGACGCGTTCGCCGACTATCCGGGCATGGAAATCGTGGCCAGTCTGCCTACGGCTTGGAACGTGGAAACCGGCAACACGGCCATGATGGACCTGCTGCAAGCCAACCCGGAGATCGAAGTGGTGGTCACCGCCAATGACTACATATCCATCGGTGCTGCCCGCGCCGCAGAGGCGTTGGGACGCGAGGACGTGATTATCCTCGGGAACGACGGCGATACGACCGGACTGGAGGACATCGCAGCCGGTCGCTGGCAAGCCACAGTCAACACGACGCCTTACCTCATGGGCAAAGTAGCGCTCCAGGTGGCGGTGGACTGCCTGAACGGGGTCTATCCAGGCGGATGGACTGAGACGCCAACCGTCATCGTCGATGCTTCAAACGTCAACCAGTACCTTTGCCGCCCGGAAGTCCTCAATCCTGCTCCTTCGAAGGATTACCCTTGCAATTAGAAAGGGTTTGAGGCCAAGCGAATGGCAATTCCCGGCCGCGTCCTCAGGCGCGGCCGGGCGTGCCAAACTCAGAAACCTTGATTTCACACGACTCACAAGATAGCCGCCCGCTCTGGGAGCTGCGAGAGATCTCAAAGGCGTTCCCCGGAGTGCAGGCTCTCGACAAGGTCTCGCTCTCCCTCCGGCAGGGGCAGATTCACGCTTTGCTTGGAGAGAATGGAAGCGGAAAGACCACACTCGCGAAATGCCTGGCTGGCGCCCATCAGCCCGACTCCGGGGAAATGTTGCTGCAGGGCGAACCCGTGGTTCTGGATCACCCTCTCGACGCAGTCGCGCATGGAGTGGCCACAATCTATCAGGAGCTCTCCCTGGTTCCAGCGCTCACCGTCGCTGAGAACATCTTTCTGGGGCGTCCGCTGACAAAGGCCAAGACTGGTCTGATCGATTGGGAACAGATGCGCCGGATGACCCGGGTTACGCTGCAAGAGCTGGCGATACAGATGGATCCCAATGCGGTTGTGCAGAGCCTCTCGGGGGCCGAACAGCAGCTCATAGAGATTGCCAAAGCCATATCGCTGGAATCATCCTTGGTCATCATGGACGAGCCGACGGCCGCACTCGGTCTCGCCGAAACCCGACGCCTGCATGAGCTAATTCGCAGACTTACCAAGCGGGGCAAGGCCATACTCTATATCTCCCATCGACTGGATGAAGTCTTCCAAATTGCCGACGTCATCACGGTGCTCAAAGACGGGCTTCGCATCGACACGAGCCCGCTGGCTGAGCTGGACATGAGCGATGTGGTGCAGATGATGGTCGGGATCGATATCAAGCAGCACTATCCGAAGGAGCACAACGCCCGTTCGGAGGTCTGCCTTCAGGTTCGAGACCTCGTAACAGAGAACGGCGTAAATGGGGTCAGCTTCGACGTTCATGCTGGTGAGGTCTTTGGACTAGGCGGAATGGTCGGCGCCGGCCGAACAGAAATCGCACGCGCCCTCTACGGGGTGGACCGACTAGAGGGCGGTACCATGCAGCTGTTCGGCAAGCCCGTTCGGTTCTCCACCCCCACGGAAGCGGTCGCGGCGGGAGTGGGGCTCGTTCCCGAGAACCGGAAGGCGGATGGCTTGTTCTTCAATTTTGAGGGTCCGCCAAATATCACCATTTCGCGCCTGAGGACGCTTCTTCGTGGACCGTTTCTGAGTCTTGCCGCCGAGCGACAGGCGGGCAGGGAGTACGTCGACCGCCTCCGCATCACGCCCACCTCCCTCGAACGCACGGTGGAGTTCTTATCTGGCGGCAATCAGCAGAAGGTCGTGATTGCCCGCTGGCTCTTCTCCAGGGCCAAGCTCCTGATTCTCGACGAGCCGACTCAGGGAGTAGATATCGGAGCCAAGTTGGAGGTCTATCGGGTAATCAATGAACTGACGGAGCAGGGAATTGGCATCATACTCATCAGCTCCGACTATCCTGAGCTCCTGGCAATAAGCGACAGGATTGCAGTCATTCGAGATGGCCGCATCCTGCATGTCGCACCTGCAAATGAGCTCAACGAATACAAACTTCTTTCAATCGCCTCAGGGGCGGATGCCAGCAACGGCAACGGAACCCTCCACATGTGAAGGCGCAGGTATCCGATAGCTAGCACACGCGAATAGAGAGGGAGATCGGTTTGGAAAGCCTTGGCAGATTCTTTCGGTCGCCCATCGCTGGCCCGCTGAGCGCATTGATCTTGGCGGTCATAGTCGTTTCACTATCCACAGATCGCTTCTTTACAGCCCAGAACCTGGCCAACGTCTCGCTACAAGTGAGCGGCGTGGCGATCGCCGCCATTGGGAGCACGCTCGTCATTCTGACGGCGGGCATTGATCTCTCGCCGGGTTCGCTCGTGGCCCTGACGGCCTCCATTCTTGCCGTGTTGGTGAAGATTCTGGGGCTGCCCCTACCCTTGGGGATTGTGCTAGCGCTGATTATGGGGGCAGGGCTTGGAGCCATCAACGGAGGACTAGTCGCCTACGGCCGGATCCCTTCCTTTATCGCGACCCTGGCAACTTTCAGCATATTCCGGGGATTAGCATTCTTGGTTACTAAGGGAACTCCGATTTTCTCGATTTCTCCAAATCTGGATCGCCTCTTCTATGGTCGGATAGCAGGGATACCTCTACCGGTCATTTATGTGGCGGTGTTGTACGGCATTACCTTTGTGTTTCTTAAGTACACAAGCCCTGGAAGGGCCATCTACGCGGTGGGAGGCAACGAGTCCGCTGCGCGGCTCTCGGGCATCCAGGTCAAGCGGATCCACCTGCTGGTCTTCGTCCTGGCAGGCCTGACGGCCGCCATTGCTGGTGTAATGATCGCGGCCCGGTTGAATTCCGGCTCACCGAACTACGGTGTGGCCATGGAATTAGCTACCATCGCGGCGGCAGTGATCGGCGGAGCCAGCTTGGCAGGAGGCGAGGGCAACATCGTGTCTACACTATTTGGCGCGCTGACCGTAGCTGTAGTCCAGAATGGATTGAACCTGAATGCCGTCCCTGCTGCTTACCAGAACATTACTTTGGGAGTGATCATCGTCCTGGCTGTCGGAGTGGATATGTGGAGCAGCGATGTGGGGCGCGGCTTGTCACGAGTCTTTTCCTTCCGGCGAAAGGAAGACAGCTAAGACCGATTTTTCGCGGACCAGCACCAGGCCGGGGCGTAATTCCAATTGGTAGTGATGGCATACTGGTTTTTGGCCCGTCCAGCAAGCGGAACATCAGGAGGTGACTTTACCAATGTACACGTATGGAAGATCACAGGGCTGCCGCATTAGCCTCGACTATGCGTACAAGGGCATGCGCATTGCGTACCTAGAGAATGAACTGCTGAGGGTCGGAGTGCTGCTCGACAAAGGCGCGGACATTTTCGACTTCACCTACAAACCAACCGATCTGAATTTCCTGTGGCACTCGCCCATTGAGATGCGCCGACCCTTCACGGCCACGAGCGCGCTTCCCGAGGGTGCATTCCACGATTACTACTACGGAGGCTGGCAGGAGGTACTTCCCTCCGCCGGCTGGGCTTCCGACCCTTATCTGGGAACCTATCAAGGACTGCATGGGGAGGTATCGCTGCTTCCCTTCCAGGCCCAGATCGTGGAAGACCTGCCGGAGCGGGTGTCGTTGACGGTATCTACCCGCACCTACCGCTCTCCGCTCAAGCTTCAGCGAACGATGAGCCTCGAAAAGGACCGGCCGGCATTGCTCATTCAGGAACGGCTGGAGAACGAAGCTCCGGTGGAGTTTGCGATCATGTGGGGGCATCATCCGGCCTTCGGCGAGCCATTCCTGGACAGCAGCTGCATCGTCGAGACCGAAGCTTCAGAAGTGGAAGTGCTCGCCTATCACGACAACGGGCTATGGGAACCCGGCGGTGGCTACGAGTTCCCTCAGGTCATGAACCGAAGAACGAACAAACTGCAGGACGTCACCCAGGTGCTGCCGCGAGATACCGGCTCCGTCGATGTGGTGTTCTTCAAGGATTTGAAGCAAGGCTGGTACGGGCTGACCAATCGGGACAAGCAAGTCGGTTTCGGAATGGCCTGGGAAGCTCAACTCTTCAAATACCTGTGGATGTGGCAAGTATACGGAGGCCACGACGACT
>FXBF010000562.1_pt1 | contig 12899 bp, 10 predicted proteins | sample 5335321 | NCBI WGS metagenome assembly FXBF01 (sample SAMEA103928391, study PRJEB20085) | sediment metagenome | isolation source: sediment | reverse complement strand
TCCATCTTCACGATCATGTCTCGCGGCACCCAGCCCACGAGATCCCTCACCTCGTTGCGCAGGTGAAGCTGCTCCTCGCTCAATAAGAAGTCATACATGGATTCCATCCTTCGGCCTGTGACGCCCGGCAGCTCGGGAACGCACCTCAATGCCCTCAGAATCGGCTCGGCCCGACACTCGGGAACGTGCTCTCTACAGCCGTGGCGACACCTGTGAGTATACGAGGACTACCCGGGGCTCCCCGAAGACACCTCACGCAACGATTCATGTCGCGTGGCCCAAGCATCAGTGACCCGGCGTCATCCGCAATACGCACGGTCAGAGCGCTTCTTGCCTTTCATCTGTTCGCGCCGGTTCCCGGCATTCTCCATTCGCATGTGGACGCGATGTTGTCGCGACGCTTCGATGTCGGGGCGACAAGACCACGCGTCGGACCCTGACAAGCCGAGACTCTTGCCCACCGGAGGGACTGAACCAAATCGAACCCGAAACCCGACTCCACCAGCGGCCGTGCATGCTGCCTGGTGCGCGTCGTCGGACGCGTCACGATCCCTAGCACCATCGTTGAGTCTCTCGAGGAGTATTTGGACCCGGATGGTCGGGAGCTAAGAGCGAATCAGCTTGGCTTGCGGTCGGTCTCGGTGAGGGATATCAGCCGAGCCACAGCGTCGTCATAGGTGGACCGCGCCCAGCGGCCATTCTGGTCGCTCAAGGTCGCGGTGGGCCATTCGTCAACGACCTCGGTCGCCCAGTCGGCCCAGGAGGCGGTTGCTTCGAGTACACGGGTAAGCCACTCGTAGGCGATGGCGTTGAGGTGTGAGCGCTCGGGAAAACGGGGACCAAGTTCGCGGCGCTCGAGGTAGGCCTCTGCGAGGAACTGCGCTTGGACTCGGGCGTCCTCTGCGGCAGCGGCAACATGAGCGCGGAGCTCGTCGGTGCCAGCGAGGTTGCTGTATATGAGCTTGAGGAGGGTCTCGTGCTGGAGTACGAGACCGCCTGCCGGCTCACCGAGCCAGTCCTCGAGCGAGGCTCGGCCGCTATCGGTGATGGCATAAACGGTGCGTCGGCGCCCGTTGCGCTCGTCGGGTGTGGCGGTCACCAGCTCGTGGGCGGCGAGGTTCTTGACTTCCTGGTAGACGCGACTGGCGGTGCGAGGCCAGAGGTAGCGCAGGTTCGAGCGTTGCATTCGCTGATTGAGCTCGTAGGCGGACCAGGATCGGGTGGCGAGCTGGCCCAACAACGCAAACGATGTTGTGGTGAGCGGGCGTGAATTCTTCTCAGGCATATCTTGACAATACTCCATGTTAGACCAATACTGTGCATAGTCCGACATGGAGTATAGGGAACGGACGAGCGGAGCGAACGGTGACCACGAACACGTTGGAGAAACGCCGCCTGGAGCAGAAGGCGTTGTGCGACGGGATGCTTCGTTCACTCATCGAACCGTTCGGCTGGTCGGCGGAACAGTTGGTCGACCACCGCACCCGCGCCCTGCGGGACGTCATCCGCCACGCCCAGAAGGAATCACCGTGGATCGGCGAACGGGTTGCCCACCTCGACGCCGATTCTCTAACTGAGGAAGACCTCGCTTCGGTGGCACCAATGACCAAGGACGACCTGTTGGCACACTTCGATGAGATCGTCACCGACCGTCGTCTTACGTTGGAAGCCTGTGGTGCGCACCTCGCCTCGGGGAGCGACGAGTATCTGTTCAACGAGTATCGGGTGTTGGCTACAGGCGGCACCAGCGGGGTACGGGCCGTTGTGCCGGTTGGCTTTGAGGACTTCGCCGCCGCCAGCGCGATGCTACGTCGCCCCATGGTTCGTTGGATGCTCACCGAGGCTCCCTTTGGTGGACGAACCCCGGTGATCGCCAGGATCGGACCGGTTCAAGGGACGCACCTGTCGACACACCACGGCTGGCTACACGGCCAGCCCGGGATCCCGATCGCCACACCCCTCGCTGACATCGTCAGCACACTGAACGAGCGACAGCCCGACGTGTTGGGAACGTACCCATCGCTCATCCCACTTCTGGCGGCTGAGGCCGCCGCCGGCCGGCTCGCCATCGCTCCAAGCGCAGTGGTCTGCGCCCGGTGAGCCCTGCTTCGAGGATCATCGCCAGGCGGTCAAGGAGACGTGGGGTGCGGCAGTCTTGGACATGTACGGAGCATCGGAGGTGATGTGGGTAGCCCAGGGCTGCGCCTGCCACGACGGGCTCCTGCTGTGCGAGGACCGCGCGGTGATCGAGCCGGTCAACGACGAGGGAAGCCGGGTCGAGCCGGGCGAGACGGCGTCGAGGGTGCTCGTCACGCCACTGTTCTCACACACACTGCCTCTTGTTCGCTACGAGTTGACCGACCGGGTGACCATGGCGGCCGACAGGGCGCCGTGCACGCCGGGCTTCCGGCGCTTCGCCGCCGTAGAAGGCCGCCGCGACGACTCGTTCACCTACGCCGGTGGCATCGTCGTACACCCGATCCTGTTCCGATCAGCGGTGCTCACCGAGCGCCACGTGCTCGAATACCAAGTCCGCCAGACGCCGGCGGGGGCCGACATCGACGTCATCACGAGCGGGCCGATCGACGCCGACCGTCTAGCCGAGCTGGTCAAGACAGAGCTCGCCCGCGCCTGTATCTCGGACTCGGCGGTACACGTCCGTGAAGTAGAAAGCATCGCCCGTCATGGCGACGGCCAGAAGCTCCCACGCATGGTCCCCCTCCCCGCCTAAGTCCCCAGACACCACGCGCGGACGGCGAGCATTCGCCACAGGTCGGCAGATATCAAACGTCGGTGTTGGCGATACGAAGCAGGAACAGTTGCAGCTAGTGGTCAGTCGCGGAATTGGCGCCAGGGTGTCTCCGAGGCATCGGCGTCATCTGGCTGGGACGCACAACGAAGGCGCATCAGGAGATGCGTCAAGGCGGAGGACGACGCCAGGGCGGTCGAGAGTCGGAGAGACACGGTGACTATTTCCGCTACAGACCACTAGGACCATCCGCTCGTTCGATGCGGGACAACGACCCTCGCGCCACGGCGTAGTTAGCGTTGACGGCTCGGGAGGCCGGGGCCGACTCCTTTTCGGGTTACGGCGCAAACTCCACAACGAACCATCCGACGTCACAGGCGCCGGCGGTGTCGTTTCTATCCATGGTGATTTGGTTGGCTGAGAGGCTCATGGTGACCGAGCACACGCCGACGATGTCGTCGCCTGCGTATGCGGAGCGCCCCATATTTTGGCCGCCTACAGGCTGGACTGATGCAAAGGCGACAGCGCGAGGGTTCGCGCTGGTTATGGGAACGGTCTTCTGCGCCACCCCTGTCAAGAAGGTCTCGCTGCCTCGCTGCACAGAGGATCCGTTCTTGAACTCGACCGCCTGCCATGAGATCTCGGTAATATCGTCGGGAGTCCCCGAGATGCTTCGGTCGATGGTGATCGTGCTGGAGTCAATGAGACGGCCGCGCAGCATGCGAGATCCGACGTCGCTGCCCGATCCGGCAGTTCGGAATCCGACGAGCACGAACGTGCTGTTGACATCTACCGGCGTTCCCAGTGTCACGTTGGTCGAGGTCGCTGTCCCCAACAACGAGGTCGTGCCTTTCTGGACGTTGATGTCGGCGGAGTTCGTGAACTCGACAACCTGCCACCAGATGACATGACTGGCATTGGCACTGTTGACCCGGAATTGCAGGTTGCTGGTGCTGGTCAGCTCTCCGACAAGGGGATCGTCCGAGTTGAACGTTCCGTCGCTCGCGGCCGGCGTTTTCGACCAGGTTACGAACGCTTGATTCACTGCGGCGACTGGCGTGATCGGGACATCGATGGTCGTAGCGTTCTGAGAGGCAACTTCACCTCGCTGGACGTTCACCCCGGAAGGGATCTGCACCACGTACCACTGGATGTCGATGGCCGGGATGGCCTCCTCGGCCCCTGGGGTGAGCGCCGGCTCCGGTTCGGTGTAGCGGCGGATGAGAAGGCGCCGGACGCGCGCTGCGTCCTGGGCGACGATCAGACCGGCGTCGCCGGCGCCTTCGTCATCGCCTACGGCAGCGTCGGTGCCGCTCTTGAGGAAGTCGGGGCTGTCGTCGCTTGGCCAGCCGCGGGTCAGGTCGGTGGCCACATCGTCGTCCCAGAACTTGCCGTTGGTGTCATTGATGCCCCATATCGCCAGCGCTTGTTTACGCCACTGACCGGTGGTAATGGTCGGGGCAGCCGAACCCTCTGCAGGGCCGATGGCGATGGTTCCGCGCGCGTCTTTCATGATCGACACGTCGTAGGCGTAGCCGGAAGAGCTCTGGAAGGGACTATCGGCGCGGTTAGAGGCGTAGTAGTGGGTGGAAGCCTCGGTAGCACCGCTGCCGGTTCCCTGGTAGCGGACCAGCACACCGCTGGTCATGTCGTACGGGTAGGCGTTGGTGTGATAGAACTCGGCTTCCACCAGCACGTCGCGTTCGTTGATCGGACGCCGCAACGAATCGGTGAAATCATCTCCGGTGTCATAGGTGTAGTAGCCGGCAGCGTTCCAGGCGAACGAATCGGCCCAACCGATGCCGTGCCAGTCGTCGCCTCGTCCCTGGGTGTATTGGCTGAGCCGATCCTGGGAGACGTCGTCATACCACAGGTACACGTTGGTGGTGGCAAGCGGGTTCGGAGTCGTCGCGTTCGGGTTGCCGTAAAAGAGGTAGTGATCGCCGTTTGATCCGCTAGCCGGGATGTCCGTCTGGGACTTGAAGATGATGTGAGTGTCGGTCGTGTTCAGGTTACGGATCTCCCGGTCGACCTCGATCCAGGCGCCGCCGTTCCAGTAGAAAACGCGCAGGTCGTTCCCGTCGGCGCGGAGCTTGCCGGTGTTGATGAGCGACTGAGTGTCGATACCGGTGACCCGTGCCGTGTAGCCGTTGTAGCCGCCGGACGGTGCGTTGGCTCCAACGTTGATCGTGAGTTGCCGGCGATAGCTGTATCCCAAAGGAGCTTCGTCAGAGACCCGCACGAACTCGAGAGAAGTTGCTGAGGCGATCCGTCCCCGCACCATCGAGTTGACGGGTCGGTTGCCACTATGACGGCTCTGGAGGATGAGGAAGGCTTTTGTCGGGTCGACCGACGCAATGGGGACCGTGAGGGTATTCGTGCCGCCGTTCGATGAGATCGATGTCGTTCCGCTTTGTACCGTCGTCCAGGACGTGGCAGCACTGAAGGAGTTACCTCCACTGTCGGTCGTATCCGAAAAGGCCGCCCGGGAGGTCGACAAGGAGACAACCATCGCAGCGACCACCGCAGAGAGCATGAGCACGAAGGTTGCCAGTTTCGAGCGCCTAGCCCGGACCATGATCTTTCTCTTCACGTCGCGCCCAAGGCTCGTACCCGTCGAGGAGGACGTAGCGCGTTACCCAGAGGGCTAGCAGCGTGACTGTCGCCCAGAGCGCCAGTTTTTCCCATGCTCCTGTCTGGTACCACACCAGGGGTAGCCCGATGAACGGAACCCGCAGCCGTCCCACCCCAACGACCTGATCGGGATGGAGGGTGGCAGAGTCAGGCTGGGCGTTGGCGTCACCTCTTGTCCTGTATGACCCGTCGGGATTGATGCTGACGATCCGGTGGGTCACGAGGCCCGATGCGGCGGGATCAGATATCACGACGACGTTCCCCGGCGACAGTCCCAGTCCGTCGGACGGCTTGACAACCACCACATCACCGGTTCGGATCGAAGGTGACATCGAACCGGAGGTGATCACCACCGACTGCCAACCCGGAAGGAGAGCAGGCAGGACCGCCCAAGCGGCGAGAAAAAGGGTGAGGTACGCCGCAAAGAGTCCCACGAGACCGAAATAGAAGCGCACTCTCACCGCGACCGGTTCCCGAAGCCTGGGGCCGGCGTCCACATGGTCTGGTTCGAAGACCACCACGGACTTGGTTCCGATAGTTGGCTCTGGCGCTGTAGCCGGCGACCGCATCGCAGTTTCCTCTCAAGAGCAGCCGGGGTGAGCGGCCGTCAGCCCATCCCCGTAGTTGATATCGGCTGTTGGAACCGATTATTTACTGGTTCTGGGCTTCCCACGTGAACGTCGCCGTGCCGTTGAGACCCTGCGCTGCGTTGTTGTCCTGCAAAGACACCGTGATCTGGTAGGTCCTCGACTCCGGGTTGACAGCCGGCGACCAGCCTGCAATGCCGTTGCCGAAGTTGGTGTGGGTGGCAGCAAAGGTGGCCAGGGTGCCGCTGAACAGGGTGGAGCTGGAGATGAACCCTGTGCAGTTACCGAAGACGCCGCCCGTCCCGATGTCGATCGTCACGTCGAGGTACGCGTCGAGTCCTGTTCCGCCTGCGACGCCGTACAGCCTGACGTCGGCAGGTACAAGGCTGCCACTGTAGGTGGTAACAATGCAGTTCGTGTTCGAGGTTCCGGGCTTCATGTTCGCTGCGTTGAACATGGCCGACCCTCCATCGTCGTCGGTAATCACCACCGTACCGGCGGACCAACTATTCGAAGCGTTCGACGTGGTGTCAGAGAACGCGCTACGCGAGCTAACGACCACAAAAACACCGATCAGCAAGAAGGCAGCCAGCGCCGCTCCAAGCCGGATCATGGCATATCTCCGTGCTGTAGGACCGCCGACGGGGGCAGTTGGTGGGTGGGCTGTTTCGGCGGTTCCGGTCATAGTTTCCTCCTCCGTGGGTCTATGCATACGAGACGCGGGTTCGTCTCACATCAGCTATCGGCCCGTTCGCCATTGACCTGAGACTCATTATGTGCTACGTCGCCATGACTAGTCACCTCCGTCGTGGCCGGCAGGCCTCGCGGCGCGGTAGCGTTTCCGGAACGGTGTTGACGCGGGCCTGGCAGAGATGGGTTCGGTCGGTGGAAGCGGTCAACGGCCGTGGTAGCGCTTGTGCTTGAAGCCCGAGTCCCAGGGCGTCTACCAACTTGTCGGATCCGGGTTGTATCTGGGGTGGTGCACGCCGCGGATCAGAACGACCCTGTCGTACTCGAATACTTCGCAGATGATGCGGTAGTCGCCACGCCGCGCAGACCGGAGACCCTCGAGCTCGCCGACAAGCGGCTTACCGAGCCGGATCGGGGCGAGCACGGTACATCGCGTCCTATGCGCCTAAGCGCGTCCCGACATCGGGCTCGTGACACCGGACCCGTCACGCAAGGTGTCTGTTGCAGGGCCATCGGCGCCGGCCATATATCCTTGTGAAGGAGCCGCCGATCGACATGCAGGTCCTCGACGTGAGTATTGACGACCGGGAGTGGTTGGAAGAGATGTGGAATACACACTCCGACCGTGTCTTCGCGTACGCGGCACGCCGCCTCGGCCCCGAGCGTGCTGAGGACGTCGTTGCAGACACGTTCGTTGTTGCCTGGCGACATCGGACACAGCGTCCTCAGCGGGAACTGCCGTGGCTCTACGGCGTTGTGCGCAGGGTCATCCGGGACCGCTACCGCTCACAGGACCGCTGGGCGAAGCTGCAGCAGCGCATCGACGTGAACCGCCCATCACCCGGTGACGTTGTGGCCGAGCCGGCATCGGCCGCGGTAGCGGCGAACCACGCCCTTGCAGCGCTCAATGAAACAGATAGAGAGACCATCTTGCTGGTGAGCTGGGACGGGCTCGATACTCGAGAGGCATCCGCGGCGATGGGGATCACGCCTGCCGCGTTCCGCATGCGCCTGGCACGTGCCCGACGCCGGCTGGCGTCTCAGATGCGGGCATTCGGACTCGATTCGCCGGGTCTCTCGACGTCGACGGACGGAGGAAACGATGGGATGTGACGACACGATCCTCGAGGACATCAACCCGTATCCATCACACGACGCGGAGGGCTGGTCTGAGAGTCCGGCCGGCCGACAGACACTGGCACGGGTGCTCGATCAGGCTTCTGATGGTGTTGCCGCGTTCGACCAGGAGACCGAACGCCGGCGACGGCCATGGCTTGCGGCGGCGGCCGCTGCGGTTGTCGTGGCGGTGGCCGTAGCGATCCCGGCAGTGATTCTGGGGAGGTCTTCCCAGGGTGATGCTCCCGGTAGTGGGGGGGCGGCATCGATCGATGGTGTCTGGATTCTCGACTCACTCATTGTCGACGGGGAGTTCATAGTCGTCGACGTGGGCGTGAACTCCGCCACGCTCCCAACGATCGAGATCGGAGCGACGACCGTGGGGAACACAGGATGCAACGACTTCTCGGTGTACGGTGACGGCTTCACCCTCGATGACAGGCCACTCGTCCTCGGCGAGGTCGTTGTGAACGCCGCGCTCTGCGACGACGAAGACAACAAGGGCTTGATGTTCACACCGAGCGTATTCCGAGAGGCGATGCGGGACCCTGCGGGAATCCTGGTGTCGACCGTCGACGGCACTATGCAGTGGCTCGTCGATGGCAGCACGCTGCTGTTCTTCGTCAGAGACGACCAGGGAATCGAGTTGATGCCAGAGGAGACCAGGCAGGTGCGGGTTTGGGTGAACATGCTCGGCCTCGCCCAGTTCCACCCTGTGGTCTGGCGTGACCGGTTCGACCGCATGTGTGGAGAAGGGGTCTGGAGCCCCGATGTCGCCCTCGCGTTGTCATCCAAGTTCATCGCCACGGATCTCGGTGCCGGGGCATCGGTACGCGGCGCGGGCCTGGGACTTCCATCTCCACAAGACGGCGCCGTTGCTCTCTGGTCGATGGCGGTCAATACCTGCCGGGATCGGTTCCCCGAAGGTGCCATCGAACAAGGCCCACCAGCTTTCGGCGACTGAACAACATCTGCCGGTGATCTCGAACCGCCCGGGCCATCCCCGCACCATCGAACGACGTTGGCAACGAGATCGGCTCCGGTTCGGAGCGGTACGACGCGGCGTGGACCCGTGTCGAGCCGGAGACGATGATCGAGCGGCACGCCGCACCCAAAAAGACGAGACCCCCTGCATGCACAGGAGGTCTCTGTTGTAGCCCCGATGGGATTTGAACCCACGCTACCGCCTTGAGAGGAAGGTTCAGGAGATTCCGCGACTGGTTGCCAACCCGTGCCTTCGGGCAGAAACACCTTCAGGCACTGGGTTTCCGCGCGTTCTTGGCTCGGCAGGTTTCACACCAGTTCGCGTCGATTCGCGTCGTTTCTCACCCTGATGTGGCCCAAGTGTGGCCCAAACACCCACGGACTCGAGGCGCACCAAGCAATCATCCTCAACCTCGCTCTTGTCATCGGCACAGACGATCGTCTCCCCCATCCCCCGCTCGTGTCGCCGCGAATCAGGGAAGGCTCCGAAGGCACGGGCGCGATGACGACCAACTGATCCGTAGTCAGAATCAGGGGGTTCGGGCTGTATTGGTGACTTGGCGGAAACCCTTGTGCCCCTTGAGTTCTGGCCTCTCACTGGTTCGCGCCGTTTGTGGTCGTTTCTCATCCTCCCGCGGACCAAATACGGACCGAATCAGACTATCGGTTCGTCAGCGTCTGCCCGAATTCAAGGACATCGAGGTTCTCGTAGTGGATCCATGTGCTGCTCTCGGGCATGGAACAATTCCGTTTCTCTTCGCTTCGAGCGGACGCCTCTTGGAGGAGGCTCGACCGAGTCGCTCAATCGTTCCTCGTTCGTCTCAGTGTTGCGATCTGGGGGGGGTCGCGGCTACGGTGATCGTGTCGGATAGCGGTTGACTGTTGTTGGGGGTGGTCGTGGTGTTCGGTCGTTTGGGGATACTTGGCGTCGTTGCCGCGTTGGTCGTTTCTCTTGTCGTCCTTGTGCCGCCGGGGGCGGCTGAGGCGGTCGATCCTGGCGTTCTAGATGTCACTGATTTCGTGGTGCTGGGTGTCGACGGTGTGTATCTCAAGCAGGGCGCTTCAGTGACCTCGGGTGATGTCGGGGCGGTCAACGCGACGAGTGGCCCGTATCTTGCCGGTTCCCAGGAAACGACCATCGGACTGGGTGTCACGGTGGCGGCCGGGTCGCGTGTGTTCGGCGATTCGGTGAAACTCAAACAGGGTTCCACGGTCGGCGACGTGTACACCAACGACCTGTCTGGAGACGGCACCGTCACCGGTGCCGTGTTTACCCCGGTGTCGTTCCCGTTGAATGTGACACTGCCTGCGGTGCCTGTCGCACAGCCCGGTGTCACCAATTTCGACGTAACCCAAGGCGGTAGCCTGACGATAGATGCCGGTTCGTATGGGTTGTTGAAGGCCCGGAACGACGCGACCGTAACGTTGACGGGTGGTGTCTATGAGTTCTCCGAGTGGGACATCAGAGACCGGGTCGCCGTCGAGGTGCTCGCTCCTTCACAGATCGTTGTCGCCGGGAGAGTCGCTACCGGCAAGAACAGCGCCCTAACCCTGGGGGCAGGTGTTGAACCGTACGATGTGGAGCTGACCGTGCTCGGTGTGAACGGCAATACGGGGAAAGTCGGGGCGACTCCGAAGGCAGCCAAGTTCGGGCTCGGATCAACAGTGTCAGCCGTGGTGTGGGTACCGAACGGCACGGTGTGGTTGCGTCAGAACGCACAGGGCCAGGGCCAGTTCATAGGCCGGTGGGTCACCGTCGGGATCGGCGTCACCGTGGAACGCTCAATCGACGTAGCGCCGCCGATGACCACCCTGATCGTGTCTCCAGCTCCAGGCGCTGTCGTGTTCGACACGGAACCGGTCATTGTGGATGTTGATTCTACGACCGCTGTATCTGTCGATCTTGAAGTCGATAGTGTCGTTGTGGCCTCTTCCCCGATCAATGCCGTTACAGTGTCGTTGTCGTGGGACACGACCGGGTCGGTCGATGGCGGCGTGGTGTTGCGTGCCGTTGTTCGTGACGCTCAAGGAACCCAGCTCGATGCCGTCTCGATCGATGTCGTAGTCGCCAATGATGATCTGTCGACGATGGATCGGATCCTGGTGGACTATGGTCAGGGCCGGATCGACGCCGACATGTTTGTCGAGTCCGGGTTCGCGGCACTCCAGGGTTCTGGCGTTGAGACACGGTACCAATCGACCAGCACGGGACTGTTCGGTGAGCCCGCTGACCCAGATGCCGATGGCGAGGCAACCCAGATCGCGTTGTCGCTGCTGGCCGCGTGGCCAAACATGTCCCCTGAGGCTCAGGCGCGGATTTCGTCTATGGGGACAGTCGGTGGACCGATCTCGGGCACAACCATCCCGGCTGCTGCAGCCCAGCAACAATCTGCACAAGTTCAATCGCAGTCCTCTGTAACGCCGGACTGTCTCGGACCCACGCAGGTGTACACCTTCCTCGAGGGTGTCTACTCGCTGACATCAGCAACGGCAAAGACGTTCGAGTGTCGCACTGTTTTCGAGCATTCAGTTGTGTATTGGAACCACAACGGTGGCACCTTCTGGTCCGACAACGGAACCAAGCTACGTAAGGACCGACTCGAGACGCAGATCGATCTCGACAACAACGGCATACCGGACCAGATCGATCTCATCGGCGAGCAGCAAGACGAAGCTTGGGCTGTGTACAAGGACTTGGGGTACGAGCAGCCAGACAGCGTCAACATCTACGTGCACGACATGGGCTATGCCGGGGCCAACGTATCTGCTCTCGTGTTGCCAACGTTCGTCCAGTACGACAGCCGCCTCAACCAGCCAGGTGAGCAGCCCTTGAATGACACGCTGGCGAGGCATGAGCAGTTCCATGTCGCCCAGTTCGACACACTCAACGTATCGTATCCTGAGGCCGCAGTGCTGCCTGGCAGTGTGCGTTGGTGGATGGAAGCCACCGCCAACTGGGCTGCACACCAAGTCAACGAGGCTGCAGGTGCCGGGACTGGTGACTACTCCGCTGAACTCGCGTTGTTGCTCAAAGAACCCGAGAGATCGCTCGTTGAGGAACCCGGATTCATCACGATCCCGTTCTTCCTCGGCGTCCCGTTCTTGCCGATCGTTGTCCAGGTCCCGCTGCCGCCGACACCGCGTGCGTATGGGACGTTCATCCTGGCGGAATACCTCGACGAGAACCTCACCTTCGGGGGTGATCCCGGCAGCGGCAACGACGCGGTACTACGGACATTCTTACGAATCCGCGACGGGTTCAGCCCGTACCCTGGGTTCGCAACCACGGCATAGCAGGCGATCCATGACGTCGTCGTCCAAGATGCCGACGGCAACGAGACGTTGTCCTCAATGTTGACAGGGTTCGGCGTCGATAACTACCTGATGGACGAGCCGACAAGCGACGGGTATACCGATCTCGATGCTGGCCAGTGGAAGAACCAACTCAACGGGTTATCTCCGGCGTTGCGCCCGAAAGTCACCCAGGTGAGTCTCGTCGACGGTGTCCCGATCAACGGCGCTTATGGGGATCTGAATCGTGGTGGCGCCCACTACGTCGAGTACACCGCTCCAGACGGTCAATCCGGGACGATCACGTTCACGGTCGACGCTCAAGACAACGTCCAATACCGGGCGCTTCGTATCGCCGCTGACGAGACCGCCGGTCCGCAGCTATGTGACGGCACGTCGAGCATCATCGCACTCACGCCCGGTGTCCCTGAGCCGGTTGCTGTCGACACGTCCTGCCCCAAGGTGACGCTCGTGGCGGTGTATGCCGATCTCGACGACCAGGACCGTGCACCGTCGTGGACAGCAACATTTGACGCATCGATCAACCTCCTGGCGGATCCCGGGTTCGAGTCGGGGGACTACACGGCCGCGTGGTCGACGTTCACCCCACCGTGGATGAGCGGCAACTTCGCCACGATCACAACCCCGATACGCCGTGGAACGTACGCCGCGAGCGTGGACCGGTCGGAAGGACAATGCGACCCATCACCGTCGGGCTACGAACAGGTCGTTGCGGTGACCCCCGGGCAGGTGTACTCCGGTTTCGCCTGGATCAAACACGCCCAGTGGGGCAGCGGGGACGTCTATCTCGAAATCGCCCAACCAGACGGAACCCTCATCGTCCGCGA
>FXBF010000561.1_pt1 | contig 12909 bp, 12 predicted proteins | sample 5335321 | NCBI WGS metagenome assembly FXBF01 (sample SAMEA103928391, study PRJEB20085) | sediment metagenome | isolation source: sediment | reverse complement strand
GTTCTCCTTCGGCAAGCTTTCGCAAAGGGTCCTGTAGAAATCCAACAACCACCGCGATCATGATGCCTTTGCGCCAGTCAGCAAAGGACATCAACAGCGCAACAACCCCGATTACCACAGCGACTTCCAGCATATTGCTATCTTGCGATTATCCTAGATCCACAAATATTGGTCTTTACAACCTCGAGTGGGCCAGCAAGAATTCGCACAGGTTTTCTATTCATTTTCCTCGACCTAGGCAAATTCCGCATCACCCCCAGAATGACGGATCATTTCGTAACACATCCGATGGATGTGGAATCAACCACGACAGTTGCACGAAGCGCCTCAAGAAGACCCTGTACCGCTCGTTCGACGCAGAATTCGTCTTTGACAAGAGCCTTCGCCCGCTCCCCCATCCGCATCATCTCCTCCGGCACGGAGCACCCCTTGCCCATGAGCTGTGCCAACCGGGACACATCCCCGCATGGGTAGGACGCGCCTGTCTGGCCCTCCGCCAACAAATCCGGGCCACAACCCACGCGATCGCTCACGATGGCCGGCAGACCGCAGGCCATTGCTTCGTTGACCACCAGCCCCCAGGTCTCGCCCTCGTCCGAGGGGAGCACCAGGCAATCCGCCACCGCGTAGGCCGAGGGCATATCCGACTGGTTCAAAAAGCCCACAAAGGAGACCGGAATTCGCTCTTTGTCCGCCAGTATCCGCGCGGTCTCCATCCCCTCCCCCGCGCCCACTACCACCCCGTAGGCTCGTGTATGATCCCGCCCAGCGATGGACAGAGCGCGCAGGAAATCCTGGATACGCTTTTTCGGAGTCAGCTTGCCCGCGAAGAGAAAACAGAACGCGTCCTTGGGGATACCCCATCTTCTCCGTAGGACGTAACGTTCTTGTCGAAACTCCCCCGCGCGCCGGGCGAAGCACTCGTTGTCCACGAAATGGGGACAGAAGAAGATGCGGTTCTCGGCGATGCCGGACGCTATGTAAAGCTGACGGTTGGCCTTGCCCACGGCAAGGAAGCCGTCGTAGAGGCGGAACAACATCCGATGACCCAAGCGTTTCCAGCCTGGACGTGGGGCGAACACATTGGAATCGCCACGAACCAGGATGGGGACGCGAAGCCACTTGCAGAACAACAGGGCCTGCATCAGGTACAGGGAGTGCCAGCCGGTGATGAGGGCCACGTCCGGCCGCCAGTCCCGCAGTCGTTTGCCGAGCCCGCGCACCCGGCAGCCGCCGAATCGATCCAGGGAAGGGCTGGAGGCCAGGTTCTCCAGCACCTCCCACTCATACCCGCCCAACAAGGGGATATCCCACTGGAAGCGTTCGCCGAACCCTACCCCTTGCTGCTGATCGTCCGGCAACATCCCGTAGAACACCCGCACCAGCAGTCCCGCCTCTCGGGCCAAACGCTGGAACCAAGAGACCTGATACTGGATCGGATGGGTGGCAAAAACGGCGAGCCGGGTCATGGCCCCGCTGCAACCGCGAGATCAACGAAGCGGGGTCCACGCGCGTTCAGAACAATCGCCCAAAGAAGGCCGCGCAACTCGGCAATTAGGGTAAGGGGGATCCACCAGGGTCGGCGCAAGTGGTGTCGCGTGGTCACCGACCGGATAAGACGCGACGCGGCACCCCGAAAAAACCCGTACAACGGGACGGTGCGAAGCAGGCAATAATAGGCCCCCACCGCATGATTGGGCCGCCATGTAGTCAGATGCTCCCCGTAGCTGCGAGTACCGCCGCTGCCGGCCTTGAGATGACGAATACAAGCGGTCGGCTCATAAAAAATACGCACCCCTGCCGCTCGAAGCCGATGGGCGAACTCGGCTTCGAACCTGTACGCGACGCGCACAAAATTTTCATCAAAGCCCCCTAGAGATAAAGCGGTAGTTCTCTCCACAGAAAAGTTTGCGCCAATGAATTCATCGACCCAGGCCGGCTTGCCGCTGTTGCAACTGAACGCACCAGCCACGAGGGTGTCGGGGACCTCCGAATGCCACGGCTGGGAGACACGCCCGGCCACAAGCACCGCGTTCCGGTTTACGTGCGCCGCTTGATGGACGCGCACCAGATCGGTATCGGGAATGATGTCGTCGTCAAGAAACAAAACCACGTCATAACGGGCCTCCAACAGCCCACGGTTCATGGCCGCGGGGATGGAAGGCACGGGTAACCTGAACCACCGGATTGTCCCGGCTTCGTGCAACGCGCGAAGAGCCACCTCAGTCTCCTGCACGTGCCACGGCGTCTGGTCCATTATCAGAATCTCGACAGCAGGTACTGGCAACTTCAACAGGTGATTCACGGTGTTGAGCAACACGGTCTCCCGCCCGAGGGTTGGAATCACAATGCTGACTGTAGTGGGCAATTCCTGATTTGAGCCGCTCATTGGGTAATCTTTTCCGCGCGCCAGTGAAGGCCGGCAAGCCGCACCCAGGCCTTCCAGTGGAACGGGTTGTGACTCACGGCCTCAAGAAAATAGTCGCGGGCGCGACTCGGGTTTTTTGTCAGCAGGCAACTGCCGATAAAATAGGCGCCCGCAGCCTGTCGCCACCAATTCCCTACCTGCCGGTGCGGGCGGATCTGGGCTGCGGCACGCAGGATCGGTGACTCGTCTCGGCCGCCCCGGCGAGCCTCCCCCGCCTGCCGGATCAGTTCCGCCAAGCGCCGTTGTTCGCGTGCATAGGAGCCACTGATCGATGAGGGCTCAAACCGCGTGCGATAAAGCACTTCTGGCACCACGGTATGGCGGCCCTGCTCCAACAACCGCGACCAAAGATCCGTGTCTTGTGCAAAATAAAATTGCGGCCGGTAACCCCCCACGGCCTCGTAGGCTTCCCGGCGCATTATGACCGAACCATGGTTAGAGGGGCCCATGTTATTTTTCTCCACCGAGTGCCTCGTAGTATCAAGCTCGGCCTCATTCCTGCCCGACGTGTAAAGATACTCTCCCCGCGGACCGGTGAATTCGGCGTAGCTGGAGCACACCACGGCCTCGGATTCTCGCGCGAGGCGTGCTACCTGCTTCATGAGTCTGTTCGGGTTCGAGTTATCGCCCGCGTCCTGGCGTGCGATGTACTTGCCTCGCGCTACCCGACAGCCGGAAATAAGCGCCACGGTGAGCCCCTGGTTCTCCTGGTGTATCACCCTGACCCGTACATCGGTCCTTGCCAATTCATCCAGGTAACCTTTGGTCTCATCCGTTGAACCGTCGTTTACGATGATAAACTCCAGATCGACGCTCCTCTGTGACAGTATGCTGTCCACGGAAGCTGTCAATACATCTCCCGCATTGAATACACCCATCACTACGGAAACCATGGGGGTCATGGGCGTAGTCGGTCCAGTACCTGTGCCAGCCTGCCCATGGTTTGCCATCCCAACAGCCGCGCACCTACACCATACAGCCGATAATCCAATCCGCGACGTCGGCGCTCACAGGACGCCTCACGAGCCAAATTGTAAAGGTTCACCGATTCTGCGCATAGGCCCGCGGCACCGCATTGTCGCGCCAGCAAAAATAATTCTCGCGAGAAATGGTGCATCTCATCTGTAACCGGTCTAATTCCAGCCTCACGCGCATGGCGATATATCAGCGCGTGTGCAGTAGCGCGACTCTTGAGCTTAACAGGGTCAGTCGTGCCACCATGGTGTTGGTGCCTATCATGCCAGCGCGTCACAGAAACGAAAGCATCACAAAAGGCCAGACGCACGCCAAGGCGTGCTGCGCGAGCCTCATATTCCCAATCTTCTTCGTTCCATAGAGACATCCATGGTCCAATCTTGTCTGTAACGGTTCTCCGATAGAGCGGTGTAGATGTTGACCACCACCGCGCACGAAGCAGCTCCGGAAATAAATACTCAAACATCTGCCCTGTTCTCTTGAAAGCCACTGGTATCAGCACATCACCGACCCAACACTGGTGGGTTTTGCCGTAGGCAATTCCGCACTCGCCTTGACTTTCCAGGGCTGTGACCTGAAGTGCAAACTTGTCTGGTAACAATAAATCGTCACTGTCCAGATATTGGATATATTCGCCATTCGCGATCTGCCTGCCGGACTCACGTGCAGCACCAGGCCCCCCGTTCGTACGGCGGATTGACCTAATAAGCTTTGGAAACCTTGCGGTCAGTTCACGTATGACTTCTAATGTTTCGTCCGTGGAACCATCATCCACGACAACAATTTCCACCGGACGATAGGTTTGATCGATTACGCTTTTTACTGCTTCCCGCAGTAAATGAGGTCGGTTATGCACCGGGATGACCGTCGAGACTAACTTTGGGATCAACATAATTGGGCTTGTCCGTCCTTCTGCTAGATTGTGCCTTTTCGACGGTAAAGCATAGTGACCGGTGGATACAGAGTCACACGCAACGGTCGGCCATGCACACAATATACAAATACGACAATGTCGTCCGCCTAGCCCAGGCACGACAACATTCGCTCATTATCTGGTGCTTGGCCATTGTATGAACTCAGTCCTGATATTCAACCAACATGTCCTTTCCAAAGCTGCGCCAGCCATGCGCAAAGCGGTGGTAACTCCCTGAAGCCAGCAAAGAGGCCCCGCATCGAAACCTGCTGCCCCTGGACTGTCGCATAATCGCCAGCCTTTTCAGCAAAAATTCGATATACGATTGCAGCAGCTCCATCCTGCGGGCTTTCTCCACGTTATCGAACAAACAGGTATGCTCACCCATGGACAACAAGTGAAAGCTATACCGCAGTTGTTCAACTCGGTTAGCATAGCTCTTGGTGTCATTCTCAATCTGAGTCACCTTGCACGGCGCCCCGGCGCACTGCTTGGGATGTTGTCGATAGAGGGTCAACAGCGCCGGTATCAGAAACAGGCGCCCGTGACAAAGCGCCACATGGGACACCCAGCTCTCGAACCACCAGTCTTCAATCCATGCAGGCTTATCCAGTAACGACTCCTTGCATGATCCACGAACGGCAGTGGTGTGGGCCAGAAGTGGAATGCCTCTAAGGAACTCGATGAAATCTTCGCCACCATTGACCCGTTCGACCTGCCCCTTTGAGCTTGCCGAGATGCTTCGCAGTGTTCTTCCCAAGGGTCTTAGCGATGCGTCGACGAGCTTGCTGTCCAAAGAAACGAGCGCCACCTCCGGACGCTCTGAGAAAACCTCCACGATGGCCTCAATTCTTCCTGGAAGCCAAACATCGTCTTGATCTGCCACGATGATAGTGTCCCCACTCGCTTCCTGTAGGGCACTCAGATAATTTCGTGTAATTCCTTGTCCTGCGGCTATTTGTCGAATTCGGATATCAAAGGGTGCAGCTTGTCTAAAACATTTTGCAATTTCCATAGTCCGGTCAATTGATCCATCGTCTGACATGATCAGTTCATCCGGAAGATATGTTTGCCGAACTATGCTATTGAGCGCCTCCGCTAGATAACGCTGCCCATTGTGAATAGGCATGATGATAGATATCTTCATCCAACCGTACTCATGTTCTTTGCTAGCGGACCTGAATCAGTTCGAAACCTTCCATATGTTTCCAATACCGCGTGGATCAGCCGGCGTGCAGCATTGCGCTTGCGATCATCGTTCTCGTCGAATATTGTAAAACCCGGATTTATGGACTGAGCTTGTCTATGCCCCTCCTTCCTCGATCTATTTTTCCTGGTTACATCAGACATACTCTTGGCGACAGTCAAAGTAGAAAGCTATCCGGCACCAATAACACACGAAACTCTTTTGCGAGAGCCGCTGCGTAGTGAAGCGCAAAATTCGCCATCGCATCTAACCTGCCTAAAGAAGGACAAGCAACTACGATGGCGTTTGGTTCGCTCATGAATCCCACTTTTAATCAGAAGCGTGGTACGTCAATTCAGCAGGAAGCGGTGTGGGAAATTCCGGGTTTCCGTAATGGCGCTGCCTGAGTTCGGCGATCCGCTGTGCGGGTGGCAATGCTGCCCGTTCTTCATATAGACCGGCCGTATAGAGTCCGCGACCGTGCACCCGCCTCTTGTCCTGTTGGGGTGAATGCCATAGGTGTATGAGCGGTAAATAGCCGTAGGGATATATCCGACACAGCTCCGCCCGCTGCCAAAACTCATTGTCTTCTCCGCCCCAACCCACGAAGGTTTCGTCATAACCGCCAATTTCTAGGTATACGCGACGGTCCATGGCGATACTCCCGCCTCCTTGTGCGTTCTGGATGATCGACTCAGGAATAGGTACATTGGAAACGAAGCGAGCCTTTGATATGCGCGCAGTGTCTTCGCGCCCAAGATAAAATATAAACCGCTTTATATTGATAACATCATAGCCGGCCCGATGCTGATCGAGGAGGCATCTTGCGTAGTCTGCGGGCACCAGCAGGTCGTTGTCATGCAATACCAGCAGATCAGCCTGTGCAAGCCTGGCGCCAACATTGAACGCCCAGGCGCGGACATAGGGCATTTCCGGATAGGGCGGTGGTGTATGTTGGTAACGCACCCATTTTGGAAGCAGGTCCCTTATTTCCGGCGCAGTAGATTGATCAACAACGACACATTCTACGCAAACATCTCTCTGTCCGGCGATAGTTTCTAATACGGCCTGCAAGAGATGAAACCGTTCCATTCCTCTGTGTCCGATGATAAAACTTATCGCCGGGTTATTATTCTCCTGGGCCAGAGTTTCAGAGAAACAAATTGGGTGCTCACGTAGCGCCCGGCTTAAAAGCTTGCGTCCAAGATTTGGTAAGACCGTGGGGGCATGTAACTCCGAGGTCCACTGCCAATCGCAGCGGACACTGGAGCGGTCGTCGGACCACTCGACGCGCTCGTAACGGTTGCACAGCCCGAGCCATCGGTTGTCCGGGCAACCCAACGAGACGAGATAGCGCGGAAGGTCTTTGACCAAAACCCCAAAATATTCGCGGGCTGTGGTCATGCATTCAGGAATATTCGGCGACAAGCGCCATGATTTTCCGTTCGGCTTCAGCATCCATCACTCCGCTACCCGTCGGCCATTCGCCTCCGCCGTCTTCGTGCAGATGTTTCAAACCCGCCAGATCACGCAAGCGTTGTGCGAGCCAGGGAGAAGCGCCCCAGCGCGCAAGGCGGCCGTCTGGTGGGAACGGGGGCCTGTCCATCCCCTCACATTGTAAGGGCATCTCCGCACAGCGATGAAGCGCCTTTGCCCATGCGGCGATGGCGCCATCGTAAGAGTATCGTCCGCTCTGGGATCCGATCGAGTTGCGGGACAGCATTTCGAACAGGCCGGGCTCCCGGAGCAGGCGTCTCACATGATCCAGCGCCAACCCTATGTTGCCTACCGGAAACGTCAGTGCAGTCCTTCCGTGCACAAACTGCCCCTCTACGCGGCAACCAATAAACTCCGAGATGATGGGAACCACCCCATGCACCATCGCCTCCCGTGGAGCTATAGTCACGCCCTCCGTATGGGCGAAATGAATGAGCAAATCGAGTTCAGGATAGAAGCAACGATATAGTTCTTCTTTTGGTCGCCACCCAAAGAATCGTATCGTGCCTTGTTTGATTTGTTTCACGAAACGGTCCCTCAACAGATCCGCTGCCGGGCCAACACCGACGACATGTAGGCGATACGAAATCTGCTCTCGCTCGAGGCCGTCTACGAACGGGACCAAGTCCATGATCCGTTTCTGATCAGGGTCAAGTCGTCCGATGTATCCAATGCGAAGCGGCGACTTAAGGGTAAAGTCGGTTCTCGGCTTCAGTGTGGGCAACACCCCGCCTGGGATGCTGACCACTCGATCAGGGTCCAGGCCCGCCCAGCACACCTCTGCATCGCGAATCATGTTTCCAGAGGTTACGCTCAAATCGAGAATTCCACGATACAGGCGCGTGTCATAGATGTAGTGCGGTTCATAGGCCTGCACGGTGACGGCGAGTCTAGGCCCCTTTTGGTTTTGCTTGAGGATTCGGACAGCCTCGTAGGCATCCGCCACCCGCACGATCAGTACAATATCTGGCCTGACTTGCTGGATCGTATTCATCAGTGCTTCAACGCGCGCCTGGCGTGTACCCTTAACGCCATTAACGTCTATAATCGGCAGGTCTGGATACGATTTTCGATAACTATCCGGATCATTGAAGCGGGCGCCACGCACCGCAGCCACCAGCGGTTCGATGCCGTGCGCAGGGAGATGGTGGCAGAGGTCTGCCACGATGTTTTCGACTCCGCCTTGAGTCGAGCGGGTGATATTGCAGATGAGCAGTCTCATACGATCCGGCCGAACGCGCCGGCGGGCAACAAACGCGCCGACTTCTTTAGCATCTCAGTTCAGTCGCTAATGCGGGTATATGTTTCCGCCACTCCGCAGTTTCATACTTCGGCCAGCCGTGGCATCCGAACGGTAATTCTCCATCGAGCTTCTCTAGCCAGACCTTAACGTCGGTCATGAGAGAGAAGCGTGCCGCGACATCTTCCTCGGGAAATCGTATGAACGGGACGTGGGCTCGCATTCCCGCCGACCAGAACAAATCCTCATTCCTGCCCCATAGTTCAACCTGCTTTCTGTGTCTACGTGCTACAGCTCGTAACTTCGGAATTCGCCTTAACGACAAGCCGCCATTCAAGAGAGAAAGCGTCCGCAGGCCCAGCGCCCGGCGAATCCAGCCAAAACGAGCCCACACCGGCCAGTATCCTCTGGCGCAGTAGTCTATTGCCTCCGTCGTTACCGGTCCGAGTGGCGCTCCGATGAAGTCGTAACCCGCTTCACACCATTCTGCAAGCGCATCGGAAAACACAAATGCATCCAGTTCGTGCAACAGCAAGTAATCATACTGATTGAATCGTTCGTAAAATCTTTCCGAACGGATCGTTCAATTGTAGTTTGCATAACTTGCGAAACACTCGTCGGGAAACGCTTCACTATCGTCCAGACCGAACGCCCGGGCAAGTCGCGAACCATCCACCTTTTTGGGATGGATAAGCACTTTTCGATAGCGTGAGAGTACCTCTACACAATTGCGTAGCGATATGACCTCATGTTTACTCAAGCTATCCTTATGAGCTGGAACCACAACGATCGGCGAATATGACGGTTTCTTGTGCCCAGACACGTATTTCATTTCAAACGGTGAAGTCTATATAACCCAATGCCGATTAGTCTGCCACCACTGAACCCATCGCCCCGTCGCGTAGGATTGGCACTTCATCCATAGGCGCCTTGGAGAGCTTGATCGGATGCGAAAATACGGCTTCCGATTTCCGCAACTCCACCGCCATTTGCCGCCACCGCTCGGGACTCACATCGCGAGTCCACATAAATTGATCAATAAATACCGGCGATTCCGCGACTGCCAGTAGTCCGTTTGGGCCGCCAATCTCCACATAAAGTTTTTGATCCAGACAGCGCCGCCAGATGGGCAATACTCTCTGAAATATATCCCGCCGAACGCCCAGAAAATCGAAGCAGGCAACCGGAACCACCTTATTGTGTTCGGCCCCCGGTTCGGGTTCAATAGGCGGCTTGCCGGTCAACGGTAGGGTTGCACGAAGCGCATGTTCCAATTTAGCGCGAGCGGATTCCACCGAGCCAGCGATGCGAGAAACCCAATGGTCGCTGCCGATCACCGGGCGGCAGAGTACACAGTCGTGTCCTGAGTCCAGACTAAATCGCTGATGGAGGCGGTACCCGTCAAGACTGGGGTGTAACAGCGCATCGTCACCCACCACCCAAAACCAGGAGACATCCAATTCCAGCAATCGCTCGGCCGCCTGTGTGAGATAGTCGTAAAAAAAGTACTGGTCTCCGACAACGCGTACAACCCGTCCAGAGGGATAACTCGGATCGCATTCGGACAGCTCGAAGAGATTTCGCCTGCCCCACAACCGCCGTATCCTGTTGCAAAGGCGGTCAAGACCCCGTACCCATGAGGTCGGCGCCCAGCCACGGACATAGGCCGAATGAAATCGGGAGCAATGATCGGGGACGACGTACAGGATCTTGTCGAAGCGATCTCGATAGATGGCTTCAAGCTTCGGAATGTTTTTCGAGAAGTCCTGATTGAATAGGACTACAAGCGCGCTCCTCATTTCGCGTTCCCGCCGGCACGGAGGCGTTCCACATCCTCTATCCAGGCATCCAGCAGCGGCAGTTCCTCCCTGCCGACACATCCTGATCCCACCAATGCTTCGTAGCAAGTACGCAGGTTTTCACCAAGATGCTCTTCGCCCTTGCGCAAGGGTAGCGCCGACAGTACATCCACGATCTTGTCGTTGTTGAGATAACCGGGAATCTCTTGTTCAAAATCCCGCAGCAGATCGTGGTCGTTACGCTCCTGAAACACCGTCGCGCCGTGCACCAGCAGTCGCCAGTCGTTGACCCACAGACAGGCCTGAACCACGAAGGAGCGCCAGATATCGGTCATGCGGAAGCTGCAATGTGCAGGCAGATACATGAGCGGAAATACATGCGCGAACCATGTGGTGTTCTGGCTGTTAAACGGTGTCCAGCAATGGCGATCCAGCAGCACAGGTGGCGCTGGCGTAAATTCCACCGGAAGTTCCCGAGTCAGCCGGTACACCGCATCCACATCGGGGTCGCCATCGGCGAGTCCCTGTTGTACGGGCGCGATTCCGGTCGTCTGCTCTCCGTCGAGCCAACCGTCCCCCCAAGCGGTTTCCAGACACTCCAGCGGAAAGCCCCGGGGCCAGATCTGGTGGTCGGTAAAGCAGCGGTAGACATTCACCCATTTCCTGTTGCCAATCCGTTGCGCCGTCTGCTCCGCCGTTCGCTGTGCCCAAAACTCTGCTCGTGGGCGGTTGTCGTCGTCCGTTTCAACGATGACGCGGCAACCCTCGGCGATGGCGTAGAGGTAGCCAATATTTTTTCGCGCATAGTGTCCGACAGGACATGCCCGTGCATAACGAAACGGTGACTCTAGTTGCTCCTGCAAACTGACGAATCGGCAACCGGGCAATTCATAGCTGGCGGGGCTTTTTCGGTCGCCAATGCAGAAAAATTGCACTCCCCGGGCGGCAGCGCCCTCGGCAAGGGCTCGCATTGCCGGGGTCGGCGGGGCAATAGAGGTCACGACCAACCCCATAGCCGTGTCAGCCGTCATGGAGTTGTCTTATACCGCGATGCTGCGGGTGTAGTGTTGATGTCGCAGCAGGATTGAAACCCCGCCAACCGCCATGCATAGAGGATGGACAGCTTCAAGTGGAATGAACCGCCACCCGTGGGACAAGTAATCGATAAAGATTCGCCATCTCGGCGGCCACGTCCTCCATGCGCCGGACCAGTCGGATGCCCTGCCGGAGAACCTCCAGTCGATCACGGTCCATTGCAAACATTCGAATGGCCTCGGCCCAAGCCGTTACATCGTCATGTCGCACGAGCCATCCATTGCGTCCATGCTCAACATATTCCCGGATACCTCCCAGCGATGATCCCATTACGGGAACACCCGTGGCCAGCGCCTCCAGAACCACGAGCGGGCCGGTCTCCAGCCACTGGGAGGGAACAACCAGCATATCAAACCTTCCGAGTGCCGCCGCGACTTCTCGGCGCTCCAAGGGCGGCATGATTCGAACCCGGTTCTCGCCTTCCAACTCCGCCAGCACTTCCTGCCGGTTGGTCCGATCCGCCTCGTTCGCTTCCATGGCGTGTATCGTCAGATGGACCGGGAGGGAGGCCGGCAGACAACGGATAGCCCGGATCACTATCTGAGCGCCCTTGATGGCATCCCAGCGGCCGAGAAAACCCAGGCGAAGAGGTCCGTTCCCAGGCTTTTCCCCCGGCACCGACGGCATGGCCGGATGGATTACGTCATAAACACCGTGCTGGCTGACAACAACCTTATCCCTAGCTACCCCGTTGGTATAAAAAGCGTTCGCAAGCCAGCGGCTCACCGCAACGACCTTGTCGGCATTTCGCGCCATTTCAAGGTAGTGTTCCTGGAAACGATGGATTCTGGTACAAATCTCAGCTCCGCTGCCTATCCGTCGCAGCGCCGCGGGTCCCCTCTGTTGCATCAGGCCGCTGACCCGAGAAGGAATCGGCACGAGTGCGCACAGGTGCTGCACCCAGGGGTCAGGCCGAATGCCCGTGAGACAGGGCGCGCAGGCATCAATCGACAGCCTACCGTCGCACTCTTCGTCACCGTTTCGCATCATCGTCCTTCGCGGGCAGCAGGCTTCCGGCATATGCGCGGTCAGCACCGTCGGCAGGCCGGCGGCCTTCGCCCGTCTGAGATGAAAGCGTCCGCACCCGTAACGCCAGGAATGTTGGTGGTAGATATCAGCCCGTTGTTCTTTCAACAGTTCGACGAAACGCTCAAGACCGCGTGCAGGGGCAGTTTCACCGAGTTCCCGCGGTGTGGGGTTCGCCGGTATCGGGTAGCGGATGACGGGCACGCCGTTGTGAAGGTAAGGCGGGATATCCTTTACGGCGGGGGCCAGCACAACGCTTTCCACCCCTATCCTGTCCAAACACCGGGTCAATCCTTCGACATAGACCTCGCAGCCGCCGGACGAGTCCGGAAAATACCAACTCACGCATTGCGCGACCTTCACACCGCGTGCCCTGAGGACCGGATGATCGCCACTATTTCGTTCATCGCATTTGTCTAGCAGTTACTCTTTATTTGCCCGTCGTTGAAAATATAATTCGCCGTAAAGCACCCCAGAATATTCTTGTTGTGACAATAGAGATATTTTCTTTAGCAGCATAGAGCATGGTTAATAATGCCCAGAATTTGTGCTCTTTATCATATAAGGCTTTTGTTATCAAAATATGTGCTTTAATAGATTCTCTCGCTCTCGATACCGCCGCCCAATTAATAAACCACCATAGTCTAGCGCAGATCTTTCTCTCCAGGGACAATATAGCCAAATACTCTTTTTCCACTCGTTGCCATTCTTTTATAAAATATTTTGAGTAAAGTACTGAAAAGGATTTAC
>FXBF010000560.1_pt1 | contig 12931 bp, 11 predicted proteins | sample 5335321 | NCBI WGS metagenome assembly FXBF01 (sample SAMEA103928391, study PRJEB20085) | sediment metagenome | isolation source: sediment | reverse complement strand
CATCGTCGGCGAGCTGCTTGAGCAGAAAAAGCCCGCGGCCACGGGAAGCGGCGACGCCACCGCCACTCCTCGGGTCCGGCACGTCGTGCGGATCGAAGCCGGGGCCTTCATCGCTGACCTGGACCCTGATCGCCCAGGCGTCCACGTTAGCCCGCACCCGCACCTTCTTGCTTCGATCGCCTTCGTTGCCGTAGAGGATGGCGTTCGAGAGCGCCTCGCTCACCGCGATACGCAGGTTGACCAGCGTACGCGGGCCATAGCTGCGATAGTCGCGGCAGCGCTCGGCCAGCAGCCTGATCACGTGCTCGATGACCGAGACATCGCTGGGCAACTCGAGCCGGATGTCGTTCGACATGTACCGATCGAGCTCGCCGGGCTTCGCGCCCGGCATGGGACCGAACGAGGCCAGCTTCTCAGCGAGGAGTTCGCGCGTGATAGGCTGGGTGAGACAATCGAGGCAACCGTGCCGGAAGGCGGAGATCACAGCATTCGGGTCGCAGTCACCTTCCGCCATGACCGCCCACAAGGTCGAGCGCGGGAAGAGATAGGCCAGTGACGCCCATTGGGCGTCGGTAAGCTCGAGGGCCAGGTCCGTTATTACCAGCCAGGGCCGGGCATCGGCGTGGACCTCGAGATGATCCATGGTGGAGATCACACGAGCCGACAGGCCCAGGCCCTTTACGGCCTGCGTCAGCTCTGCGGCCAGCTCGGGCCGTTGGGTGACGACGAGGGCAGATCTCCGTCCTTCCTCGTGTCCACGCATAGCAGGATCAGAAATCCTCCAGCGCCTGGTCCCGGGAGTCGGCGATGAAGAAAAGGGTATCCAGCTTGGTCAGCTCGAAGAGCGTGCGGAGGTCCTCGTTCAAATTGGACAGGCGCATTTCGCCGCCCTTCTCGCGGATCTTCTTCGACAGGCTCACCAGGACTCCGAGGCCCGACGAGTCGATGTAGGCGGTATCCTTGAAATCGACCAGGAACTTGCGGGATCCGGAACCGAGCAACTTGAGCACATCATCCTTCAGTTCTTGCCGATTCCCGACGATCAGCTGGCCGGTCACTTCAACGATCGTCACATCATTGTGACGCGAGACCTCAAAGTTCATGCAATCCTCTCTCAGGATTTCCAGGGTTCGTTCACTGAGCGCACGGGTTAGTCGCTACCCACATGGGAGCTTCCCACCCCCCGCGGCCATAAGCGCGGTGACGTAAGCCACAGACTCGATGCCCGCTGCGTCCACGCCCCTCGACAGGTCATTGAACGGCAATGCCAGCCCATGAAGGATCGGCCCGATCGCGGTGGCGTTTGCCAGGCGCTCGACCAGCTTATACGCGATGTTACCCGCTCCAAGGTCGGGAAAGATTAGCACGTTCGCATGGCCTGCGACAGGACTATCCGGCGCCTTTTGCTGGCCCACGTGCCGGATCAGCGCCGCATCCGCCTGGAGCTCGCCGTCCGCCGCCACGTTGGGACACAGCTCCCTGAACAGGTCGTGCGCTCTCCGCATTTTCTCGACTGCCGGGCTGTACGCGCTGCCCCGGGTCGAGAAGGACAGGAACGCGATCCGCGGCTCATCGCCCACGATCACCCGGCGCATCCGAGCCGCCTGTGCGGCGATCTCCACCAGCTGCCCCGCATCGGGGTCGGGGACGACGCCCGCATCGGCGAAGGTGAGCACCTCGTGTTCCGGTGTCCCGCGAAAAGAGGGCACCACCATATAGAAGGCACCGGTGACCATCCGCGTATCCGGCGCCGTTCCCACGCTGCGCAAAGCGGCCCGGATCACATCGCCGCTGGCATGCGTCGCCCCGGCAACGGCGCCGTCGGCATCCCCGGCCCGCACCATGAGGCCGGCGAAGCAGAGCGGGTTCTTGACCTGCTCGCGCGCTGCCACAGCACCGAGCGTCTCACCGGACTCCGATCGGAACTCACGGAAAAGCTCGGCGAAGCGGTCGAGCTCCGGATCATCCGCCGGGCAACGCAGCGGGCCGTTCCAGCCCTCCGGTGCAGCCAGCGAGGAATCGGGCGTCAGCAGGATCGGATCGACGTGGCGGCTCGCCCGAAGCCGGACGGCGGCCTCGCGCACCCGCTCGTCGTGGCCCTCGGCCAATACGATGCGTCTGCCGGCGTGCTCGGCTCGCTGGGCGAGCTTCTGAAGGAACACCATGAGGATCGAGCCCTAGATGCGCTCCTCGAGCCGTCGCAGAACGAGCGCGGAGACGAACTGCGAGACGTCGCCGCCGAGTGCCGCCACCTCCCGGACAAGGGAGGCGCTGAGGAATGTGTACTCACCGGCAGGCGTCATGAACACCATCTCGAGATCGGGCAGGAGTTCCCTGTTCATCTGAGCCATCTGGAACTCATACTCGAAGTCGCTCACAGCGCGCAGGCCGCGAACGACGATGCGCGCCCCCACCTTCACGCAGAAATGCACGAGCAGCCCGCTGAACTCAGCCCCTTCTATGCGCGGCTCGTCTGCGAAGCACTCCTCTATCATCTCCACCCTCTCGTCGACCGTGAAGAGGCGATCTTTGCTCTGGGTAGGATGGTGAGCCACCGCGATGATCAACCTGTCGACAAACTTCAGGCTGCGGCGTGCGATATCCTCGTGACCCAGGGTCAGCGGGTCGAAGCTACCCGGGTAGATGGCGACCCTCGGCTCAGTCATGTCCTGTCCTCCTCCAGATCGGCGGCGGAGATGAAAGTGATCACAGTGTCACCGTAGCGCCGCTCATCGCCGGCTCGCGGCGAAGAGAGCGGTTCGCCCGGCTCGTGCTCGACCGACAAGATACGGGCGAACGGATTCCCCTCATACCGCTCAACCACCCGGCTCGCCAGACCGCGGCCGTAAGGCGGATCGGCGAACGCGATCTCGAAGGCGGCAGCCCCGATACTGTCCAGATAGGCGAAGACATCTGAGGCCACCACCCTCGCCATGCTGCCGGCGTCGAGCGCCGCGATGTTGTCCCGCAGGTATTTTAGAGCGCGCCTATCGCGTTCCACGAAGGTAGCCTGCACCGCCCCCCGGGAAAGAGCCTCCAAACCCAGGGCCCCGCTGCCCGCGAACAGATCGAGCACGCTCGCACCTTCAAGCTCGGAGCCCAGCGCGCTCATCCACGCTTCCCGCACGCGTTCCGGAGTGGGACGGACCGATCGCCCTCGAGGCACCTTCAGCCTGCGCCGGCCCCATCGCCCCGCTACGATTCGGAGCTCGCCCAAGCCGCCTCGCTCGGCCGCACATCGAGTACCTGCGGCTGCACATACTCGATGCCCTGCCACTGCCGCACTCCCAGTTGGAATGCCAGATCGACGCGAGATGACTCCTTGAGCCACTCCGACGCGCCGGCCTGCCCGAAGGCGATCGCCTCAGGAGTGGCGCCGTCTCCAACCTCGATCCGCAAGCGCAAATGCTGCTCGCCGACCACCTCGGGAGCCGCCAGCAGACGAACGTCACGGGCGAGGAAGACCGGTTTGGGGTTGCCCTGGCCGAACGGGCCGAAGTGGGCGAGGAAGCGCCAGAGCTCAGCCGATACGTCTGACATCTCGATCTCGCGGTCCACACGCAGCCTCGGGTGAAGGTCCTCCGGCGCCAACCGCTCGTGCGCCACCGCGTTGAACGCTTCGCGGAAGGCCTCCACGTTCTCAGCACGGATCTGGAGGCCGGCGGCGGCCTTGTGACCGCCGAACTGCTCCAGGTACATCTCGCACGCCTTCAGCGCGTCGAAGAGATGGAACCCGGGGATCGAGCGCCCGGAGCCGCGACCCTTCTCCCCATCGAGCGCGATGAGGAAGGTGGGCCGGTAATACTGCTCGAGCACGCGCGAGGCGACGATGCCGATGACACCGGGGTGCCAGCCCTGGGCGGCCAGCACGATCGCCCGATCGGCGTCCGGGTCGAAGGTACCCTCGAGCATCTCCAGCGCCTGCTCGAGGGTGACCCGGTCTTCCTCCCGGCGCAGCTGGTTCTCCGCGTCGACGATGGCGGCGAGGCTGTGCGCCTCGGCGCGGTCATCGGTGAGAAGGAGACTGACGCCACGCATCGCTTCGCCCATCCGCCCCACCGCGTTGAGCCGGGGGCCGAGCACGAAGGCTATCTGGCCGGCGTTGATGGCTCGATCCCGCTTCAGCCCCGAGACGCTCAGCAAGGCCTGCAGGCCCGGGTTGGGCGTACGCTGGAGCACCTTGAGGCCGAAGCGGGTGATGATCCGATTCTCGCCGGTCAACGGTACCAGGTCGGCGACAGTGGGGATCGCGATAAGGTCGAGGTACTTGTACAGCTCCTCGACTTTGCGACCCCTGTACTCGAACAGGGCGTGCAGCAGCTTGAACGCGACTCCGGCACCGCAGAGCACCTTCTCCGGATAGCCGCAGTCAGAGCGGTGCGGGTTGAGAACGGCAACGGCGGGCGGCAGCGTCGCCGCCGGTGTGTGGTGATCCGAGACCACCACATCGATCCCTTCACGCCGGGCGGCTTCGACGGTCTCGTGGGCCATGATTCCGCAATCGCAGGTCAACACGCAGCGGCTGCCCGATTCTTTCGCTGCGGCCAGGCCCGCAGGTCCGAAGTCATACCCGTGTTTCAGACGGTTGGGGACGAACACCTCGACGTTCGCACCGAGCTCGCGCAGCGCACGAACGAGAACGGTCGATCCGCAAACGCCATCGACATCGTAGTCGCCGTGGACGAGAATCGTCTCCTTCGAGTCGACAGCGGCGGAGATTCGATTCACCGCCTCGTCCATCCCGGCCATCAACCAGGGATCGTGCAGGTTCTGGAGCTCCGGGCGCAGAAACGCTCTTGCCGCCAACGGCTCATCGTAGCCGCGGCGGACCAGGATGGCTGCGATCGGTTCGGGCAGCTGCAACTCGGTGACCAGCGCCGCGACAGCCGCCGGGTCGACAGGTTCGGGCAGGGTGAGAACGGGTCTCACTGTGTTACGACCGATTCGAGACAGCGGGTGATAGCGGGCAAGTCAGCGGCCCAAGTCACCGGGGTAGAGAATCACACCACAACCCTCACAGCAGATGAGCGCCGACATGCCCTTGATTTGCATCTCCTGCTGGATGGTCACGGAAGTGAAGCAGTTGCCACAGACCCTCTCGTCCGTGAGCGGCGCAAGCGCGACGTGAGAACGACCCGCACGAATCCGGTTGTAGAGCCCGAGCGCACCCTGGTCGAGTCTGATCGCGAGGTTGTGGCGACGATCCCGCTTGATGGCCACCTCGTCCTCCAGCTCCTTCATGCGATTCGCGATCTCTTCGCTCCTCGCTGCACTTTCCGCTCGTGCAGCTTCGAGTCTGGCCAAGATATCGTTGCGGCGATTCTCCAGCTCCTCCACCACTTGCATGCGCTCCAGCACCTGGTCCTCGAGCTTCCGAATGTCCTGGCGGACCAGGTCGAACTCGAGGCTGGCCGCGCTGTACTGCCGCTCGTTCTGAACCTGATTCACCCTGGAACGAATCTTATCGAGGGCAGCGCGTTTCTCGTCCACGGCCCGTTCACTTCTGCGTAAGTCGCCGCGGGCATGCTCGAGCTCGGTGTCCACCTGTTCGAGACCGGATTCCAACCCGCTGACGCTTTCGTCCATGGCGGCCAGTTCCTCCGCGCAACGTCGGAGCTCCCGCTCCAGGGTGTGGATCTGCTGATCGATCTCGTGCACGTCCAGCAACTGCTGGAGGAATCCCACATGTTTCGTCGGCCCTGTCATATGTCCCGGCTCGCTATCGTTAGCGTCACTCGCCTTTGAAGAACCCGCGACCCGGCATGCGGATGCCGAGCGCCGCCAGTTCCTGGCGCACCTTCTTGATCTCCGAAGCCAGCTCCACCGCGGCTCCGGTGTCCGCCACAAGCACCTCGGTCATCAGATCCGCCAGGCGCTTCTCGAGGACACGCGCCCGCAGCCGCGCGATCGCATCCACGAGAACGGCCTCCGGATTGGTGAGCTCTTCCGGATCGGCCGCCAGCTCACGGACCCGCTCGTACAACGGACCCGGAAGATCATCCGCCCAGTCGAGAGAGCCCTCCGAATCGCGACCTTCATCGCCCGACGGCATCGAATGGTCGGCGCCGAGCAAGGCCCGATAGATCTCACGGTACTCAGGTGTCCTGAAGTTATCCGGCTCGACCTGCTGGGCCACCCTTGGCACCAGGGAACGATCCCTTAGCAGGAGCAGAAGCAGCTTGCGCTCCGCCCCCAGCTTCGGGATCCCCTCCGCCTCGGGTAGCGCGGCCTTCGGCTGAGGGACCCTGCGCCGGCGCCAGTCCAGCGCCGAACGCTCCATCTCCCGCTCCAGGGTGGCCCGCCGAACACCGGTCACCGCCGAAACGCGGTCCAGGTAGATATCGCGCAGCGCTTCGTCGGAGGCCGCTCGCACGGTGAGCAGAAGCGCGTCCACCGCCCTCCGCTTCCCTTCGGTGGTGTCCAGGTAGCCACGCTGCTGCAGGATCTGAATCTTCCGGTCGAGCACGTCGATGGCGGCATCGGTGTACTCGGCCAGCGCTTCCGGTCCACCCTTGCGCACGATGGAGTCGGGATCCTCACCAGGGGGCAGCGTCGCCACGCTGGGATGGATCCCGACGCGCAGCAGCTCGTCGGCCGCCTTGAACGTGGCGACCAGGCCGGGCTTGTCGCTGTCGTAGAGGAGCAGAGCTTTCTTCGTATACCGCTTCAACAACCGCGTCTGCGCCTCCGTCAGAGCCGTACCCAGCGGCGCGATCACGTTCTCGATGCCGCACGCCATCAGCGACACCAGATCCATGAACCCCTCGACCACGAGCACCAGTTCCTGGCGGCGGACGGCGTAGCGACTCCAGTTGAGCCCGTAAACGATCTTCCCCTTGTGGAAGATCGGCGTGTCGGGCGAGTTGATGTACTTCGGGGCCTCCTCGGAGTCGGCCAGCAGGCGGCCGCCGAACCCGATGGGCCGGCCTCGAAGGTCGTAGATGGGAATCATCAAGCGCCCGCGAAACAGGTCGTAGGGCTCCTTGGCACGCTCGCTCTGCTTGATCAGACCCGCGCTCAGGAGCACCTCGTCAGTGATCTCGTGGACCGCCGCCGCCTCGCGCAGCCCGCGCCACGAGTCCGGCGCGAAACCGAACTCGAAACGACGAACCGCGTCTTCCGATAGCCCGCGCTGGACCATCAAGTAGCGCCGGGCGCGCTCGCCGTGCTTCTCTTCCCACAACTGCTTCTGGTACCAATCGGCTGCGAAGGCGATGGCCTCACGCAGGTCGCGGTACGGATCTTCCTCTTCCCGCGACCGATCGTCGTCGGGCACCACAATCCCCACACGCTCCGCGACGAACTTAATCGCCTCGATGAAGTCCAGACCGAGAAGCTTCATCGGGAACGAGAAGACATCACCGCCTTCGCCGCAGACGAAACACTTGAAGATGCCGCGTTCGGGATCGACGGAGAAATTCGGGCCTTCGCCGCCGTGAAGCGGGCAGGGGCCCCGGTACGTCCTGCCGCTGCGACGCAACTGGACGTGCTCGCCGACGATCTGCGTTATGTCGGCCTGTGCCCGGATCTCTTCAAGCAGTTCGTCTGTTACCATCGTCACTCGAGCTCCAGCACGCTGACACCGCTGCCGCCCTCCCACGATGCCCCGAGCCGGTGCGATTTCACGCGACGATCGCTACGCGCGTACTCGGCCACGGTCTCCCGCAGCACGCCGGTCCCCTTGCCGTGAATCACTCGCAGCTCGCCCAGCCCGGCCTGGATGGCGGCGTCCAGGGCACGAACCAGCTCGATGCACGCTTCGTCCGCCACCAGACCCCGCAGATCGATCTCGGAGCGCGCGTCGAGCTCGGCGCCGCCGTAGATGGCCACCTGCTCCCTCGGTCGCTCCGGCTCGCCCTTCCGCGTCAGGACGCCCGGCGCCAACTGCAGCTTGACGCCGCCCATCTCGACGACGACATCGGCGCCCCGCGTCTCCACCACCTGTCCCTCGCGCTCCAATGACGTGATCCACACGCGGTCGCCCGGCTCGAACCGCGGGCTCTCCCGTCGAGTCAGCGGCTCCGCCGTCATCTCACACAGCGCTCTCGAGTGCTCGCGCAGGCTCGCCTCCAGCTCACTCCGCGCCCGGCGCGCGAGCTCGCGATCCGCCGTCAGCGCCTCGTCCAGCTGCTTGCGCGCTTCCAAAAGGAACTCGCGTGCGCGCTGGTGAGCCTCGCGCTCCAACTCGCGCTGCCGATCCGCGGATTCCGCGCTCTCGCGCCCCTGCTGCTCCAGAAGTCGGGAGAGCTCACGCTCCCTCTTCTCGAGCTCGGCGATCCGCTCGTCCAGCTCCGCCCCCTTCTGCTCGAGTTCGGCCAGCAGGCGAGCTGTGTCCACCTCTTCCTGGCTCAGCGCCGCCCGGGCTTCCTCCAGGACCGTCATTGGGAAGCCGACCCGCTGGGCCATGGCCAGCGCGTAGCTGCGGCCCGGCCGGCCTTTGACCAGGCGATAGAGCGGCTGCAGCCGTTCCGGGTCGAAGGCCAGCCCGGCACTGACGATGCCCGGATACTCGCTGGGCAGCGTGTTGAGTGAGCCCAGGTGGCTGGTGGCCAGAGTCATACAGCGGCGATCGGCCAGCTCGCTGAGCACGGCGCGGGCCAGGGCGGCGCCTTCGGCCGGGTCCGTTGCCCCGCCGATCTCGTCGATCAGGCAGAGGGCCTCGGCGCCCGCGCCTTCCAGGATCTCTTTGAGATTCCGCAGATGGCCCGTGAAGGTGGAGAGCGACGCATCGATAGACTGCTCGTCTCCGATATCGGCGAAGATCCCGTCGAACACCGGAATCTCGGAGCCGGGCCCTAGCGGCGGGAGCACGCCGGCCTGGGCCATCGCCGAGATGAGCCCCACCGCCTTCAGCAGCACCGTCTTGCCGCCGGCGTTGGGCCCCGTGACCAACAGAGTGTACTCGCCGGGGTTCATCAGGAGATCGAACGGCACGAGTGGTTCAGAGCTCTCGAGCAGCAGTGGGTGCCGGCCGTGCACGACGCGATAGCCGTCCTCCGCCCAAGGTGCCAACTTGGGTCGCGCGCATCCGCGAGCCAAAGCGTAGCGTCCCCTGGCGAACCGCGAATCCAGCTCCACCAGGCGCAAGAGCGTGTCAACCAGCTCGGCGGTGCGCGGCCGCAGTTCGTCCGCGAGCTCCCGGAGGATCCGCTCGACCTCGCGCGCCTCCGATTGACGGATCTCCCGCAAGTGGTTCATCGGCTCTATAGCCGAGGGCGGCTCCACGAACAACGTAGCCCGACTGGCCGATTCGTCGTGCACGATCCCGCCAACCTCCGACCGCCCTTCCCTGCGAATCGGTATGCAGTAGCGGCCGTTGCGGATCGTGACCGAGGCATCGGGGACGACAAACCGCTCGGGCAGGCCGGCCACGATCGACTCCAGGAGCCTTACGAGCTCGGCGCGGGCCGTGCGGATGGAGCGCCTGAGCCGTTTGAGCTCGGGCGAAGCGGTATCCTTGAGCGTCTCGCTCTCTTCGTCGAGGGCGTCCTGCAGCAGCTTCTGCAGTTTTTCATCCTTGAGCAGACCGGAGGCCAGCTCACCGAGGTGTGGGAACTGCGAGGATTGCGGGAGAACGGAACGCCGTACCGAGCGCGCGGCGGCGAGCAGCCTCATGACGCCGACGAGCTCGCTTTCCGACAGCGCGCTCCCCTCGACGGCGAGGCGGTTCAGCGGTGAGCGGACATCGGGTATGGATGGTGGCACCCAACTCTCATCGCGAATCAGCCAGCTGACCATCTCGTCGACCTGATCGAGCGCGGCCGTCACGACTTCGGCGTACTTTGATGGCTGGAGCGCTCGCACCGCTTCCGCGCCCAGCTCGCTGCTCGCGTAGCCGGCTACGATGTCGAGGACGCGGTCGAACTCCAGCGCATCGAGCGCGTGGCGATTCATCTATCCATCCAGAAGCAACCGGGGGTGCTGATGTTCGCTCACCAGCACCCCCGTGTTCGCTTAGCAGTCAGTCGGAGCCAACTTGCGCCAAGCATAGATCAGTCTCCCGCCGCCCGGGAATCGAGCACCTCCCGGACGATTCGATTCACCTCGCGACCATCGGCGCGCCCTTTCAGCTGCGGCATGACGCGGCCCATCACCGCGCCGATGTTGGAGGCACCCGAATCGACCGCCTCCACCACCATCCGGCGAATCTCCTCCTCGCTGAGCTGCGGTGGCAGGTACTCCTCGAGGGCTTCCACCTCAGCCCGTTCCTTGTCGGCGAGCTCGGGCCGCGACGCCATCTGCTCGGCGGCCTCGTTCCTCATCTTCACGGCCCTGGCCAGCACCTCGACGGCCTCGGCGTCATCGAGCTCGTGGCCCACCTCGATCTCGCGGTTCCGGACGTCCGCGAGGATGGTGGAGAGCAAACGCGCGCGGTCCTTGTCCTGCCGGCGCCGCGCGGCGTTCATATCATCCCTGATTCTTTCTTTGAGCGTACTCTCTGGCATCTCCTCAACTCGGATTACAGTGCACTCCGATACTAACTGGACGCGGGAGCGACCGTCAACGCTAGCCCGGCGGCCATCCCATCGCGCGGCCACCCAACAGGTGCACGTGGACGTGAAATACCGACTGGCCGGCACCCGCGTTGCAGTTCAACACCGTACGGTAACCGTCCTCTGCCACGCCCTCGTCCGCCGCGATCTCTTTCGCCGCCAGGAATAGCCGACCCAGAAGCTCCGCCTTGTCCTGGCCGGCATGGTTCAGTGTCGCCATGTGTTCCCGGGGGATGATGAGGATGTGCGTAGGCGCCTGCGGGCTGATGTCGCGAAAGGCCACCCAGTCATCGCCCTCCTGGACGACGTCAGCGGGAATCTCGCCCGCCGCGATCCTGCAGAACAAGCAATCGGCATTCGACATCCGGATCACTCCGTCGGTTACTCGAAAAACGCTTCTTTGACCTTCTGCCAGAACCCGGCTCCATCCGCGCCGGGTTCCGCCGGACTCTCCACCTCGGCCAGCGCCTCGAAGAGTTTGCGCTGTTCCGGCGTCAGGTCGCGCGGGGTCACCACGACGACGCGAACGAACAGATCACCGCTGCCTCCGCGACGCAAGTGCGGAAGCCCTTTGCCGCGCAGATGAATCACGTGGCCGGTCTGCACGCCTGCCGGGATTTTCACCTTCACCTGCACGGTGACGGTTGGGATATCGATGGTCGCGCCCATCGCGGCCCGGCTGAAGGTGATCGGAAGGTCGTAGATGAGATCCGCGCCCCGCCGCGTGAAGCGTGGATCGGGCTCAAGCGTGACCACCGCCAGCAGGTCTCCCGGCGGTCCACCGCGCCGCCCGACGTTCCCCTGCCCGCGCAGGGTGAGGTAGTCGTCGTTGTCGACTCCGGCCGGGATGTCGAGCTCGAAGGACTTCTCGAGTCGCTTGCGGCCTTCGCCGGAGCATCCGCGACACGGATCATTGACCACCCGGCCCTCGCCGCCGCACACGCTGCAGGGGCCAACCCGGACGAACTGACCGAAGAGGGACCGCTGCACCTGCTGTACCTCGCCGCTCCCACCGCACTGCGGGCATATCGCCGCCGAATCACCGCCGCGCACCCCGCTACCGCGGCAGTCGGGGCAGGTATCGAGGACCGGCATGCGGACGATCTTTTTCACGCCGTGAATGACATCCTCGAGCGTGAGCTTGACGCGAATCTTGACGTCCGAGCCCCGCGTGCGAGTCCCGCGCCGGCGCCCTCCGCCGAAGAAGTCGTCGAACCCCCCGAAGCCGCCGAACTCGCGCATGAAGATGGAGAGCGCTTCATCGAAGGTCCGGAAGCCGCCGAACCCGGCGCCACCGCCACCCACGCCTGTCTTCACGCCATCGTGGCCGTAGCGGTCATAGAGGGCGCGCATCTCGGAGTCACGCAGGACCTCGTAGGCCTCCGTGGCCTCCTTGAACTTCTCCTCGGCGTCGGGGTCGTCCGGGTTGCGGTCGGGATGGTACTTGAGGGCCAGCTGGCGGTACGCCTTTTTAACGGCGTTGCCGTCTGCGTTCCGCGGTACGCTCAGGACGTCGTAGTAGTCTCTCTTCATCTAGAACAGCAATACTTCTGTGTCATTCGCAGTCTCACGGCGGCCGGCAGGCGACCGGTCGCGCGAAACAGGCCGGCTGCACGATCCTGCAAAAGTTCGCAGAACCCGGCTGGTTGGCAATCCCGCCAGCCAGGGGTCTAAGACGCCAAGCCAATTGACGCCCGGGCGTAGCGCGGGCCCGGCAGTTTGCGGACGAGGCCGGCGAGCTCCAGCTCCAGCAACGCCGAGGCGAGGGCCCCGGGGGCCGCACCCACGGTAGCCGTGAGATCCTCGAGCTGCAATTCCCCGCTCTCGAGAGCAGCCCAGATGCGGCGCGCCAGCTCGGAAGCGCCGGGCTCCGGCTCGCGTGCGAGGCGGCTGGCCAGCTCGTCAACGTCGAGGCCGGCGGCCAGCGGCTCGGGCAGAGGCTCCCCTGTCCGCGATCCCAGCACCCGGAGGATATCGGCGGCGGACGTCACCAGGGCGGCACCGTCCTGAATCAGCCTGTTCGTGCCGTGGCTGGTGGGATTGTGGATGGGCCCGGGGACGGCGAAGACTTCCTTCCCACCCTCGAGGGCGTGCAGCGCCGTGTTCAGGGCGCCGCTCCGCTCCGGCGCCTCGACCACCAGCACGCCGCGTGCCAGGCCGGCGATGATGCGGTTGCGCTGGGGAAAGTGGTACTTGCGCGGGGGTGTGCCGGGCGGGAACTCGCTGATCAGGCAGCCGTGCTCGGCCACGGCCCGCGCCAGCTCCTCGTGCTCCGGCGGGTAAGGGACATCGAGCCCGGTGCCCAGCACACCGATCGTATCGCCGCCAACGTCGAGGGCGGCGCGATGGGCGACGCTGTCGATGCCGCGGGCGAGGCCGCTGATGATCGTGTAGCCCGCCCTGACCAGCCCCACGACGAAGGCGACCGTCGCGTCACG
>FXBF010000559.1_pt1 | contig 12933 bp, 12 predicted proteins | sample 5335321 | NCBI WGS metagenome assembly FXBF01 (sample SAMEA103928391, study PRJEB20085) | sediment metagenome | isolation source: sediment | reverse complement strand
CGCCGGAATACAGTAAAAAGGTATCATCTTCTAATAAGACAAAGCTTGCATTAATCGAGACTACTGATTCTGTTACTTCCCCTCCTCCTGTTCCACAGGATTCGCGAAGGTGGAATTTCTGTGCCTTAGGGAGTACATAAAGAATTGTTTTTCGCCATATTATTCTGCCCGTTGAATCTTTTTTCTCGAAATAATAGACGAGGGGTTGATAACAATTGCCGCCCCCTGGGATGTTTGCATTTCTTATTGTGCTGCCATCTGAGAAGGTAATGGATCGACTGACATTTAGGCCGTACCTTTTCATTTTATGGGTTTTCCTAAATGAATAGTATTGATCACATGTGATAAGTTCGGCTTTTCTAGAAAAGAATTCAAAATACGCAAATTGATTAGAACTATCACACGATGCTGCTGATGTTATAGGCACTTTTCGTTCCTTACGATAAATAAAATGTATATCTCCATTTTCCAATGGATATCCTTTTAATAAAGAACTCACTCCATATCCTGCTATTTGAACTTCTCTTCCCCACACCTCAGGATACGGCGGATACTTCTTCTTTCCTAAAGTCGCTGCTGTTTTATTCGTTAATCCAGTCTTTATCTCTGCTGTCCGCTTCTGGGTAAGACGAATCACACAGCGTGTCCGGGCGGGGTCTTTGGCGACGGTCTGTAGCCAGGCCTTGCCGGTTGCCTTGATGTGTTGGGTCTTGCAGGTTTGGTTGCGTTGTTTGATCCAGTTTCGTTGTGCCTGACGGAGGGTGGTTTGGGCCTTTTTGTCGAGTCTGGAGGTTGCCTGTCGGTAAGCGGAATTGAGGGCCTTATCGGCGGCGTAGAGGTCTTTACTTAGGTCCCTGGCCTCGGCATGACCCACGAAAATAAGGAGAATAGACAAAATGAATAGGCGGTACGTCCTGTTCAACATAAATCCCTCGCTTGTTGTATGTTCCGATCCTTAACGTTCATCATATGCCTGGTAAACAATGGGGTAAAGTTGGGTGGTGTGATGGCACGACTTCGTGCACCATTTTCGTGCAGCTATCTATTTTAGTTGGTATTAATAAACGGTCTGTACTGGATAGCGTTTAATAACATATAGAAATTAAACGTTGTTCAATATCTCTTCATCGTCGACCGCCAGGGTTGGCGGGTCGAGGCCCTCCCCCTGGCGGCAGCGACCGGTCTGCCCAAGATAAAACAAGGTTAGATCTTCTTCCCGTTACGGAGGGACTGCGTCGTAAACAGTAGATAACCCGCCGGCAAGGTAAACAGTGCCGGGGCGACAGGCTGCTTGGTCTTGTAGTCCTGCAACTGCCGGACGCGGCCATTGCTATCGATAAGCATGACGGGAAAACCGAATTGCAGATATCGGGTCGGCAGGACAACATTGCTGGCGAGGTCACAGGCGTTTTGCAGATCCGGCGGCGTATTGCGGGCAAGCTGGGCGTGCTCCGTCGCCAGGACCTGATAATATTCCCGCATCGCCGCGACCGCATCCGGTAACAGGCCTTGAGCAGCAAAGACCTCCTGGCACTTTTTATCATTGGTAAACAGCCGGTAGTGGCTGACGGGTCTGTCACTGACCTTCGGGTACGTCTCCTTATCCCTGCTGATGCGGTGTCTGAGGGCGAAGCTTGGTCGATAGTTTACCGGCTGCATCTTGATTACCAGGGTCCGGCGATTGTCCGGATTGGCGCTATAGATTGTCTGTTGCCGACGGTCAAACAGGACAAAACCGTCATCATCCACGCCATCGTCGATACGTAGATAATTCGGGGTCACCAGCATCCGTGTCCGGTAGGGTTCGGTGCCGGTCTCCTGCTCGGTAAAGTAGATAATCGTCGCCGTCTGCGGCTGCGGCAGCTTGTCAGAACAGCCAACCAGCAAACTGACCGGTATCAGACCCATTAACACATACAATAATTGACGCATCAAACAATCCTCAGTTTCAATACCAACTTACCCGGTCCAGGTGATTCCTAAGCACAAATCATTCACATTGGTGCCAGTCGGACCAGTCTGGAGCAGATCCCCGCTGGCTTCAAATAGGCGACCGCTATCGGCCCGGGCCAAAGCTGCGTCGGCATCAAACCCGTGTAACCGTGCCCGTTCCAGGGTCCGGCCGTCGATCAGGGCGCCGGCATCCTCACCTGGACCGTCGCTGCCGTCACTACCGGCGGCCAGTAACATGCAGCCATCTGAGCCACTAAGGCAACGGGCGGCCGCCAGCGCCAGATGCTGGCAACGGCCACCACGCCCTGCTTGTGCCGACAGACGGACGGTGGGCTCTCCGCCCCAGATAAAAACCTTCCCGGGTTTTGCCTGTTTGAGGGTGGTGGCGAGACGCTCGCCGGCTTCGGCGGCATCACCGGTGAGGAAAGCGGTGTCGACATGGGTTAGATAACCGAGCTCACGGGCCGTCACCGCGGCGGCCGCTTTGGCGGTATCGATATCGGCGATAACGGTATGCCGCACTGTCGCAAAACAGGGATCATCGGCCGCCGGCCATGGCGGCGCCAGTGCAAGCATGGCTTCGACTTCGGCCGGTACGGGTGGATCATTACCGGCCATATCCAGGGCGGGGACCAATGGGCCGGCAGCGATCGTTTGTAATTCATTCCCGGCAACATCGGATATGAGCAAACAGTGTATCGGTCGGGGTGCCAGGGTCTTGGCCAACCGCCCACCTTTGATCCCGGATAACCGCCGGCGGATCCGGTTCATCTGGCCGATATCCAGACCGGCGGCCAGCAGCCAGTCATTGAGTCGACGCAGTGCCGTCAGATCGATCCCGGCCGGTAACCGTTCCACCAGCGACGAGGCGCCGCCGGAGAGCAGGACCAACACCTCGGCGTCGACAGGGATGGCATCGATAAACGCTGACAATCGCTCCCCGGCCAGCAGGCTGTTCTCGTCCGGTAGCGGGTGGCCGGCCTCATGTACCGGCCAGGGCAGGGTTTCAGCGTGCCCAACCTTCGTGACGATGAAGGCATCCCGGATTTGCCCGGCCAATGCCGCCTGGGCCCCGGCAGTCATACTGGCGGCGGCCTTGCCCATGGCGATCAGGGTGACCGGTGTTGCCGGGTCGTAAGTCCGCAGGCTATCCAGGACACGGCGTTCACCGTTGGCCGCCGCCAGTGCCGACTGGAAAATATTCAGCAGGACCTGTCGATGCCGGTCCGATTCAGACATGCAGTCCGTGTTGCAGATCGGCCCTGATATCGCCGACATCCTCGAGACCGACGGCGATCCGCACGAGACTATCGCGGATCCCGGCCTGTGTGCGTTGCTCCGGCGTCAGGCGGCCGTGGGTCGTGGTCGCCGGATGGGTGATGGTGGTCTTGGTGTCACCGAGATTGGCGGTGATCGATAACAGCCGGGTGGCATCGATGAGCCGCCAGGCCGCCTCCTGCCCACCGATAAGCTCGAAGGCCACAATCGCGCCCCCGGCTTTTTGCTGTTGTTGCGCCAGCGCATATTGGGGATGTGAATCCAGGCCGGGATAATAGACCCGCTCGATGCCTGCTTGTTGTTCCAGCCACCGGGCCAGCGTCAGCGCGGCAGTGCTTTGTGCCTGGACCCGCAGGGACAATGTCTCCAACCCTTTCAGGAACACCCAGGCATTAAACGGGCTCAGGGTCGGGCCGGCGGTGCGGAGAAACTGATAGACACCGCCACCGACATGCTCCTCGCTGCCAACAACGGCACCACCGACACAACGGCCCTGGCCATCGAGAAACTTGGTCGCCGAGTGCACGACGATATCGGCCCCGAGCTGCAGCGGTAGTTGCAACACCGGGGTACAAAAGCAGTTATCGACCACCAACAGACTACCGTGGCGGTGGGCAACCGCGGCCAGACCCTCGATATCATAGACCTCGGTCAAGGGGTTCGAAGGTGTCTCCAGAAACACCAACCGGGTCTTGGGCGTGATCGCCTGCTCCCAGGCAACCACATCTGTGGTGTCGAGAAAGGTAGTGTCGATACCAAAGCGGGACAGGATGCTGTCGAACAATATCACGGTAGAACCAAACAGGTTACGCGAGGTGACAACATGGTCGCCGCCATTTAACAGGCCGAGGACCACCGCCAGGATGGCCGACATCCCCGATGCCGTCGCCACACAACGCTCACCCTGCTCCATCGCCGCCAGGCGCTGCTCAAAGGTCTTGACCGTTGGATTGGTAAAGCGGGAATAGACATTGCCTGGCTGCTCCCCGGAGAAACGTGCCGCTGCCTCGGCGGCATTGGCAAACACATAACTCGAGGTGACAAAGATCGGCTCACTGTGCTCGCCCTCCCGGGTGCGCCGGTGACCGGTGCGGATCGCCCGGGTGGCGAGGCCCCAGTGTTCGGAATCGTCATGTGACATTGGCCTTCTCCTTTGAAGGATGAACTTTTTCGACATTTTGCTAGTGGCAGGCACAAAAAAACCCGCCAGGTACAGCCTTAGCGGGTCGATCTCGCTTTAGCTGCATTTATAACGCGCCCGCAAGCTGAAGCTCAAATCGGCGCAGTCTTGATTAAACCCTACACGAGCACCTAGCGGGTGTCAATGCAGCCGCCTGATACAATATCCGGGCTAACGGGAGTTATGCAGCTCGGCCAGTGACATATCAGACGCGGCCCGCTGTTGCTTGGCGCCATCGTTGCGGATCTGTTCGATCTTGTCGAGATAATCCTGATTGACATCACCGGTCACATATTCGCCATTAAAACAGGAGGCATCAAATTCGGTAATACGGGGATTGCCCTCGCGGGCGGCGGCGATAAGGTCGTCGAGGTCCTGGTAGAGCAGGCGGTCGGCCCCGATCTCGGCAGCGATTTCATCGTCATTGCGGCCGGTCGCAACGAGTTCATTGACGCTGGGCATATCGATCCCATAGACGTTGGGAAACCGTACCGCGGGGGCGGCAGAGGCAAAATACACCTTCTTCGCGCCCGACTCCCGCGCCATCTGGATGATCTGTTTGGAAGTGGTACCACGGACGATGGAGTCGTCGACCAGTAAGACATTCTTGCCTTTGAATTCGAGATCGATGGCATTAAGTTTCTGTCTGACGGATTTCTTTCGTTGCGCCTGTCCCGGCATGATAAAGGTACGGCCGATGTAACGGTTCTTGATAAAGCCCTCGCGGTATTTGACTCCCAGTTCATAGGACATCTGCAATGCCGACGTCCGACTGGTGTCGGGGATGGGGATGATGACGTCGATATCGTGCTCGGGCCATTCACGTTGCAGCTTGTGTGCCAGCTTCTCCCCCATGCGCAGACGCGCCTTATGCACCGCAATGCCGTCGATCATGGAGTCCGGCCGGGCCAGATAAACATACTCGAACACACAGGGACTGTTATGAATCTCCTCGGTGCACTGCCGGGTATGGAGCTGACCTGCCAGATCGATAAAATAGGCCTCACCCGGGCCGATATCGCTGACGAGTTCATAACCGAGGACATCGAGGGCAACGCTTTCGGAGGCAAACATGTGCTCCGGGCCAAGGTCGGTCTCACGCTTGCCATAGACCACTGGGCGAATGCCGAAGGGGTCACGGAAGGCGACGATACCAAAACCGACGATCATGGCAGTGACGGCATAGGCGCCACGACAGCGCCGATGCACCGCCGACACCGCCCGGAAGATATCGTCGATAGACAGGCGCAGGCTGCCGGCGGCCTGCAGTTCATGGGCAAAGACATTCAACAGAATCTCGGAATCGGATTGGGTGTTAATGTGCCGCAGGTCTTCGCGGAAGAGTTCGTCCTTCAGCTGATCGGCATTGGTGAGATTGCCGTTATGGCAAAGGGCCAGACCGAATGGTGAATTGACATAGAAGGGCTGGGCCTCAGCGGCACTGTCACAACCGGCAGTCGGGTAACGCACATGGCCGATCCCCATATTACCCATGAGGTTAAGCATGTGATGCGAGCGGAAGACGTCCCGAACGAGACCATTATCCTTCCGCAGATGGACATGCTGGCCGTCACTGGTGATGATGCCGGCCGCGTCCTGTCCACGGTGCTGGAGAACGGTCAGGCCATCATAGATGGCCTGATTGACAGGCTCCTTGGCCAGGATACCGATGATTCCACACATACTGCGTACTCGGGAACTTAAAAATATAGTCTAGCGGTACTTGATATATCCGGCAACCTTGTCCGGCAAGTAGTTTTTCAGCCACTGGGCGCCGGCCTGGAAATAAGGCACGGTGTAGGAACTCTTCCACCAGCGTTGCTCAGGGATGGCGGTAAATCCCGCCAGCAAAACCAGAATCAGGATAATAAAAAAACTTTTGGCGGCGGCCATGACACCGCCAAGAATCTTATTAGGCAACTTCAGAAAGGACATGGTTAACAGGGTCTCTTGCATGAAATAGAGCGCAATCTTGATAATGATATAGACAAGCAGAAAGACAACAATAAAGGCAACGATCAGCTTTACCCGGGGATCCTCGATCAACAGGTCAAACAGACCGGTGACGCTGTCGGCAAAGATCCAGGCAAACAGGGTCGCCAGCGCCCACGCCAGCAGGGCCGAGACCTCACGCACAAATCCACGCAGGACCCCGATCGTTACAAAAATTATCGAAATCATGAAAAAGGCCACATCCAGGCTATTCACCGGCGAACACTCCTTGTTCAGACGGCATCAGGGTTTGGCGACAACCATACCCTCCAGTCCAATCATGGCATTGATACGCGCCAGTTGTTTCTTGGCTGTGCCTTTCTGGGTAAAGGGCCCGACACGTATCCGGACGGCTTTTTTACCGCTCACCCCGACATCGGCGAGTTTGACCTTAAAACCGGCCTGCTGCAATTGCCGGGTCACACGAGTAACGTTGTTCTGATTGGTAAAGGTGCCAACCTGGATCATCCAGCCCTTGCCAGACCCGGCTTGGGTGCTTGTTGTTTTGGCCTTGGCGATCCGCTTACTTGCTTGCTTTTTTTTGATCGCGGCTGTTTTTGTTCTTTTCGGTAATTTTTTGGGCGCCGCGGCCTGATCACTATTGGGTTTGACCTGTGTCGAGATCACATGGCTACGGGGCTCCACCTTGGCGACATAGACCTTGGTCTTGGTATTTTTGTCCGGCATTCCTCCCAGGCGTATCGATTCAGTATTAAAATCGGGTGAATCCTGCAACACCATCGGTAGGAAGATAACCGCCAGGGAAACGATAATGATTGCCCCGATGATGCGGTGTTTGGGGTGGAAGACGTGTTCGTTGTCGGACTGCCTGGCCACTACAACCTCCTCTAATGGCTTCCGCTCATTATAGCACCGACGGTATAGAATGAACCAAATACCAGTATTCGATCATCGTCGCCGGCATCTTCCCGGGCCTGTTGATAGGCTTGCGCGATCTGCCCGAAGCACCTGACCGGGGCCGTATTAGCAATTTTCCCAAGACACTGTTGCAGCCCCTCGGCACTTATCGCCGGTAGATGGCCAGCTGTAATCGTCGTTAGATACCAGGCCGATACCTGCGGCAGGAGTGGCGCCAGCGTCTCGGCATGGGCCTTATTGGCAAGCATCCCTACCACTGCCCGTGTTCGACCCTGACAGGGATGCGCAGCCAGGAGTTGCGCCAGTGTCGCTGTCGCCTGGGGATTATGGGCGACATCCAGGATCGTCGGCGGCGGGCCCGGCCAGACCTCAAAGCGTCCCGATAGCATCACACGCTGCAATCCGTCCCGCATCTGATCCGGGCCAAGCGGGTATTCGCGCTGGTTCAGCTCCGTGGTCATGATGGCGGCGGCGGCATTATTCAGTTGATGTCGGCCCCGCAGCTGGGGGATTGGCAGTCCTCGATAGACTGATTCGGGACCGCGCCAGGTCCAGCCGCCGGCATGCGGTTCGGCAACAAACTCCCGGCCCAGACAGTACAGGGGGGCACCGATCTGTTTTGCTACCGTCAAAACACTGGCCGGTGGATCCGGGTCGGCACAGACGGCGGGCCTGCCGGACCGGAAAATCCCGGCTTTTTCCCGGCCGATATGCTCCCGGTCGGGGCCCAACCAATCGACATGATCGATGCCGATACTGGTGAGCACGGCGACATCGGCGCTCCAGGCATTGACGGCATCCAGCCGCCCGCCCATCCCGACCTCGAGCAGGGCGATATCAACCCCGGCCTCGCGAAACAGATCAACCGCCGCCAGGGTGCCGAACTCGAAGAAGGTCAAGGGTGTAGCGTTACGGGCCATCTCCACCCGCGCGAAGGCGTCACAGAGTTGTTGATCGCTTACCGCTTGGCCATCAATACTGACGCGTTCGTTGTAGTGCACGAGATGGGGCGAAGTATAGGCGCCTACCCGATAGCCCGCCGCCAATAGTAAGGCCTGCAGGATCGCCACGGTTGAACCTTTGCCATTGGTCCCGCTGATACTGATGATAGTGAAAGGCGGTTCCTGGAGCCCCATGGCCTGCTGGACTTCACACACCCGCGGCAGGCCGAGTTCGATCGACCGCGGGTGCAGGGTTTCCATCTGCACCAGCCAGTCATTGAGGGATCTTGCTTTCAGGAGTTCTCAGACGTTGATTCGGCGCCGACCTGTTCCGTCACGACGGCGGTCTCGCCGGGTTGCCGTAACAGCATGGTCAGCAGGGCATGAAGTTTGTCTCGCAGCAGGGGTCGTTCGATAATCATATCGATCGCGCCATGTTCCAATAGAAACTCGGAACGCTGAAAACCCTCCGGCAAGGTCTCGCGTACGGTTTGTTCGATCACCCGGGGGCCGGCAAATCCGATCAGGGCCTTGGGTTCAGCAACGATGATGTCGCCGAGCATGGCCAGGCTCGCCGACACCCCGCCCATGGTTGGATCTGTGAGAACAGAAATATAGGGTACGCCCAGCTCAGAGAATCTTCTCAGGGTGGCACTGGTCTTGGCCATTTGCATCAGCGACAACAGGGCCTCCTGCATCCGGGCGCCGCCACTGGCGGAAAAGCAAACCAAAGGTATGCCCTTCTCAATACAGGTATTCACCGCTTTGACGAACCGTTCACCGACCACCGAACCCATAGAGCCACCCATGAAGGCAAACTCAAAGGCGCAGGCCACGACCGGCAGGCCCTTTAGCTTGCCCTTGATAACGACCAGGGCATCGCTCTCACCGGTCGCCTTCTGCGCCTGTGTCAGACGGTCTTTATACTTCTTGCTGTCCTTGAACTTCAGGTAATCAACCGGTCTGATCTGCTCGCCGATTTCTTCACGCGGTTCCGGGTCAAGGAACAGATCGAGCCGTCGCCGGGCGCCGATACGCATATGATGACCGCACTTCGGACAGACATCGAGGTTGTTCTCGATTTCGGCGCTATAGAGCACACCGCCACAGGCCGGGCATTTCTTCCACAGCCCCTCGGGAACGGCCTTTTTCGAACCCTTGCTCTTGATCTTGGGTGGCAGCAGTTTGTCGAACCAACTCATCGATGGCCCCCGCTGGCCTGCTGACCGTCGCGCCCGGGACTGTCCATGGCTGTTCTTAATTCCTTTATGAATGCCGTGATCGCCGACGTTATCTTTGACGGTTCATCGATATGTTCCGCCAGCCGTCTGACCACCGCGCTGCCGACAACCACGGCGTCGGCAAAACCGGCGACAACGGCCGCGGTCTCAGGATTATTGATACCAAAGCCGACACCCACGGGGAGATCGGTATGCCGCCGGATGGTTTCGAGCCTCTCTTTGACCTCGTCCATATCCAGGTTGCTGGCGCCGGTTACCCCGCGCAGTGAAACGTAATACAAAAACCCGCTGGCCTGATCGGCAATACGATCGATGCGGGCCTCGGTGCTCGTTGGCGCCAACAGGAACACCGGATCAATCGCTACGGACTTTAATGCCGCTACCAGTTCTTCGGCCTCTTCCGGCGGCAGGTCGACCGTTAAAACCCCGTCTACCCCGGCAGTGGCGGCCTGGTCGGCAAAGGCCGTATATCCCATTACCTCAACCGGATTCAAATAGCCCATCAGCACCACCGGCGTCTCGGCATCCTGTTGGCGAAATTCTGCAACCATGGCCATCACATCTTTAAGCGTAACACCGTTTTTCAGTGCTCGCTCGCTGGCGTGCTGGATCACCGGGCCATCGGCCATTGGGTCGGAAAACGGCACGCCGAGTTCAAGCAGGTCAGCGCCGGCATCGACCAGTGCATGCATCAATGGTACCGTCGTCGCCGGAACGGGGTCGCCGGCGGTGATAAACGGGATCAGCGCCTTGCGTCCCTGCTGCTTGAGGCTGTCGAAGCGTTGCTTGATGCGCGACATCAGAAGGAGATCCCGTCCAGGGCGGCGACAGTATGGATATCCTTGTCACCGCGGCCGGAGAGGTTGATGACAATCGATTTATTCCGCCCCATTTCCACAGCCAGCTGTTGAGCGTAGGCAATCGCGTGACTCGACTCCAGTGCCGGGATGATGCCCTCGACCTGGGTCAGTTCATGAAAGGCCGCCAACGCCGCCTGGTCATCAACGGCGACATAGGTCGCCCGGCCGGTGTCCTTCAACCAGGCATGTTCGGGACCGACACCGGGATAATCGAGACCGGCGGAGATGGAATGGGTCTCTATAATCTGGCCGGACTCGGACTCCATCAGATAGGTACGATTGCCATGGAGCACACCGACTTTGCCGTCACACAGCGGGGCGGCATGATGGCCAGTGGCCAAACCGTCGCCGGCGGCCTCGACACCATAGATCGCCACCTGCTTGTCCTCGAGAAAGGGATAAAACAGACCGATGGCATTGGAGCCGCCACCGACACAGGCGACCAGGGCATCCGGTAACCGCCCGGCCTGCTGTTGCATCTGCTCGCGGGTCTCGCGTCCGATGATAGTCTGGAAGTCACGCACCATCGCCGGGTACGGGTGCGGGCCGGCGACCGTGCCGATAACATAAAAGGTATCGTCGACATTGGTCACCCAGTCACGCAGGGCCTCGTTCAAGGCGTCTTTCAGCGTCCTCGAACCGGAATGGACCGGGACCACTTCCGCCCCCAGGAGCTTCATGCGGTAGACATTGATCGCCTGGCGTTTGATGTCCTCGTCGCCCATGTAGACCACACACTTAACCCCCAGGCGGGCGGCGACAGTGGCGGTAGCAACACCATGCTGGCCGGCACCGGTCTCGGCAATCAGGCGGGTCTTGCCCATGCGTTTGGCCAGGAGGGCCTGACCGATGGTATTGTTGATCTTGTGGGCGCCGGTATGGTTCAGGTCTTCACGCTTGAGGTAGATATCCGCCCCACCCCATTTGTCAGTCAGACGCTCGGCAAGATAAAGCGGCGACGGGCGGCCGACATAGTGCGCCAGATCGCGATCGAATTCTGACTGAAAGGCCGGGTCCTGACGATAACGCTCATAGGCCGCACGCAAGTCGTCGATTGGTTGCATCAGCGTCTCGGCAACGAAGATGCCACCGTAGGGGCCGAAGTGGCCACGTTCATCCGGTAGTGGGTGCGAACTCATGAGTATTTTGCAACCTCGTTGATAAATGCCTGCATCATTTTCTGATCTTTGACGCCCTTCGCCTGCTCTACCCCGCCGCTGACATCAACGGCATAGGGACGGGCCTGTTCAATCGCCAAACCGACATTGTCGGCGGTCAGACCACCTGCGAGTATAATCGGCTTTGCCAGGTCATGGGGGAGTCGTGCCCAGTCAAAACTCTGGCCGGTCCCCCCGGCAACATCAGGTATATAAGTATCGACCAGCAAGGCCACGCTATCACCATAGACCTGTGCCTGCGCTGGCAGATTGACATGCGCCTGCATGCGGATGGCCTTGATATAGGGTCGGTCGAACTGGCGACAGTATTCGGCGGGTTCATCGCCATGGAATTGCAAGGTATCTATAGGTATTGCCGCCAGGGCCTCATTGACATCATCATCCTCGGCATCGACAAACAGGCCCACCCGCGTCACGAATGGCGGCAATGCGGCAACAATCTCCGCCGCCTGTTGCAGGCCCACCCGCCGGGGACTGTCCGCATAAAATACCAGCCCGATTGCATCCGCGCCGAGTCGGGCCGCAGCAAGGGCATCTTCAGGGCGGGTGATCCCGCAGATCTTGACCCGTGTACGCATCTATACCGGCCTAAAAAAATCGCGGCAAGCTTACCAGAGGCCGCAATCCGTTGAAAGTCGGGGGATTTTAAAGGATGCCGGGTATTCGACGCCGACCAGGTAGAGACCGTCCGCCGGCGCGGTAACACCACCCTCGGTCCGTTGCCGGCCCTCGAGGATAGCGCGCGCCCAAGCGACCGGCTGTTCACCGGCGCCGATGGTCATCAGCACCCCAACGATATTACGGACCATGTGATGGAGAAAGGCATTCGCCTGTGCGGTGATGATGATGAACTCACGGCGACGTTCGACAGTTAACTCACGCAGATCTTTCACTGGGTTCTTTGCCTGGCAATGTATGGTGCGAAAGGCGCTGAAGTCATGTTCACCTATCAACAAGTCGGCCGCTTTCTGCATACATCCCTCATCAAGGGATCGGTGATCCCAGGTAACCCGCTGATTCAGAAAAGTCGGCCGCACCTGGCGATTCAGGATCACGTAACGGTAAGTCCGTCCTGTGGCCTTAAACCGTGCGTGGAATTCCGGATCGACCTCATTCACCCAAAGCACGGCAACCTCGTCCGGCAGATTGCTGTTGGCGCCCCGCTGCCAGGAATAGTTGGGCCGTTTGACCTCGGTGTCGAAGTGGATCACCTGGCCGCAGGCATGGACGCCGGTATCGGTACGGCCGGCGGTGATGACGCGAGTGGGTTTGTCGGCGACTTTACTAAAGGCCTCTTCGACACAGCCCTGGACCGTGCGGGTGTCATCCTGGAGTTGCCAGCCATTGAATTGGGAACCGTCGTATTCGATGATTGCTGCATAGCGCATAGGTTTGGATTGTATCAGATGGGGTTGTGTCACCTACGGTGAC
>FXBF010000558.1_pt1 | contig 12949 bp, 9 predicted proteins | sample 5335321 | NCBI WGS metagenome assembly FXBF01 (sample SAMEA103928391, study PRJEB20085) | sediment metagenome | isolation source: sediment | reverse complement strand
ATCTTCCATGACTGTTCCACCGGGGCGATCAATGTGGGAAATTGGATGCGCCACCACCAGAAATACTCTGAGAAATGGCCGGTGAAATAATCTGAGAGACAACACCGCTGGTCGGGGTGGCGGGATGCTCTGGTCTTTGTCCAGACCGGGATCGTGATTGCCTGGCAACGTAAGCGCTTTCGGGATCATTGGGCCAAATTGAGCAAGCGTGGCAGGCCTGGTAGACTACCGGTATCAAAAGAAGTCAGGGCATTGATCCGCAAGATGTCGGCAGCTAACGTCGGCTGGGGTTCGCCGCGGATTGCCGGGGAAGCTTACGACTTCCCCTACGCAGCACAGTAGCCGTAAAATCCTCCCCGTGAGCGGCCCCGTCCGGATATTTGTCCCTTTCACGGCGGTGAGCGGGCTTCGCCCGACTGGCATCCCGTGAGGACGCGAGGGACGCAGTGTTTGACCAGACTGAAGAGGGAGCACCAATGCGTAAAGAGTGTGCGCGAGTTCTTGATCTCTTGCGAGCTTGGGCGAAAGAGGTGCCGACCGACCTGTTCGAGAGCCTCTTTGTCTTCGGCAGTCTCATCTACAGAGAAGACGATCAGTTTGAGGACGGTGATCAATTCGACGTCGCAACAAGTGATGTCGATCTGTTAGCTATTCTGTCCCCCGAAACGGCTTCTCCACTACTGCGTCAGCAAGCGCTCTTGGCCCTGCTAAACACCAAGGAAGCGCTCGAGTTGTGTCTCCTAAAGGAGCTGAAGCGGGCTGCCGCTGACACGCCAATCGTCAGCATAGTAGTAGCGGGTCAATTGGACGTGAGCTTCGGCGTCCATAAGTCAGTACCCAACGGCTTCTACTCGAGCAGCAACTTTCTAAATCTTCGCGCAGGCGCGCAGGAGACCCCGCGAACGTTTGCCCGCGAGCCAGAGCAGTGCCACACGCAGTTGCGTGACGCCTTGCCCGTTATGCGAGCGGCCCAGGAATACCGAAACAAGTTCCTATCGGTCAGTGCTAACGGCCAACGCTCGGCTAACGATTGGGATGACAAGGACGCACCTCTCCCGAAGCATTTGACCCGTGCCGCAGCACAGCTGCAGCATTACGTGGCCGGGAGCCCGCCCAACAGCGGGTCCGCGTTTGACGTGAACCGTGGCCTAGAGTTTGTAACCGAACTACTGCGGGCACGCGAAAACGAGAGTGCGGAGTATAAGTACCTCGCTCGGTGGCTAACTATCCGTCGCGGCGGAAAGGGAAAACGGGTTCCTCTCACTCCCGACAAGCAGATGCTGCTCTGGGAAGCCCTATATGAACACGCGGTAGGTGCCATCACCGAACGTGATGAGACCACGACAATGGGCTGGTCGGCCGCGCCATCCCAAGAAGAACTCGCCCAGAAGGGGCGCGCGGAAACTTTGGCGGCCATTGGGACAATGCCTATGCAGCGTCCGCCACGAGTGCAGTACTTCGCAGGCCGTAACCAACAACGAGCAGATATAGTCAACGCAATCGTCCCCGAGAAGGCGGTGACACTCGCTGGTCCGGGCGGGATTGGAAAGACCGCTCTCGCAACCGAGGTGATTTGGACCATCGCTCCAACGTCAGCGCCACCCGCTTCGTTCCCGGGCGGCATTGTCTACTATAACTTCTACGGCCAGCCAAGAGCCGTCGCGGCAATGGAACACATAGTGAGATCCTACGGTGGCGTTGTGCAACCGAATCCCGAGGCTGCCGTGCGCCGAGTTCTCTCTCAGCACACACCTCTCTTGGTGTTGGATGGCGTTGAGGTAGCGGACGACTTGGGTCGCATACTCAGTTGCTGCGGAACCTGCGGCGTCCTGATCTCAACACGGGACAAACAGGACGCTCCTAACCCCGACCTCCGATTCGACATTGAACCTCTCGATACTGAAGCAGCAAGGAACTTGCTGGTGGACTGGAGCAAGCAGGACATCGACGATGCGTCTGCCGACGAATTGTACGATCTTCTTGGCGGTCTACCGCTCGCTATACAACTGGCAGGCAAGTACCTACGCCAGACGGACGAGAGCATCGACGGGTACCTCGAGTGGCTGCGTGCCTCGCCGCTTCAGGCCCTCGACCAGGAGCAACGCCAGCAGCAGAGTGTCCCAACGATGCTCGCTCGGAGCGTGGCGGTTCTGTCCGAAAGAACGCGCGAAGTCCTCGGCCTAGCCGGTAGCCTTAGCTGGGCACCGATTCAGATGGATGTTTTCCTGGAGACCCTAGCGCACGAAGCCGTCTACATCCGGCTCTCGTTCAACGAACTTGTCCAGCACGGACTCCTGGCGAAACAGGAAGAAGGTCGGTATAGGTTCGTGCACCGACTGATCTTCACCTACGCCGCTCAAGAGCTTCGCCCATCGGATAATGTCCTCAGTACTGCCATCGACTACTACGTGCGGTTTGTTGGTGAGACCCTTCAGAAAGGAAAGCCCGAGTACGACCAGCTCAGTCTCGAAAGGCCGCACATCTTACGAATGCTCCAGTTGAGCAAGGAGCACAACCGAAGTGACGCAGTCTTCGCACTCGCGGACAATATCGACCAGTTTCTAAATCACCAAGGCCACTGGGCGGGTCGGCTGCAGGTTGCGTCGTTGGCAGCGGAATCTGCTAGAGAATCCGGTGAGGTGGATCGCGTTGGGCTCTATATAAATAGAATGGGATGGGTGCATCGGAACTCCGGCGAGTTCGACCAGGCCCTGAAGTGCTATGGGCAGGTGCTCGAGCAGGCTGAGCAGAGCGGAAATTCATGTGAGATAGCGAACCAACTGGGTAATATTGGCTCTACGTACTCGATGCGCGGTGAGCAGCAGAAGGCTATAGAGTATCTGCTGCGGGCCAAAGAACTCGCGAAAGAGTGCGGTGACATTGCAGGCGAAGGAAGACATGCCGGAAATTTAGGTACAGCCCACAATGAGCTAGAGCGACCCAAAGATGCCATCCCGTTCTTCGAGGAGGCGCTAGAGCTCGTGCGACAGGCCGGGGAACGCCAACTCGAAGGGGCCCATCTTGGCAACCTCGGTCGATCCTACGCCGCCCTAGGTGACATCAAGACAGCAATGGATCTCTACACTGATGCTTTGGCGATTGCACGTGACCTAGGTGAGAAAGCTCGCATCGCCCGACAGTTAGATAATATAGGCCGTTTAAACCTTTCACTCGGCCAGTTGGAAGTCGCAATCACTCTGCATCAAGAGGCTCTAGAGATAAGCTCCGAAATTGGCTTCGCTGAAACAGAGGAGAGCAATCTTTGCAACCTAGGAATCGGTCACTTTCTTCTCGAGAAGTTTGACGCCGCACATGGCTACTTTGCGAGAGCCCTCGAAATAGCGACTAGGACGGGACATGATCGTGGAATCGCAATTCAGAACTTCAACATGGGCGTGACTGACCTCGCGAGGCAGCAGCACGAGGAGGCGCTCCGGTCGTTTCAGCAATCCCGTGCACAGTTTGATCAGTTGGGTGAAAGCTCCGAGGAGCTTGACACTCTGATAGCCCTTGCTCGGCAGCAAGATGGCCGCATCGACGGCCTGCAAACACCACTTCGGCCCCGGTTCTTGACGCCGAGCGTTCCAAGTTCCAGGATAGATTGACGCAGCTGCACACCTCGACCTGTATCGCTTCGCGCCACCAAAAGGCGCCGCATTCTTAATGGAGGCTGTTTACATGAGACGACCCGAATTCCTTCAGACCGCCGTTGGGCTAGGCCCTCTTACAACCCTCGAAGTTGGCGGGCCGGCACGCTACTTTGCGGGATGTGAAACGACGGAAGAGCTTGTAAGGGTCCTCCAATGGGCAGCTGCCGAGGCCGTTTCCATTTTCGTGCTTGGGGGCGGAAGCAACATCCTCGTAGCCGACGACGGGTTTGATGGTGTGGTCGTGCAACAGCGCGCAGCTGATGTCCATATTGAATTCGTTGACGGCACCTGCGCGCTCCTGACGGCCGAGGCCGGAATGGACTGGGATGCCTTGGTCTGCCGAGCAGTCAGCGAGGGCCTTGCGGGAATCGAGTGTCTCAGTGGAATCCCCGGCCTGATCGGTGCCGTACCCATTCAGAATGTTGGTGCCTACGGTCAAGAGGCATCCAGCACCATCCAGTCCGTCGATGTAGTGGATATGACCGGCGGCGAGGTGCGGCGCTTGACAGCCGCCGATTGTGGATTCGGATACCGCACGAGCAAGTTCAAGACAGATTGGAACACTCGCTACGTTGTGACCTCAGTTTGCTTCCGCCTTAGCCGAAGCCAGTCGGGCACCGTTAATTATCCAGACCTCAAGAGCGCTCTTGGTATCTCTCAAGAGAGCACCGCCAGCCCTACGCTAGAGGAAACCCGAGCGGCGGTACTCGAAGTACGTCGCAGCAAGTCGATGGTGCTCTCTCAGGAGGATCCGAACACGCGTAGCGCTGGCTCGTTCTTCTTGAACCCCATCCTGTCGGAAGCTGAGCTGAAAGTAATGCTGACTAGAGCTCGCGCAAATGACGTAACGGAAGACATTCCTCAGTTCAAAGGCGGTGAGGGGAAGATAAAGATACCGGCAGCCTGGCTGATTGAGCACGCTGGCTTTACTCGCGGGACAGTTGACGGGCGAGTCGGGCTGTCGAGCCGACACGCGCTTGCACTAATCAACCGAGGAGGCGCAACCGCCGCGGACCTCATCGGGTTCGCTAGCCGCATCCGACAGACAGTGCGAGAGGTGTTCGGCGTGACGTTGAATCCTGAGCCAATCCTCGTCGGATTCCAGGAGGACGTAGACGCACTGCTCTCATAGGCTTTTGGCAAGTGCGTCGCCTCCCTCTTATAGGCCCACAACACGGAAGGCCACGTTGCGCAGAACACGGTCTAACCGCGGCTCAACGGAACCGGTTGTGATACTCTTCCCTCAACCGTGGTCCGTTCAGGCTTGAGTTGAGAGCTCCTGCTAAGTACAGATTCGGTCGAACTTGGTGTGTCGACGATTCCCAAAACTCCGCGATGTTGCTTTAGTTGCATGATAGATTTTGAATGCAGTAAACCCCTCCCGATACTCTTTGGGGTAGTGCAACTAATGGACGACTATTTATTACTAGCCGCTAATCGAAAAAGCATTTCATGCCCGCCGTAAGTTTAGTGAGCACTATCTGAGTATTTTTAAAACGCTTGGAGTAAGCGATCATGTTTACGATATTCGAACTACCGAAGAAGTTTACGCAGTCTATTTGGTTTTGAGGAGTGGCGTTGGTTTGCGATGCTGTTACGGGAATCAAGGAAAAATAGCGCCATCATCGGCGCAAAAAGCTGTAAGAGAACGTATATTGCACTTTAGTAAGCCATTAGATTGGCTTTCAGGTAATGAATTTGACCCAGGCGTGAGGGAACTAGCACAAGTGGTTAAGGGGGTGGTATGTAAGGTGTCTCATCAATCAGCCATATTCTAAGTAGCGCTTATTTTGCCACCAGTGAACCAGAAGATTTACCTAAAACCTCCAACCTGTTCGCCCTTACTGCCCGGTTTTTGCCCATCCTGTCCTGCGCTGTTGTGCTCTGTGGTGATGTAAGGCGCAACGGATGCCTCCACGAAGGTTTATAAAACAATTACATACAGTTCAGGTTTCTACCTACGAACCAGGCGGTCGGGAGTTCGAATCTCTCCGGGCGCGCCATATTTCCTTCAGCACATCAGACGGTTAGCAGATTTTCTGTTCGCCGCTTTGTTGCCGGAGCAAAGTGAGTGTGGGAGATTTGTCCACAAAGCCGTTCCACCGCCTCGATCAGCTCGCCGATCTCCGCTGCCGAATAGTGCGCAGGTTAGGCCGTCAAGACCATGGTCTACTCGTTGAAGGCTTCGCGATCAGTCCACCATTCGTGGAAAATCGGCAGGTTCGTTAAGTGGCTGGGTCGAAGCGCAGAGCTGAACTCGAGTCGCGTGGGGTCACTCAGTCAGCCACCTTCGGACACAGTGCCGACGTGAGTAGACGCAGATGCGACTGCGACTGCAAACTCAAGCGCGTCGGCATCCGACTTCCCGCGCAGCCATCTCTCTACAAGGAAAGCCGCATTGAAGACGTCGCCAGCACCAACAAGCCGCCTCGTCTCATAGCCTGCACTGGACTGGACAGTCCTAGATCCGAATCTCGAGTTGACGTTTCCCCCTTTGAGCAGCGCGGCCCCATGGGGCCCCATCTTCAGAGCCACGGTGACTTCTCGATAGCGACTCGCGAGCGCCTTTGCGGCCTCGATTCCGCTTTTGAACTCCTGGCCAGCGAGCACCTGAGCTTCCTCCGCGTTTAGTAGGAATACGCCTACGCTTTCGATCGCGTCGCAGATCATCTCAACAACTGCCTCTTCCAACGGATACTGCAAGCGCCCGGTGTCCATTGCCACCATGCCGCCCTGCCGTCGTACAGCGGCAGCTATCGAGCCCAACCCACCCCCGTGAAGTCCAACTAACTTGACGTAGCCGGTAACAAGCACCAGCGGGACTTCCTCAAGTTCCTCTAGCACTGGAAGAACATGCTCTGCTCTGATGTATCGGTTGACACCAACGTCTGTCACAAATGTCGCGTCACCGTCCTTCAGACCGATGCCTAAGCTCCATCCCGCTTCTCCTTCCAGCTCAACTACATTCCACTCGACTCCGTCGTTTCGCGGAGCGTGCCTAATTGCCTTCGCCCATCCTCTGCTCCACGCACCAATGACACGACAGTGCTCACCAAGTCGCGAGACCTCCGATGCTACATTTACGGCAGATCCTCCTACCTTCCAACTGGGTCGCGACTCACTAACGAGATACTCAGCACCGGCTCGAAGCTCGCCAGTCGATACCGAGCAAAGCCACTCGCGGTATAAGGGCCCTACGACCACTAGTTGACAACCACGTCTTGAGCGACTCCTCGTCATACTTGCGATTCCCATAGTCTGTCATTCGTGCCGTGCTCTCCCTCGCTTACTGCTTCAAGTGAACCCAATGAAAGGCCAGCATCAGAGCCCTCTGCACCCTCGACAAGTGCATTGAACACGCGTGTGCGATCTGCACACACACGGCACTGTGGCACGTCAGCACCGAACTTGTCGAGCCTCTCAACCAAATCGGCGAACTCGTGGCCCGATTGCACGTAGCCAAAGCCGAACAAAGCCACATCGGCTGCCCTGTCTGCAACCACACAGCAAACGTGCACACCCCCAAACGCGTCGACTACCAGGCTCGAGCGCCAAGCGTGGCAGCGCTGCGACGCGAATACCGGTTTCGCCGCCGGTCCTCTGAACTCGATTTTTACCTCCGGGAATCGTTTTTCCTCAATGACCAAATCTTGCGCGATTTGCTCTACCTGCGTCGCGCCTAAGGTCCTGTCGGGTATGATGTCAACCCGAAGGTCGAAGAAGTGCACGCCGACGCTGGCTGCATATTCGAGAGCGGCATGCCACTCATTTATGTTGTCCTTACGCACGAGAAACTGTGCTCCGACCCGTGTCTCTGTTGATTTGCTTAGCGCCGCGGCAGAAGCGAGTAAGGCTCTTACTTTCTTGAACGCGGCATGCGACGAGGCCGCCGACATTTGCGGTGCCTGCACCTTACGATACGTCTCCGACATGGCTGCACTGACAGAAAAACGCATCCGCCCAGAACTTTCAACGACGGTCGGGAGCGACTTCTCTGTCAGGTATTTAGCCAAGCCGCTCGTGTATACACTGGTCTGCAGGCCGAGAGTGCGGGCTGCGACTAGCGACCCGACTGCGACGTTACTCATGAACGGCTCAAGTCCACCCGAAAGTACCAGCTTCAAACCGCCGCGAACAGCGAATTCCTCAAGGAGGGATTTGATACTTCTTAGCGAAAGTATGCGACGAACTCGCTGGCCTGGCGAGTAGATTGAGTTGGGATTACGGCTTGTATGACAGAAGTCGCATTGCAGTGGACAACTTAAACCCGGATGAAACTCGATGGTCTGAAGAGCCACGCTACGCCCTGTCTCTGCAAGCCGATTGGCATCCGCCACGACGTCCTTCAGCCATTCCTGCATATCCGAACCTCCTAACCGCCTCGCGTCGCCATCACCACGCGCCGTAGGACCTGAACGTTCGATCTGTGAGAGAGTGCTGTGAACAATGTCGAACAACATGCTGGCCGCCGCCCGTCGACACGGAAGGCATCGGTGCCGTATGTTCTTGTGATATACCTCAACTCACGAACAGTGGCCCCATTTGGCCGGACAGGAACCCACTCCTCGGTCTGTATGCGAACCTGTGAATACCCACTCGACTCGAGGATTCGTCTCACACCACGCCGATCCACATAGTTATCTACAGGAAGGAAGCCGAGCAAATGCAAATACAGCTGCGCGCCCGTTTTGGAGAGCCTTTCTCCTAGCTCGGCTATTCGCTCGATATGCGACAGACCGTCACGACCCCCACAGTCTGCCACACTCCAGGTGTCATCTTCCGTTGGAAGTTGTGGAGGGTTCGACACAATGCAGCGGAAAGGGTACTTGGGAAGGTCAAGCTGGCCGAAATAGTCTCCGCACACGACGCGCCCTTCGCAGCCTGAGGACGCAAGTTGATGGCGGGCCAACTTGGCGCGATTAGGGTCAATCTCGACCAGAACAACGGGCCCCCCCAGACGCTGCGCAATCCTAAGGCCGATGGCTCCGTCACCTGCACCAAGATCGAGAATAGGAGCACGCGCGTTGTCCGACATGGATTCCAAGATGAGCATAGCGCCAAGGCGATCCCGCCCTTGAGCTTCATACCTCATCGAGATCCTAAGACTGCGGGGTGTCACGGTGGGTGACGTTCCAGTGTGCAAAGCGCATGCAGGTGTATTTTCCGAAAGCTTCATGCCCAGCTACCAGCAAGGAGGCGAATGACCCATTGGGTCTTAACCTGCTGAGACTCTAGTAGCTCAATTCCTGGTGGTGGGGCATCTGGAGCATGGACTACCCACTCGAGCAAGCGATGTCGGAGACCGTTGAAGGGCACGGCCAGATTCGCGGTCTGCCCCCTTTCGGTGGCGTCGTGCACGAGATCCAGTACTGTTAGCAACTCGGACGCGCTCCGCAACCGTTTCATCAAACGCCAGCGGGCGTCACCACCATCGCACTCGCCGACAACGCGCGTGATCTCCAAACGTGCGTCAGTGGACAGCCCCGCGGTGACGCAGTCAAGAAGTGGGATAGGATCAATGGTGTAGCCACCGAATTCCTCGATACGCTGCCAGTGCCTCAGGGTCTCGCGGACTGCTTCCAGTTTTCCTAACGGTAACCGCCCGCATGCTGAGGCAGACGGCTCGATTGTTTGGAGAAGCACCTGTTGCCGCCGAGAGTCGACAGCAGATAATGGTATTTCTGTCGTCAATGCTCTGGGCTCGCGCAAGTCACGTAGAGAGCCGCTGAAGACCGTTCGGAGATCGTCGTCGGTGAGCATGTTCACGAATTCCTCCAAGCAGAACGAGATTTCCTCCAGGCGGCCCAACCATCTCGGAAGTAAACCGTCCGCTAACCCTCTCTCAAAATCACAAAGCACGAGGCTGATGACGGTGCCCGAGACTCTGATAAGCAGGTTTCTGGGAGCCATGCCCCGCCAGAACACGTCTGCTTGTTCAAGCGAGCGCATCAACGCTGCCACCGCATGTACGGCAGCGCGGTGCGGCAACTCCCTGCCAGTCCTTAGAGCCCACTCTACGGTACAAGCGTGTTCAACGATAGGCAGGACCAACCATCCAGCCCCGGTCGCATCTTCTATGACCTCCCCCTGCACTACGTCGAGCGAAACTGCATAGTCCCCCTGATGCTGCACGTGCCCCTTTAGCGCGGAAGCGAGCCGCGCCGCGTTCTCCGCCTCGCGGTGAGCCGAGCTGGCGTCAGCATGGAACTTTGCGATAAGCCCTGGCCGGTCGGTGGCACCGTCGTTAACGAGCCGTAGTCGATGGACATTAGGAGCGAAGACTTCACACCCTTTTGGTAGAAAAGGCGGGTAGGCCCAAAACCCTTTGCTGCTACCGCGCTTCAGTATGTGCGCCTCCGAATAGGCGTCAGCGAATTTCGGGACATTTAGCATCGCGCAGCTAGCCTCTACGGCGTAGGCGAGCTCCGACAGTTCGGGACCGGCTAGGTACACGAGGAGGCACCTCGCGTTTCTGGCAAGCGTAGGTTCAAAAGTTCCGCCAATCGGCGATACCCTGATTCGACATAACCGGCGAGATCTACTAGTTCGGTGGCGTTTCTGACATCCCGAAGATCCGGATCAACCACGAGGAAGCTGTCTATTCCATAGGATTCTGGAATGTCCCGGTCAGAGACAGGATCATCGCCGACGTGCATCAAGTCCCGCGGACTCAGCCGCTCTCTTGCTAGAAGTTCCTCGAACAAGTCGGCCTTCGTCGAGCCGCTCCTAGGGGATAGGACACGGCAAAATAGTTTCTGCAAACTGACCATTTGGAGCCGGCGATTGGCGTCGACGTTTGCGCTCACCGCGTATAGTCGCCATCCGCGGGAGGCAAACTGATTGAGCAAGTGTCGCGCCATCGGGGATACAAAGAAGTTGCTAGCATTCCGATTGTATTCCTTGAAGTATGCTGCATACCTTGATATCAAGTCCTCCGAATCGACAGCGATTTCCTCAACAATACGCGATGCGTAGTGCATCCAGAGGTCGTCAATAGAGGGGGTGAATGCTGACGCTTCGCGTTCATACCACAAGTTGGCATGCGCCAACGCATCGCGCATTAGCGCAGAGTCAACACCGACGAAGCCGCACTCCTGAGCAATCCAACAAAGAGCCCGCACTTTCGCCATATAGTCCTGGAGGACAAGCGTCCCATCCACATCAAACGAATAGTTGGCATAGGGCCTAATCATTCAGTAGTTTGAGATCTCGTAGTTTGTCGCGCGCCATTAAAAGGTTTCCGATAGTGCTGACATCTGAGATGAAATCTTCATAGACACGCTCAATCGCCGCATCAAGAGGCAAAACCACCGTGCGGATGACCTCACCGGGGCTCTCGGGCAAAGGATCTCGGACAAGGTCGTATGCGAGGAACACGTACGAACGCCGGTTACTTGTGCTGGGATGGCTCCATGCGAATCGCAGCTTGATCATCTCCTGCGCCCTGAATCCCGTCTCCTCTCGGAGTTCGCGCTGGGCTTCCTCCGCCATTTTAACTGGGTCGTCCGAATTGGCTTTCCCTCCCGGCAGGGAGAGGATGAAGCTGTTGCTGCCAGCGCAGTACTCTGAGAGGAGAATGACTTTTCCGTCTGTGTCTACAGGTACGGTGACAACGCCATGCTTACGCTCGATGATGTCGCGCTTGAAAACTTGGTTGCCTACTTGGGCCTTATATCGGTAGACATCAAAGTCTCGGCCCGAGTACTTCAGCTTACGCTCTAGAATTTTGGTGTCGGTATAAGACATCGTAGTGTTCCCCTACCAGCGATTGGACCGCCTCTCGACGTACTCGCAATCTACGCGTTCAGTGGTCGTATTCAACGCCACTCCGTGCTCGATTGCCGCTTGGATCTTGTCGTAGGCAAGGCGTCCGGCGAGGCCAAGTCGGTAGTCGATGGTCGTCAGGTCGAGTTCCTGTGCGATTGGCGTATTGTCAAATCCAGTCACCCGCAGGTGGCGTTCTTCGCATGAGTGGCCCGAGCGCACAGCAGAGAAAATGATTCCGGCCGCGACGACGTCCGCCAAACAGACTACAGCGGCGTTCTCCGGCAGATACATTAGACACTGGTCGAATAGCTGCTGGCCGACAGAATAGTCATACGCATCAACCTCGACTATGGCTGCAAAGTCTGGCTCTTCCGTCCGAAGAGCCTCACAGGTCTGCGGGTAATAGGATGTTTTGAGCAGACGTAGATCAGCCCTTTTGACGGCCTCGACGAAGGCGTCGCGTTTGTCTTTTCGGTAAGGGTCGGCATTGGTCTTCTTGTACGGATTATCGAGGGGCTTGCTGACAAGGATGACGGGCTGCGCCGCTTGATCCATTACTAGTGCTTGGAGGAGTTCGCGGAAGCCCGAATGATTAGGAATGATATTGCCAATGAATGGTGGACCATGGTCCTCGTGGAAGACGTTGAGAACCGGAATCCCAGCCATTCGAAGGCGTTCTAGTAGGTCGTCAGGCATGCGAATATTCACGGAGATTATCCCGTCCACCGATGTTTCCAACGTAGTGAATGTCGCTAGGTCTGCTACAGACTCGTAGGATTCCTGGGGGATATCGAACACGACTATGCGCCTTTGATGAGTCGGTGATTCGCGCTCGGCTGCGGCTCGGATGCCCGACACGAGATCAAAATAGAAGTCAGTGGTCCACGTTGATAGGGGGGCGATAACGCCCACGGTTTTCCGAAGGGTGGGAACAGTATCAGTATGGGGGAGTTGACGGTGGCGCGGGCCCGTTAGCACGTATCGCCGCAGCCGACGCTTCACAAGAAGGCTGTAGCTTCCTAGTACGGCAAACCCGGAAAAGAGTAGCAGGCTGACTGTCGTATGAACGCCCGGGCTCACGCCGAGCGGCTCCAGTACTGCCCATCCAGCTAAGAACGCCGCTCCACCCGGGGCGAGGAACGCTAGCCAGCGTCGGAACAGTGTGGCATCGAGCCAGTCCGTGAGTTTATCCATCGCCATTTTGATACCCCAGTCTGGTGCTCTGCTCGAGCATCCAGTGCTCGATCTCGCCGCGCATGAAACGCCGCCGACCAAGTAACACTTGGTGCAGGGGATCTCCCCTCTTTAGAACAAGCTCGTAGGTTTTCGTCTATTCAGCTGCAGGTAGCTCGCGACGTTCGTCGCGGTTATCCATGTGTCACTCTACGGAATTGGCATGTCCTGGTCAATTAATCGCGTGGGAGATTTGTGGGACTCGGTTATGCATCGTTGTGCATTGTTGTGCATAATAGGCAACGGACGTCCCAGTATTTATTTATAAAAACAACTAGTTAAAATTGCAAAAATGGGTT
>FXBF010000557.1_pt1 | contig 12970 bp, 11 predicted proteins | sample 5335321 | NCBI WGS metagenome assembly FXBF01 (sample SAMEA103928391, study PRJEB20085) | sediment metagenome | isolation source: sediment | reverse complement strand
CTCGTCTGGTGCGCACCATATGAACGGCACGCCCATGTTCCATCAAACGCAGCATATCGACGGATTCATATTGCTCCAGAGGAGTCGGAGCAAGGCGGGTGTACAGCTCAAGTTCGCTACGCGTAAAAACGATAACGCACACTTGCTTCAGCGCCATCGTATCGACGAGACCTGCCTTGGTCAATGTCGGAACAGGCGCGCGCGTCATATACATCGCATTATTATCGATATCCGTTACCACTTTGATCGTATCCGGATTTTCATATTCCTCTTGACTTTCAATCCTGCGTGACAGATTGACACATCCAATACTGTCGTCGCTGCGAAAGGGCTCCACAGCGGTATCGATCATGTCCGGGTGTATCATAGGTTCATCGCCTTGGACCATAACTATAATGTCGGCCTCGAGATCTTGCACCGCTTCTGCGACCCGGTCGCTGGCGCGGTCATGGGTATCCGATGTCATGATCACGGGTGCAGCAAAACTCTCCGCTGCCCGGCGAATTGCTTCATCACAGGTTGCGATAATGGTTGCGTCCAGCTGTTCGCACAGGGACACGCGACGATAGACATGCTCGATCATCGGCTTGCCGAGAATTGGAGTGAGCGGCTTTCCAGGGAACCGGGTCGATCCCATTCGAGCCGGAATCATCGCAACAATCTTCATGGTAATCAGTGTTCCTCAGGAGATGAGAATCGGGAAGAGACAGGGGCATGTCATTGTACAGTCAATTTTCCGGATCGTGGGACAGGGCCAGTTGGACTGTGCCCGGGATCAGTTCACGATAGGCAGTCACCGTTTGTCCGTGTAAAATAATTGCACCTGCAAGTCGTCCGTTTTGATTCCCCCACACCGCCATGAAAGCACTGTTTTTCCTTCGCCATTATAATGATATTGATCACATCACGCCGGTCGTGCACAAGTGGGCAGAACGAGGCCATACCTGTGACGTGGTTCTGACGGGAGAGCCGCATTTTCGAGAGGATTTCAGGGTAGTTTATCTGGAGTCTCTGGATCGTGTTCGTGTTGCCCGGATCGATGAAATCCTCAGTCGTCAGCAATTTATTCGAATGCGCCTGCAAAAACTGCTGCTCGACAGAAATGTGCGTGGCTCGCACCTGGCAATAATCACACGGATTCTCGACCGCGTGTTCACGGCCGAAAGACGAGCGAAATTCTGGGAGCAGATATCCCGGCGGATCCTGGAACGGAGTTTTGCCAGCAACGAAGCCGGCGTGGTGGCATTTGACTGGATCAGCAGCAATTCGGTTTTTCCCATCGAATTTGTACAGACCGTGGTTGCTACGGCCAGAAAAATGGGCCTGAAAGCCGTTTCCCTGCCGCACGGCGATAGCCCGCACGGCAACAAACTGGTCCGCGTTGAAGAGCTGAAACTGGGGCCCCACACGAAATTTGCTGCGGCCAGCATGTTTGATCGAATCGTGGTCCCGAATGAACTGTGTGCAACTCGCTTTCGCCCATTTGTCGACGGCTCGTCTGTTTCAGTCCTGGGTTCCCCACGTTATTGCAATGAGTGGCTGGCGAAACTTGATACGCTGTTGCCGGATTCACCGCTTGAAGTCGACGCTGACAAACTCAAGATTGTTCTTTTTCTGAGAAAACGCGATTTCTCCATTTTTTGGGATGAGGTCGATCGTGTTATTCATCTGTTGGCAGCGTTTCCGAATGTGCAGTTGATTGTCAAGGCGCATACGCGAGGTGGCTGGAAGCAACCATTGTCACGCAATCTCGCATTGCGGAGGCTGGAAAACGTGCGTTTCGTAGCTTCGAAGGTGCATTCATCCCACTTACTCATTTGGGCAGATGTTGTGATTGACATCGCCACTTCAGTGGCATTTGAAGCCGTTAAACTGAACAAACCGGTGTTGGCAGCCGACTACCTTCACGCCGGCATTTCCACGGTGGGAATCTACATGCCGGAATGTGTACTGCACTGCAGGGATGACTGTTATTCGAAGGTAGAGAGTTTTCTAGATAGTGGTTGCGACAATTTTTATGTAGAAGCGCATCGAAGGCAGTTTCTTGCCGAAATCGTCGACGTGCCCGATCCTGCGGTACTGCCTCGTTATGTTGATTTGCTGGAATCTCAGGCTGGAGCCTGAAACACTGTATAATTGAGCTTTTTCAACGAGTTGCCGACTGACCTGAAACGACAATGGCCTTCCTGACACAGCGAATAATTCAATCGTCTTTGAAGCTCCCGGCGACGATCTGGGCCACGCAGGAGCGCGCCGAGCCGGACGTTGTGGTGCTTCCTGTCCGGGACGGTGTTTCTCCCTGCGGCAAACCTCCTGTCAGAATCTTTCTGGGCACCGAGATTGCCCATTACAAAGCCGAGCGAGTATTCGTCTGGTCGATAGAGCAGGTGCGCGACCCCGCACGCGTGTACGAGATTTACCTGATGAAGCATCTAATCGGCTTTCGTTCGCGTTTCTGGCTAACCGGGTTTACCAACTATCGCTTTGCCATACCGCATTTCGCGGGCGGGACCGGTCGCGCGATATACAACGATGTTGACCAGATTTACCTCAAGGACCCTGGCGAATTATTCGACCTTGATATGGATGGGCACGGCTACCTCGCAATCGATCCAGGGGATATATCGGTTGCCCTGTTTGACTGTCAGCGGATGTTGCAGATCTGGACATTGGACGATGCCCGGAAAGGCCGCAAGAATCATCTGCTGGCCAGGGCCAGCTCCGTAAATGGCCTGTGGGGCAAGCTTGCCGGTAGCTGGAATGCACGTGATCGGGAATACGTAAGAGGTCAAACCGGAGTACTGCATTACACGGCCCTGCACAGGCAACCATGGCACCCATTTCCGAAATTGTTCGTCTATCAGGCCAATCAGGCGGCACATGTCTGGTTCGATCTGGAACAAAGTGCCAACGAGGCCGGTTTTGAGGTCTTCGGCGCAGACACGCCCAGTCAGGCGTTCAAGGACCTGTGCCGTGTTGTGCGAGACCCGCAATTAATTTCGTCGCGATACGATAATAAGGGAGCATCCACGGCAGTTTCGGATGTGGCCGGTATGACCCAATTGCTCGAGGAATGTCATGCGCGCAGTGTGCTTGATTGTAGAATCAATGCGGTGTCCTCGAGTTCACTACTGCGCTTTCCTGAGGTCGCAAAAGCTGGTATTGAACAGGTGGTTGAGTTCGACCCGACGTCGCCTGTGCACAAAGCGGCTCCAGCAACGCGCGTTGATGCGGTTGTCTGCCTGGAGACACTGGAATTCGTACCCGATGACGATATTCCATGGCTGTTGGGGCAGTTATTCGGCAGTGCGAAACGACTGGTGTATTGCTGTGTTTGCGAAAAACCCCAGCGTCAGCATCTGGCAAACGGGGCCGAACTCCGTCGCAGAATTCGGACGATTGAATGGTGGCAATATCAGTTCGAGATTGTTGCCAGGCATCACCCTGCTGTACGTTGGCGCCTGCACGTACAACGCAATCAGGCCATTCATGGTAAACGGCCATTGACTCTTGAAGGCAACGAATGCAACAACCGCGATGCCGTAGTTTGGGTGCTCGCGAATCAAAAGCCTGGCCATACGAGCCAGGCAATCGCCCTGGCCGAATGCGTTGGTTGGTCTTTCCAGGTCATGCGTGTGCCACAGTCGCCCAAAGCCCTGCTACTCGTTATGCTGCGCCGTAATTTTGGGCAGGTGGATCCGCTCCGGCTGCCGTGGCCGAATGTTGTCGTCGCCTGTGGTTGGTGGCCGACTCGAGTTGCGCGCTGGATCAAGATCCGCAGTGGCGGTCGGGTTCGTTTGCTGCTCGGCGGCCGCAAGTGCGGCCCGGTAAAAGGACCGACAGAAATCCTGGTCAGTTGCGAGCACTTCCATCTGCCGGTGCATGAGCGTCGCATCGAAACGCTGCTGCCTGTACATGCGATTACCAAATCCCGGCTGGATACTGCCCGGGAGCGCGGGCAGCAGATGATTACCGGCGCGGCCCGGCCACGAGTCGCCCTGTTGGTCGGCGGCTCCTCGAAACAGCATGTGTTAACGCAAGCTGATGCGGCATTGCTGGGCCGGCGAGTCCTTGAGCAGGTGCAGGCGACCGGTGGGTCATTGTTTGCGGTCACAGCGCGTCGTACCGGGCGCAAGGCCGCGGAGGCGCTCGCGAAGTCACTGCAGGGAGCAGCACATGTGCATGTATGGTCGCACGACGAGGTGGATAATCCGTATCTGTGCTACCTGGCGGTTGCCGACATATTGGTCGTGACAGGGGAGAGCGAATCCATGTTGACGGACGCTATCGCAATGGGCAAACCAGTCTACATATATCCGCTCAGGCAGCGTCGCTACGGACTGTGGCTGACGCTGGGAGCAAAGCTCGCCGAATGGTCACAACGAAGGCCAAGAAATCGGCGCGGTACTGAAAGGCCACAACAGGGGCTTGAATATCTTTGCAGCCGCATCCTGAAACGCGAATGGATTCTGCCGCCCCGCGATCTCGAGGGTTTACATCGCAGGCTGGTTGAGAATGGATTGGCACGCATGTTCGAAAATTTTCTGCCATCGATGGAGGCGGTGCGGCCGCCTGTTCACGACGATCTTGGTCGTCGGCTACGCGTTATGTTGGCACAATCACAAGACGACACAAAAGCGCAGACAGGTGATCCATCCTCTCCTGCTGTGACCATTGAGGCGTAATGCATTATCTCGATTTCGACAAGCTGGACGCCGTTGATGCCGATGCATTCGCCAGAAAAAAACCCTATCCATTCATCAATCCGGCGGGTTTGCTGACAGACGAAGGCTATTCGCGGTTGTTAGAAAACCAGTTGGACGTATCTGTGCTGACACCGAGTTTTGGCCGCAAACGTTCACACGGTCAATATTCACATGACCGGTATGTGCTCGAATATCGGCCTGACCTCGAGGTTGTGCCGAAACCCTGGAATGACTTCATCGCTGAATTGCATGGTCCGCAATACACTCGATTCATCCAACGCATATATCGTTGCAGGACTTTCCATCTTAATATGCACTGGCACTACACGCCCAACGGTTGCGCCGTATCGCCACACTGTGATGCCGTGCACAAAATGGGTTCTCATATCTTTTATCTCAATACTCTCGATGATTGGGATCCGAGCTGGGGTGGCCCGACTCTGATACTCGAGGATCATGGGCGCTTCCGGACGGATTCCGCTCCCGCATTCGAAGACTTTGATCGTATCGTCGCCAGCGAATGCGTTGGAAATTACAGCACGCTGTTCGAGCGTCGTAAACGTTCCTGGCATGGTGTCCGCGAATTGAAGTGCCCGGACGACAAACTACGCAAAGTGTTTATTGTGGTGATCAATCGGCCATTCCTGTATGCGGGGCGACGCGCACTTAACTGGATTAAGAACAAGAAATGATGTCTTCGAAGGAAGGCCCTCCCAGTCGACCCGAATCTCGTCAACGCGCGGTACTTGTTTTGGGGGCTGGACGTAGTGGTACCAGCATTGTCGCTCGCGCAATACAAGCGGTCGGCGTTGACCTGGGCAACGACTTCAAGGCCCCTTCACGCAAGAATCCCACGGGCTTTTTCGAGGATGCAGCTTTGCTGAAGCTCAGCAAAAGGCTGCGCCGCTCCCTGGGAGTGCGGCCAGACAGTCTTCGTCTGCTCGAGGACACGGTATGGACGAATTCTGCGGTCATGCCGTTATATGCAGAATTTTCCGCGACGATCAATGATCGTTTTGGTGACGCGCCGGTTTGGGGCTTCAAATATGCGCGCACGATGAGGCTGCTGCCATTTTGGGAACGCCTGTTCGAGGAGATGGATATCTCACCAAGTTATATTATGCCTATCAGAAATCCCCTGAGCGTGGCGCGTTCCCGGGCTAAACTCGACGCACATCGTGGCCAGCAGGAACATAGCGACCTGGAGTGGCTGGTTAACGTGGTGCCTTATTTCAGTCGACTCCGCGGTGCGAATTTGGCAGTAGTCGACTACGACAGATTGATCGAAAATCCTGTTACACAACTGGAGCGCCTGGCGGCCCGGTTGGAAATGCCATTAACCGATCAAGTGCAACAGGAAATCCACACATTTGCGAACACGTTTCTCAAGCGCGGCCTGCAACACACGCGTTTCTCCATCAATGATCTGAAAAATGCACCGAAAATCAACGTGCTCGTACGTGACGCTTATTGCTGGCTCGATCAGCTGGCCGGCGACCAGATTCAAGCCACCTCTACTGAACTGTGGGATGCCTGGGAAAGAGTAAACGCTGGTGTCTGGGCGCTGGGCCCGATTCTTGCGCGTCTGGATGCACTCAATCGCGAGCTGCGCCACGCACGGTGGAATCCATTGAGTCCGGTGCCCGCGGCGTGGATGGCAATGCGTCGCCTTATGCGTCGATGACATGGACAGAGTAGCGGCCATAACGCTATCGGACGCACTCTCCGCGTCTAGAACGTTCCGGAACTATCGGGAACGACGGTAACGTGGACTCCTTCAGGTCCGCCCGCTTCGAGTCTTTCCCGCTTAACATCGTATTGGATCTTGCTACTTTTCATTACACGTCTGCCGCTGGTTAGCTTTGCGCCGCCGGACAGGCTGAGTAATCCGGCCTCACTATCGTATTCGAGATGCTGACCTTCGCCTTCCGTAATCGAGATATCGTCCGCACCGGAGTTCTGGAAGACGAATTGCACGGGTGATCCATCGGCCACAATGCGTTTGGGGTCATCCACCTTGCCGTATACAGTTGCGTGATCACTCATTACGGACCAGCGTGGTGTTCGTAATTCAAAGTCTCCCCGAAAGTGAATAATGTCTTGCTCTGCCTCTTCCCAGGATTCATCTGCGGAAACAATAATGGTACTGTCGTCGGATAGTTGCAGTACGTCCGCCGCTTCGCTAGCCCCTGAAATCAGGGCAATAATGACAATTGCTACAGTTCTCAGTGTCGTCATGACATAATTATTTGCGGCGCAGCGATTGATTTTGCGCCGTTCGAAATCGACCGACAACCGCATTCGCCGCCAGGCGATTACATTATTCGATATACGATGCAGAGAGGTCAATGTGTTAATCGATCGCTACCTGCTGCGCGAAATCAGCCTGCCCTTTGTTGGAATAAGCAGTGCGCTCCTGGCTATCTTTCTGACATATAGCATCTCGGCTTTCCTGGCCAAGGCCAGCAGCGGGCTTCTGAGTCCCGGCGAGGTTGCAAATCTTACCTTTCTGAAATCCGTCATTGCTCTGGAAGTATTGTTGCCTATGGGATTGTACCTGGGAATCATCCTCGGGTTAGGTCGTCTTTACAGCGACTCGGAGATATATGCGCTGCAGGCCGCTGGAATAGGGGAGGGTCGCTTGATGCGGCCGATCGTTATTTTCGCAGTTACGATAGCCACCGTGATCGGCCTGCTGTCGATGGTCGCACGACCCTGGGCCTACCAACAAGTGTACGAATTAGGGGCTGCGGCGGCGGCATCCTCCGCGCTCGAACGAATCAAGGCCGGCCAATTTTATATCGACGACAAAACGGGACGGGCGGTATTTATCCAGAGTATGTCGGAAGACCGCCATCGATTGCAGGGCATTTTTATCCGCAGCCGTGATGAACGGGGCCTGCAGGTCGCCTCGTCCGCTACCGGGTATTTTGAGCCTTTTTCCACAACTGATCGTCACAAGCTTATTTTGATCGACGCAAACGTATACAAGAGAATCAATGACGGCCCCAATGTTTTGGGTCACTTCAAAAACCTTACCGTTTTCCTGCGGGTCACCGACCCGGAGCTTGTGGGATATAAGGTGAAGGCCCAATCAAGCCAGGCTTTACGAACCCAGCAGGACCCGAAAGGAAAAGCCGAATTTCAATGGCGACTGTCTACATCATTATCAACACTTCTCCTCGCATTAGCGGCCGTTCCCTTGAGTCGTTCCTTGCCTCGTCGGGGTCGCTACGCCAAGATTCTGGTTGCGTTGCTCGTCTACGCGCTTTATATGAACCTGCTTACTGTGGCGAAAACCTGGGTAGAACAAGAAACAGTAAGTACGATCTGGTGGGTTCCGGCGCTGCTTGCGCTACTGGTAGTAGTTTTCTACGCTCCCTGGCGAATACTGATACGACGCCATAAGGCACATAGCCCTCATGCCAATAATTGACAATTACATTGCGCGCAATTTTCTAAGTGGGGCTACAATCGTCCTCTTTATCGTTCTGCCACTATTCGGCTTCCTGACCCTGTCTGAAGAACTGGAAGGAGTTGGCAAAGGCGCTTACACAGCGCTCGACGCGTTGAAGGTAGTAGGCTATTCGTTGCCGAAATTGATGCTGGATCTGCTGCCGGTTACGGCATTGCTCGGCGTTTTGATCGGCCTTGGGACTATGGCGAACCATCGGGAACTGGTCGCCATTCGTGCTGCCGGTTTTTCGGTTCAACGCATTGCGCGGCCGGTCCTTGAGGTAATCCTTGTAGTAATAATCGCAGTGTTGTTATTGCAGTTCTTGGTGGTGCCAAAATTTGAATCCAGTGCGGCACGGATTCGATCCAAAACTACGCCACAGTCAACGATCACCACCGGCGAAAGCGAAATCTGGACCCGCAGTGGCAATCGCTTCATCCGTATCGGTCATGTGATTCAGCACGGGACGTTGCACGACGTCGAGATCTTTGACATGAGCGAAGATGGGGGCCTGCAGGAACTCGTGCAGGCGTCCAGTGTAGAAGTACTAGGTGGCGGCCAATGGTTACTCAAAGATGTAGACATTACCGATCTCAGGTCTGCCGAGATCAGAGAAGAACACGTGATCAGTAAAATTTGGCGAAGCTTTTTGTCAGCACAACAGACATCGGCACTGATCGTGCCGGTCGAGGCAATGGCGCCTTCGGCTCTTTATCGATATATTCGTTTGCTTGATAAGAACAATCTCGATACGCATCGTTACCGCGTGATCATGTGGCAACAATTAAGTATTCCGGTTGGTCTGCTGGCCATGACGCTGCTGGGTTTTCCCTTTTTGATCGGGTCAGTCCGCAGCATCCCTGCCGGCCAGCGTGCTGCGATCGGGGGGAGTATCGGCATACTGTTCTACCTATCCGAGCAAATGACGGGACAGCTTGCCCTGTTGTTTGAACTCAATCCGGCGCTGGCGGCGCTGACACCGGACGTATCGTTACTGGTGCTGGCGCTCGTAACCCTCCGTCGAAATTGCTGAGCCATTTCCCTTTTTGCTTCGGTTAACTGATGGGACCGGTCATCGCAAACGGCCAGACTCAGGCGGACGTGCTGGCAAGAACATGGTTGAATGACGGACCGTCTCTGAAATCGAGGTTAGCTTGACGCGGAAACATCCATTGCTACGACGTACTGCCACGAATTTCGGACGGTTGCTGCGTGGCAGGGGCGTCGCTGCTGTACTGGAGCTGTTGACTGTCGCGATACTTGCCAGGGCGCTTTCGCCGACGGAATTCGGCCAGATCATATTAGTCCAATCGTATGTTCTGGTCGTCCGGGGACTGTTCAACTTCAAACTGTTCGAAGCCGTCATACGATTCGGTGTGCCAGCGCTCGAGGCTGATGACGTACCTTCGTTCAGACGATTGTTGCGACTGACACTTTTTATCGATCTTGCAGCCAGTGGATCGGCCACGGTTATTGCGATGCTGGCAGTGCCGTTGGCGGCAAGGGTCCTTGATTGGGATCAGAGTCTTAGCTTCGCCGCGATGATGTACAGCAGTGTGCTGGCAACGGCGGGGGTAGGCACTCCCAAGGGCATATTACGCTTGTTCGACCGCTTCGATGTGCTTGGCATACAACTGATGATCAGCCCGGTCCTGCGCCTCACCGGCGTCCTGATTGCTGTAGCGCTGCATGCCGATTTGCTGCTGCTCGTTGGCATCCTGGCGCTGGGAACCCTGGCTGGCAATATCTACCTGATTGTGCGTGGCTGGATGGAGCTCCGGCATCAGGTCGGTGGTGGCGTGCTGCAAGGCCCTCCTCTCAGGGGCTGGCAAGATGAGTTCCCTGGCCTTCGGGCATTTCTGTCAATCGTATACCTGCAAACGAATGTCGACATGGTGCCAAAACACCTTTCCACCCTGCTTGCAGGTGCGATGCTCGGGCCTGCCGGGGCGGGTATGTTTCGGCTGGCACGTGAAGCCACCAAGGTTCTGTCCAAACCGGGGGCTTTGCTGCAACAGGTTTTATTCCCCGACCTGGTACGCCTGTGGAATCGGGGCGCGGACAACTTTCGGCTGCTCCTGGTGCGCGCACTACTGATATCGGGATTGTTTGGTTTCGTTTTCATTACTGCCTCAATACTCGGTGGCCACCTCTTGTTCACCAGCGCCCTCGGGCCGGACTATGCACAGGCAGCACCATTGCTGACACTGTTGCTGCTCTCGGCGACCCTGGAGCTGGCGGCGTTTATGCTGCGTGCAGCCGGTTACGCCATAGGCCATGCCGGGCAAATCCTGCGACTGCACCTGATCAGTGCCGTGTTGTACCTGATCGCCTTCGTTGCACTTACCCCGTACATTGGATTGATAGGCCCCGGCATTGCTGCAAGCTTTTCAGCAACAGTGACTTTGGTCGGCATAAGTTTGCTTGTCATCAGGAGTATGCATGAAAGGCCGTCGCAGACAGAATACGCACAGGGCATGCAAGACGACGAAAATTGAAGATTTCCGGCAATTCCTCGTTGAGTCGCTTACTGCACTGCGCGTCAGGCTTTATCGTTGTACGCCTCCTGCGGCCAGCGTCGACCAAAGCACATCCATTGATCCGGGTCTTCGCGAATCCATGCTTCAAAGAGTTCAGACAACTTCTGAGTCATCTGTTGTGCCTGTTCAGCGACGGATGCGCCTGGGTCACTGGGCCGAATTGCCCGGCAAAGTGTTATGCGAAACCTCATACCCGGCAGGCGCTCGGCACGCACCGGGAAAAAATCACAATTGTGGTGTATCGCGAGCCGGGCGGCTGTCGTGTTGGTCGGCGCGCGTATACCGAAAAATGAAACTGGGTCGCCGCTGTCAAGGCGTGTGTCTGACACCAATCCCACGATATGCCCTTGCTTGAGCTCGTTCATCAGACTACGCATGCAACCGTCACGCGAGATGAATCGGCATGGTAGCGTCGAATGAAGCCGGAGAAAAAAGTCCCGCAGATAAGGATTCTCCTCCGGAGCATAGATGGAGGTAATGCGCAGCTTGAACTGTGGGGCAATGAGAGTGCCAATCTGCCAGGCACCGATGTGGCCCGTTACCATGACTGCCGGTCGACCACGGTAATCTGCAAGATCAACACCGTCTTCCATTACAAATTCTACTCGCTCGTCCCGCTCGGCCCAGATACGCTCTGCGAGTACGAGTTCCGCAGCCGCATTGCCCAGATTGCCGCATGCACTGCGAGTGAGTCGTTTGATTTCCCGTTCGTCCTTTTCCGGAAAGGCCAGGGTCAGATTGCGTCTGATTTTTGTTGCAAAAGGAAGCAAAGGCTTGAGATTTCTAAACACAAAGTTCGCGAAGCCGGCTGCACGCTCGGGAGCCATCAACTTCATCAACCTTGCGAGGGATTTAACGATGAATGCTTCCAGAGGCCAGCTTAACTTGCGAAGCGCCGGAAGTTTTTTAACCAGCCGCGCCGGTATCAGATAGTTTTTTTTCGCCATTGAGGACGAGGACTGTTATTGACTGAGGAGCAAGAACGAATTCTATGTCACGTAACGCAATGGGTCGACATTGGTTTGCATTCGCCGGCCATGCCAGTTCGACCCTGGGTTAGCGTAGAGTGCTGAATACGCAGTCCCACATTGGCGAGCTCACGCCGTACTTTGCATCTTTTACAGAGTAATGATGTTGCATGTGATTGCGTTTCAACGCCTGTAGCATGGGATGGCGCATTCGAAAATGATGAGTCGCATAGTGCAAATAGTCATAAATCAAATAGCCAACAATAAAAAATGCAGAAAATGGCTCCGCCCACGGAGCGGGTATCACTAGTGAAAACAAAATCCACAATATCACCATCACAATAACAGCGCCGGCCGGCGGCATAACCAGTCTGCTCTTGTCGTTCGGCGTGTCATGATGCACGCCGTGAAACAAGTACACCAGCCGATTGCCGATGGAGCTTGTGGTGTCAAAGTGAAATACGAATCGGTGTAACAGATATTCCGCCAGGGTCCAGACGATCAGGCCCGGTATCACCATCGCGGCGACAAGCGAGACCGGTAACTCGTGCACAAACAAAGAACGCCATAACAGCAACACGACCACCGGCGACCAGAAAAGCAGAGGGACGATCGGGTGAACGTGGGTAAGCGACTCAAGAAAATCGTTCCGGAAAAGCCTTATCGATTTCTTGCTCATGGGTAGTTCCTGCTTTTCAAGCGACTGCGTGCAAAATGTTCATCTACCCTGTGCAAACGGACCAGGCGTCTTGCAATGATAGCATAGAGGCTGATCAGAAATTAGGCAGCCAGTGGGTAACATGGCCAATCACCGAATGCGGAAAAACGCAGCAGATCATGGTGGCTCACCGTACATTGCAGATGATTTTGAAGCAGAACGACTCTGACGATAACCAGATCAGTCGGGCGTAGCTCGCAAGCCTTCGGGCAAATTCACCATGGGGCGCCAACAAGGAACCGGGGAACCAGCCGGCGGGTTTCGACCTGCGCTGCTCCGGCAAACTGACGGCGCAGCCCGTGCGCTGTACTGGCAGTGAAACACCGAGAACCAAGGTACCATCAATTGGAATTTCTGCCCCGGATGCCGGGTCAAGGACTCTGCGCTCGAGCGGGGTGAGTTCATCAATCAGCGTGATGATGTGTACGCTCCCGCTCTAGCCCGAATATTTCACCGCTATGAAATGCAACCCGCCGTGCTCTCGCTTAGTCTTTGATCGCCTGAGGGATTTTCTGCCGGACAGGACGTCCAAATGCCGCGAAGCCCATGGATGGGCGGGAGCGGCGCGTTCGGCAATACAC
>FXBF010000556.1_pt1 | contig 12976 bp, 8 predicted proteins | sample 5335321 | NCBI WGS metagenome assembly FXBF01 (sample SAMEA103928391, study PRJEB20085) | sediment metagenome | isolation source: sediment | reverse complement strand
ACGTCCTACCTATCGGCGAAGTCGGCGACGAATGCCCGAAGCACGTTCGCCTGCGGCGTCGAGTGCGTCCAGAGGGACGCGACGCGACCGTCATACGCGCTGATTCCGTTGTAGTCCCCGAAGAACAAGCCAGTATTCGGAACGAAGGACTCCGAGCTGATCCTGTATTCCCTGAACGTCCGCCCGCCGTCGGTGGAGCGCGCCAGGTAGACGTCGATGCCGCTGCCGTCCCCTTGCCTGCGGTCGTAGTAGACGATGTTCACGCTGCCGTCCACCGGGTCCACGCTCATCCAGGTGAAGAACTGGTCACGGCCGTTCCCGACCTGGTCTTGATTCACGCGGAGCGGCTCGCTCCAAGTCTCACCGCTGTCGGTCGAGCGGGAGAGGAAGATGTCCGCGTCGCCGTCTCTTCCATCGTTGTTGCGTAGGTCCGCCCAATTGATATAGACGGTGCCACGATCGGGGCCGTCGGATATGTCCACCGCCGTCACGGGCATCCCGTTCGCCCGCCCGAGCCCCTCGATCTCGATGTCCCAGCCGCCGGGCTGATCCAGGATCGCGCGCGCCTGCTCCCACGTCCTCCCACCGTCTCCGGAACGCGTGAACTCGATCCCGCGCGGCCCGCTCCACGACAGGTAAACCGTTCCGTCGGGGCCCGGCGCCGGCACCGCGCCCTCCACCGTGTTGTCGCCATCGAGGGCATCCCCGCCGCCGGCGGGAATGCGCAGCGGCCGGGAGAAGGTGCGGCCGCCATCGCTGGAGGCGACCAGGTATATGAAGGAGGAGTCGTCGGGAGAGGCGCTGCCGTAGCGGGTGAAGTGCGTCCATGCCACGTACACATTTCCCCGATATGGGCTGTCCGGTGACAGGTCCACTCCCGGATACGGCTTGTCCTCGAACGGCACGATGGTGTTGAGGTGATCGACCAGCGTGACCGGCGGCTCGTAGCTGAGCCCGCCGTCGTTCGAGGCGGCGAGGAAGATGCCGTTTCTCGGAAAAAGTCCATTCGGGTTCCGCAGATGCTTGAAGCCGATGTACGTCCGGTAGATGCGGCCCTCGTGATCGATGACGACGGCATCATCTCCCTGTACCCGGCCCTCCGGGTTCGCCATCGCCACGGACGTCCACGTCTTGCCCGCATCCCACGATACGTAGGTGAAGTTGGTGATCTTGCGGTTGCGCGGGTCGCCGATCGTCGCTACCGCGGAGCCCACGATGTGGTCGGGGTTCGACGGGTCGATGGCGATCGCCGTCTCCACGGCGCTGTGTGGGCCGGTCGTGACCGCCACGGGCGCCGGCAGGTCCCGGGTGATCGCCCGCACAGAAGACCGCTCCACGCCGGCCTGAGCGAGCACAGCCCCGGGCGACAGGCCCGCGCTCACCGCTCCGACCATCGCGACGGAAAGCGCCAATCGCAGCCGCGGCGCGCAACGCGAGTTCTTCATCGTCCCCCCCTCAGTCCATTCTATCCGTTGTCAATGCCACCCGCCCGGCAAACCGCGATGCCGGCCGGACAGGAGAATAGAACCCGAGCGTTCGCACCGCACCCCCCGCAACAAGGCGCGCCCGGCTCCGCGAGCGGCCCCGCTTCCGTATCGTTTCGCACAGGTGAAGGGCGTTGGGGTGTAGCTCAAGCGCCACAGAAAATTCGCCCGCCCCTCGCGTAACGGAGCCCAAAGCTGTAATATTGTATGGGACAGTGAGTTGCGGCCGTGTTCTGGCCTCGATACGGAGGGCACGAGAGGTGCAATCCAGCCTGAGTGGTGCGGTTACGGCGGCGGTGCGGCAGCGAGACAAGATGCGGACCACGGACCGAGTTAGGATAGACCCCGAAGATGGGCAGTCCCAAAGGTAAGCCACATCCGCCGGAGGTCAGCGGCGGCCTGGCTGAGACCCCCGGCGAGGACCCGTTCCGGCGCCAGCGCCCGCTACCGCTGGATCGATCCGTCTTCTGGTACCCCGTAGACCAGGACTCGGAGGGCAACCGGGCGCAGGCATACCTTCGATTCATCAGCCTCGGCGTTCTCAGGGCGATCGCGCAGCAAGTTGGAGCCCGGCCGAAGGAAGGGCGGCTCGGATTCCTTATTGGCGAGCTGTTCGTTTGCCCGGACACGAACACACGGTACGTGGTAGCCGAGACGACGCTGACGGCTCCACATCCACTGCGCGGCGATCGCACGCTGCAAGCGGTCACTTTGGCGTGGCCGAGGCTGCAGGAGCAGTTGAAGCTCAAGCGCCGTCACCTCATCGGCTGGTACCACACTCACCCCGAGGGTGGTTTTGCCCTCACGCCTTCCGATGAGACGACCCACCTGCGCTTCTTTCCCCAACCCTGGCAGATGGCGATCGTGCTCAAGCCGGGATTCGATGTGCCCCACGCCATCGTCTGCAGACCGGGCACCAGGGGATCGAGTACCGCAGCACTCCTTCCGTTCTATGAGTTGCTGGAGCCGCAGTCGCTGCTCGCCGAGGGCGTCAGGCTCGCATACTTCAAATGGGACCACTACCGCACGGACGCTGCCGAGAGGGGACTGACGGAAGTCTCCGCCGTTGACGCACTCGCTCCGCCCGAAACGCACTCGGATGACGATTTGTCCAGCGCGCGCGTGATCATGCCGAACGAGTTGGACCATGCGTCCCACCGGAAGCCGAGTGGAGGACCCCGCCGTCCAACTCGAGGTGAGAACCACGGTCGGATTCGCCGCTTCGGCGTGGCCGCTGCAATCATGCTTGCCGCCGCGCTTGTTTTGTGGAAAGTTGTGCCCTGGGGGAGCCGACCGGGAGCGGTCTCGGTCCTGGCGAATCAAACGACGTCCCAGGTTGACCCAACGCTCGCGCACCTGGATGAACTCGCCGATGAGGTAGCGAGGGTGGTGCTCGGGTATAAGGAGCGTGCTAGCCTGTTCGATAACCGGCAAATGACCTGCGCGGACCTCGCTCGTGGGATGGCGCAGGTGGACGAAGGGTGGAGGGGCTACAATGTGGAAGGTCGATCCGAAGCCGGAACTCTCGATCCAGACCGCGCCGAACGTGACGAGACCCTGTACGCTCAAGTACTGGAGGTCGAACGTCATTTCCGGGCGTCGGGGTGCCCAGACTCGTGAGAGCCATGAGCATCATCTGGTAAGTCCATTCGGGCCGCTGAGCGGCCGCCCGATTCGCCGATTGCTGCTGCTGCTTCTCCTCGCGTTCCTCGGCGGTGCAACGAGTCTCGCCGCACAGGGCCAAGAACCACTTCTCAAAGCCGATCTCGTCCGCCTGCTGACCACTCGGGCGCTTTCCAGCGAGGAGATCGCAAGGCTCGTAAGCCGCAATTGCCTCGCCTTCGAGCCGACGGCTCGCGATCTCGAGCAGCTCTACAATCTCGGTGCCGACGACGCGATCATGTCCGCCATAGAAACATGCGGCGCGGAGCGCCTGGTGCAGGTGGCACCGATGTCGGCCCGGGTAGCGGCCCGGGCAGGCGGTTTCGCTTCGGTGGCGGTGCGGGTAACTCGAGGCGGGCAACCCCAGCAAGGCGTCGAGCTCGCGCTGCGCGGGAGCGGCGCCCTGCCGGGAGGCGGTGGCGTCGATGCCCAGGCAATCTCAGAAACAGACGGTGAAGCGGTCTTCTGGATCCCGGCCGGTACAGCCTCCGGCAACTATCGGCTTACGATCGTTCCGACCGGCGCTGGACGAATCGAAGGCAACACATCGATCCTGCTCGTGGTCACAGCCGGCCCGGCCGCCTCCGCCGACGTCAGGCCCGAACAGTTGCAGGTCACGCACGGCGCCACCAGTGAGGCACAGCTGACCGTCGTGATCCGAGACCAGTACGGCAACGTGGCGTCCGGCCAGGAGGTCGAGATTCGGGCTTCGTCCCCTGCCATGGGCATCGCGGACATTGCGCGGACGACGGATGCGCGAGGTGAGGTCACATTCGCGTTCGATGCCGGAGCGGTGCGCGAGAGTGGCTGGCTGGCGATCGTGGTGGGACCCGACGAGCTCGCCTCCGTCCCGGTCTCGGTGTTGGCAGGCGCGGCTGCGGCTGAGCAGACGCGGTGGGTGTCCGGCAGCAGCCAATCCGGAGCGGTGGGAACGACACTCCCGCGCCCCCTGGTCCTTCTGGTGCGTGACGCTTCAGGTCTCCCGATCGTAGGTCAGCAAGTCGCCTTCACAGCCATGAACGCCCGGGTCAGCCCGGCGGCCGCGTCGACGGACTCCGCCGCAAGCGTGAGCGTCACGGTGCAGCTGGGAAACCTGGTCAAACCGGCGACGATCACGGCACTGGTGGATGGCGAGCGGATCGAGACGGCGATCCAAGTCGTCGCAGGGCCAGCCGTTGACCTGATACTGACCAGAAAGGGAATTCCCCTCCGGGACGATCTCGTCATAGGCTCCGGCGGCCAGGTGACGCTGCACATCGACGCGGTGGATGCATACGGCAACCGCGCGCCGGTCACGGACCTTCAGGCCAGAATCGAGAACCAGCGGGTGCTGCGGTCGCTGAGCGTGACCTCCGATTCGTTGGGCGGAAGGGTCGTCCTCCAGCCTCTCAGAGATGGGGTGACGAGTGTAACCATAGAAGCTGCCGGCCTGAGCGAGCGGCTGGTCGCGCAGCTCGTTTTGTCCCAGCGGCCGTACTTCCCCGGCTACACAGAGCTGTACGGCTCCGGCATGATCACCACGCCCCACGCGTTCATCGCGCCAGGCAAGACCGACCTGTTCGGGATAGTCGGTTCCTCCTTCCCCGAGATCAACGGTTCGCGCGGCGCGAACGAAGGCGGGTCCGCTGTGTTCAGCTGGGGGGGCCGCGCGGAGATCGGCGTAGCCGCCTACAGCACGAAGGATTTCGGCGTCCCCGCCAAAGTGCAGCTCCTGCCTCCCGGACCTTCCGGGCTTTCGTTCGCCTTGGGAGTCCTGAACCTGATACCCACGTCGGCCGACATCGGGCGCCAGGGTGATACAGGGTACGGCGCGCCATACGATAACTACCTGAAGAAATCGTCTCCCTACCTGGTCGGATCCTTCGCGCGCCGCGCAGCCGGCTCGCCGGTGGGCTTCCTGCTCAGCCTCGGCTGGGGTTACGGGATGTTCTACGTGGAAAACCCCGCGTACAGCGACAAGGGCTATTCCTACGGGATCTTCGGCGCGGCCGCTTTCGACGTCGAGGCGTCGCCGGGTGTGGTCTTCAGGCTGATCCTGGAGCACGACGGTTGGGACACCAACGCCGCCGGGGCGGTGCTTTTCCGTGGACTGGATTTCACGCTGGGTCTGCTCGCCATCGACGAGGGCAGCGCCGAACCGGACAGCGGCTCTCTGAACCAGATGCGGTTCTTCGCACGGGTAGGCGTGAGCCTGGACCGGACCCGCGCCTGGCTGGGATTCTGAGGGCGCGTCGCGGCTACTCCGTCGCCTGCGGTCGCGGACCGGGGGGCACGTTCTCCTCCAGAAACTCCGTCAGCAACGTGTAGACGTGGAGCGTCGTACCCCGGCCCTCGTAGATACCGTGGGAGCGGTTGGGGTACGCCATCATCGTGAACTGCTTGCCGGCGGCGACCAGAGCGTTGATCAGCTTCTCGGTCCCCTGATAATGGACGTTGTCATCGCCCGTGCCGTGCACGATCAGTAGCTCGCCCTGCAGCTGATCCGCAAACGTGACGGGTGAGGACTGCTCGTAGACCTCCGGATCGTCCTGCGGCAGCCCCGTGTAACGCTCCTGGTAGATCGTGTCGTAGAGCCGGACATCGGGCACCGGCGCCACCGCCATGCCGGCCTCATAGACATCCGGATAGCGGAACATGCCGTTCAGCGTGGACGAGCCACCGCCGCTCCAGCCCCAGATGGCGGTCCGGTCGGGATCGATGTAGGGCCATTCCTCCACCTTCCGCATCGCCGCCGCCTGGTCCGCGGAGGTGAGCACGCCGATCTTCTGGTACACGATTTTGCGCCAATCCCGGCCCCGCGGCGCCGGCGTGCCGCGGTTGTCCACGCTCATCACGACATAGCCCCGCTGGGTGAGCATGAGGTACCAGAGGTACTGGCGTCCCATCCACGCATCGCGGACCGTCTGTCCCCAAGGCTCACCGTAGACATAGAAGAGCACGGGATACTGCATTGACGGGTCGAAGTCAGGTGGCTTCATCATCCAACCGTCGAGCAGCACGCCGTCGCCTATGTCCACGCGGAAGAATTCCGCCGGGCCCTTCGCGAGCGCGTTCACGCTCTCACGAAGCCGCTGATTGTCGACGAGAGTTCGGACGAACCCGTATTCCGGCTCGAGGCGAACCAGCTCCCTCGTCGACGGTACGCCGAAACTGGAGTGGGTGTGGAAAGCCCAGCGGCCGTCTTGCGAGATCTGGTAGCTGTTCGTCCCATCCTGGTCGGCGGGTGTCAGCCGCTCCGGCCTGCCGCTCCCGCTGAGGCGCGTGCGATAGAGATAGCGCTGCGTCGGATTCTCCGGCGAAGCGATATAGTAGAGCCAGCCACGCTCTTCATCGATCCGCTCGATGCTGATCACGTCGAATTCGCCCGGCGTCACCAGGCGTATCCCTCGGCCGGAGCGCGGGACTACGTACACGTGCCGCCAGCCGTCCCGCTCGCTGATCCAGATGAACGACGCCCCGCCATCCAGCCACTCCAGGTCGTCCACCACGTCGACCCAAGCATCATCGTGCTCGGTGAGGATCACGCGCACTTTCCCGGTCCTCGCGTCGCCCAGCATGACCTGGTTGGTGTTCTGCAGGCGGTTCATGTACTGGATGACGACCTCCTCCGAGCTCGCCGCCCACTCCATGCGCGGGATGTAGTTGTTGCGGGGGTCGCCCTCGAGCTTGAACCAGGTGGTAGCACCGCCGTTCGCACTCACCACGCCGACGCGGATGGCGGAGTTGGTCTCGCCGGCTTTGGGATACGGGAAGGAGATGATCCTGGGGTAGAGCGAGTCCGTGTTGTTGATCATCTGGAACTCGCGCACGCCCTCTACGTCGAACTGCCAGTAGGCGATGGAACGGCCGTTGGGGCTCCAGCGGAAGCCGTCACGCAGGAAGAATTCTTCCTCGTTCACCCAGTCCGACGTCCCGTTGATCATGGTCTCCGATCCGTCCGTGGTGATCTGGGTGATCCGGCCGTTTGCCAGGTTCTCCACATAGATATCGTTGTCGTGGACGTAGCCCACGCGGCCTCCATGCGGCGAAAACTTGGCGAACATAAGGCTTGACTCATCCGCGTCGCCGCCTACCTGTTGCAGTTTCCCGGTCTCGAGATCGAGGACCCAGTAGTCGCCGCGGGTGTTGTCGCGCCAGACGCGCTTCGTGTTAGTGAATATCAGCAGCTTCGCTCCGTCTTCCGACCAATCATAGTCGTTGACGTAGAGCGGCTCTGATCCGCCCTCCGGAACGAGCTCGCTCGCCGGGACCAACACTTCGCGGTCGCCGCTCTCCGGGTCGTACCGCACGATGTCCTGGCCGCCTCGGATCTCCACCGACCGCTCAACGGTCGTATACCCGGAACCATCGGCCAGCCAGCGGGCCGGGCCGAACCGCTGTCCGAAGAACTCCGGCGAGCCGTAGATACGCTCCAAGCTGAGAAGCGAGGGATCCTGCGTCTGCGCCGACAGCGGAACAGCGACACAGGTCAACAGCAGAACAGCCAGAGGCGCTCTGAAAAACCTCACGATTCGGTCTCCTTTGGTCGCGTACACGGAAATTTGAACCCGCAATCTAAGCCTGAGAACCGATCGCGCCACACCACTGGCCGATGCCGAGCGCGCCCCTGGCGTACAGCGCGGCCATCTTCGCGCAGGTGCCGGTACCGCAGAGCGAGCGGTCGATCGATCCGGTCCAAGTCGCGGGACGCTCGCAACCCTGTAAACCATCTCGAGCTTCCGCGCGTCTTACCAGTATAGAAAGCGAGCTAATCCCCGAAACAGGACCCCACAACAGTGCGTATTGCTGTATGACCGATCCCACTCGCAGGAGTTGACTTGTGTCCGAACTGAGCTGGCTGTTCTGGTTGTTGGTTATCTTCCTCTTCGCGGAGAGTTGGGCACGCGTCTGGATGGCCTCGCGCCACGGCTCCGAGCCACCTTCGCGGAGCGTTGCCGGGCCTGATTCGCCGTCGTAGCCAGCGGAGCGCGCCGACCGTAGTCATCTTTTTGTAACCTACGCTACCGCATGCTGCCGGAAGCGACACTTTCTTTCCAAAGCTTAAAGTTCTTGCCAGCACGGCCACCTTGCCCGCGAAGCCGGTCATAATGACTGGATGGGTCCAGCTTCGCAAGCTGGCTGGCCAGAGCGGCTGAGGCCGTAACGCTTTTCTCTATAGGCAATTAGGCACCAAGCTCACGGTTGGGTACGAAGGATGCTTACGCAGAGGGGCGCGGGCACACCTGCCCCAAGTGGATATGTAGGTAGGAATGCAAAAAAGGCGACAGACGGCATTGACAATGTACTCCATACTGCGAGATCGGCGAGGCTTCACGATGATCGAAATGGTCATCGTTGTCGTGATAATGGGGGCCATGGCGGCGGTGGCGGTTCCGCGGGCAATGCGGACCACCCCGCAGCAGGAGGTGCACAAGGCAACCCGCCAGATCATGCGCGATCTGGAGTCTGCGCGAATGAAGGCGATCGCCACGAAACGGGTCGTGCGCCTGAGCTTCGACCAAGCGAACCAGTTCTATGCCGCCTTTCTCGATGTGACGGCGGAGCACAGCGGGGCTATCTCTGAAACCGTGCAAGAGGTGCGCGCGTCACGCTTCCTGGCCCGTGCTTCGAAGGGTGGCATCCCCGGCGCGGAGTTGCCGTCTCACGTGAAGTTCGGGTCCGGACAGGCGACGACGGGTCCGCTGGGCGGCTCCATCAGCGACGCCATTGTGTTCCAGAACGATCGTGTGGAGTTCGACGCTCGTGGCATGGTACGGCCGGTCGCCGGAGTCCGCACAGGCGGCGCGATCTTCGTCACGCATGAGCGTGATGCTTCGGCAGTTTCGGCAGTGACGGTCTCGGGCTCGGGCGCGTTCCGCACCTGGGACTACCGGGACGGTAAGTGGAGGTAAGACCAGTGTTGAAATCGTTGACCTCTGAGCGTGGCTTCGGCCTGATCAGCACGATGGTCGCTATGGTTCTTCTCGGCATCGCGGTCACAGCGCTGTCCAGCTCGGGAATGATGGTTCTGGCTGTCTACACGGACTCCGCTGAGCGCTCGACAGCCACCGCGATCGCTTCTTCCTACCTGGAGGAAGTGAAGGCGCGGCAGATAGCGACACTAGCGTCGGAGAGCGCCATCAAGGTGAACGACGATGGTGTGACCAACCAGGCGGGCCACTACATCCGCAGCCTCAAGGTGGCGCCGGAGGAGAAACTGCCTTACACGAAGCGGGTCGCCGTCAAAGTGCAGTATCCCAGCGGACGTGGCCGCACCGGGACCGTCGAGTTGGAGACGATCATTTACGTAGGAGAAGGATGATGATTCGCTATCCCGCCAGGGACGCCGTCCGACTGGCACGGCGAGGCTTCACGCTGGTGGAGGCGCTCATCGCGATGACGGTGGGCGTGATCGTGCTCAGCGCGGCCGTCGGCTTCCTGCTGGCCCAAATGCGGACTTTAGGGAGCGGCGATATCCGGGAGGATCTATCTCGTAACTCCCGGTACGTTGGGGTGTCGCTGCGGCACGATGTTCAGGCAGCGGGCATAGAGATCACGAGCACCACTTCGTTCGGCACCGTGGCGGCCTATCCCGGAACTTACGGGGACACACTCGTGATCCTCCACGTCCCCTACGTCCGCAGCCCGGCGCCGCCTCATGACATCGACCCGCCGGCAGGCACGGACAATCCTCTGTCGCCGGGCGGAACCTGCGGCACGTACTGCATCGACGTGATCAAGGACGCAATCGAGCCGCTGGAGTTGAGGCAGGGCGACCTGGCGCGCCTTCAGGTGGCAGGAACGCGCCGGCTCATCCTGGTAGAGAATATCAGCACGACCAACGACACGTCGATCGCCATCACGTTCACCGCGCACGACACGATCCTGCGCCAGCCGGCCGGTCTCACGGGCGGGCTGCGGCTCGACCGCTTCAGCACCTACGTGCAGAAGGTGCAGCCGACGATGTACTATCTGGACGACCAGCAGCGCCTCTGGCGAGCCGTCCGTCTCAACTCGACCGGCTCACCTGCCGGCGACGTCCTGGCCTACGGTGTGGACAAGTTCGACGTGACGCTGATCTTCAGCGATGGCGATGAGCTGGACCGGGCTGACCCCAACGACTCCGACAACTCAAACGACTACGACGACATCGTGGCGATACGGGTGCGAGCGACCTTCGCGGCCGATCGGGTTGATCCGCGGGTCAACCAGGGTAAGGTGCTCAAGTCGACGAGCGAGTGGGTAATTTCGCCGCGGAACCTGCGGTACGAGAAGAACAACATCTAGGGAAACCCGGGCTTCGAGCTCGATGAATCCCGCCCAGTTGACGGAGGAAGGATGATGGGCCCCATGCGAATATTCGCGATTCTTGGAACCCGCAAGAGAAAGATCTGCGGTCCTCGGCTCGAGGACACCAGCGGCCTGGCGCTGATAGCCACGCTGCTGGTCGTTGCGCTGGTCGCTGTACTCACGACCGTCGCGCTCACCGGCGCGATGAGCTCGCTGCGCACGGCCGGTAGCGACTATCAGGACGCCCGGGTCTTCTACGCGGCCGAGGCGGGGGGCGAGGCAACGCTCGCGCAGCTCAAGATCGCGTTGTCGGACGGTTACCTCTCGGACGATGAGATCGCGAGCATGAAGCCGCCGACTTTGCGGGCGATCAGCTTCGACAGTTTCTCCGTGAAGAAGGTCGGCACCGCCGTTGTGGAGACGGTCACCGACGGTCCTTATGCCGGGCTGACCGCGCTCACCCAGAACGTCGACATCTATTCGCGTGCCGCCAACTCCAAGGGCGACATGGCCGCGGTGATCTTGAGGACGAAGGCCCAGGCGATTCCCATCTTCCAGTTCGGCGTCTTCTTCGAGCAGGATCTCGAGGCGACGAACGGGCCGCCGATGGAATTCGTCGGGCGTGTCCACTCCAACGGCAACATCTATCTCAGCTCGGATAACGCGTGGTACCGGGAGCTGGTCACCACACCCAACAAGATCTTCCACGACCGCAAAGACTTCCACAGCGTGAAGAACGGCGTCTTCATCAACGACGCCTCCGCCTTCGAGGTGCCGCTGGACTTCGATAGCCGCACGTACCCGGACCTGGAGGCCTTCAAGGCGCAGAGCTGCGCGCGGTTCGACTGCCGCGTGATGACCGACGCCTTCGGCGTGGACTCTCTCCGCTTGCCGCTGCCGGACGGCATACCGTCTTACGAGCTGGTACGGCCGCGCGAGGGCGCCGACGGCGACGCAGAGCGCGCGGTCAAGTTCGCCTGGAACGCCGACATGTATGTGTCCGTCGACCTCACCGATATCCGGACCAAGCAGGAAGTGTGTGCGGGCGGCGGACCTAAGAAAGACCCGGGCGACATCATCGGCAACCTTCAGATCACGGCACTTCAGCCGGTCGTCCCGGGTCAAAAGATACAGTTCAAGATCCTCGGCGCGCCCTGCGGGCAGGTGGACGCTAACGTCGAAGTCAGGGCTGACGGCATCGTTATCTGGTCCAGTAATATCACGAACTGCACCTTCGCCATCGACATTCCAGCCGATGCCGACGAGTTCCGAATCATCGTGGTTGACAACAACGGTTCGATGAACGGAACAGCCTATTGGTACGCGCTGCAGAGCGTGAACGATCTCACGCCGTGGCCGGCCACCTCGGTCACTCGCAGCGCCGGGGGAGAGGTTCCCACCTCCTACGACATGTGCAACATGTTCTGGTGGGATTGGTCGAACTTCTACGACGGGCGCGAGAAGGAGTTGAAGGACGTCTTCAACATCGATATCGCCCAGCTCACGGCCTGGGCCGCCGCTTCCGCCGCTCGCCGCACCGAGCTCACTTACGTCGAGTTCGTGGTGCCGACCAACCTCGGTGCCTACCCCCAGGATGCGCTCAATCTCATGCTGGACGGCACTCTCGATGTGGCGACTCGCGTCGTCAATGCGCAGACTCTGCCGAACCCGATGACCGTCGCAACGGAATGGCCCCTCTACGTGAGAGGCGACTACAACCGCTTCACCAAGCAACCGTCGGCCCTGGCTGGTGATGGCATCACCATTCTCTCGAACGCCTGGGTGGATGCGCAGAATCGGCCGGACGACGGCACCTTTACCGTCTGCAAGAACCAGGTCTCGCCCGGAAACCCGTGCAACGCGTACCAGACCTGGGCCGCGAACTGGACGATGAAGAGCTCATCCGAGACCGCCGTGAACGCCGCGATTCTAGCGGGTCAGTGGCCGACGCCTTGCGATCACGAGGAATCGACCTGCGTCGCCGACGGCACCTCGGCTTACTACAGCGACTGGTACGGTGGCGGCCTCGAGAACTTCCCGCGCTTCCTTGAGAACTGGGACGGCATCGCTCTGCGTTATAAGGGCGCTCTCGTGAGCCCGTTCATCAGCCAGAAGACCACCGGCACCTGGAACGGGACTTACTATAGTCCGCCCCAGCGTGACTGGTCTTTCGACACCGATTTCCGGGACCCGTCGCTCTTGCCGCCGGGCACGCCGAACGTGGGCTACGTGATCCGGACGGCGATGCGGGAAGCGTACTAAACCACGCCGGCTCCTGCGTACGAGGCGGGGCTGCCAGACCTGGCGGCCCCGCTTGTTTTGTGCCCAACGGCCCAGCTTCCGCCCGGGGTCGCGTCGCTGCTGCGCCACAGCCTCCTTCGGGGGCGGTGGCCTTCCCGCCGTCATGCACGAAGCGCCAGCGCCACAAGGCAGCGGTGCAATAGACCAGGGTACAGCGCGATACTGAACTGTAACTGGTTCAGAAACAAGCTCTTACGGCCAAGCGCCTTTCGAACGGGCGCTGCTCGAGCACGTGGCATAGACCTTGATCGTATTCACGG
>FXBF010000555.1_pt1 | contig 12986 bp, 13 predicted proteins | sample 5335321 | NCBI WGS metagenome assembly FXBF01 (sample SAMEA103928391, study PRJEB20085) | sediment metagenome | isolation source: sediment | reverse complement strand
TCATCGGGTTGCCGCGGAGGGAGAGGGATTCGAACCCTCGAGGGGGTGTAAGCCCCCAACGGCATTTCCAGTGCCGCGCACTAGGCCAGACTATGCGATCCCTCCGGGCACCTGTCTGAAAGACAGACCCCGTCTGACCGACGGGATGAGGAAGGATAATGGCCACAAGTGACTGAGCCCATTTCGACCACAAACTACGAAGACCCGATGCGAATCGCCCTCAGGGCCGCCGAAGAGGCGGCCACTACAGGTGATGTCCCGGTCGGAGCGGCTCTGCTCGACGAGTCGGGGGAGGTAGTCGGAGTAGATCGAAATCGGCGGGAAGAGCTCCGCGACCCGACCGCCCATGCCGAGATGCAGGTGTTGTCGGCCCGGGCGAGAGAAATCGGCGACTGGCGGTTGACCGGCCACACGCTCGTCGTGACCCTGGAACCGTGCCCGATGTGTGCCGGGGCGGCCGTCTGGGCCAGGTTGGATCGGATCGTCTACGGGGCGGCCGACCCCAAAGCGGGCGCGGCCTGGTCGCTTTACAATATTCCCCAGGACCGCCGCCTCAACCACCGCATCGATCTCATCGACGGAGTCCTCTCCGGCGAGTGCAGTCGGCTACTCGAGGGATTCTTCACTGACAAACGGGGTTGAGGTCTTGACCATCCAGCGGTCCCACATTCCATATATAACTGCTCCAACGATCAATGTCACGCCGGCCGCCATAAACGCCACCAGGTAGTCGAATCCGACTATCAGAAACCCGACTGCCGGCGCGCCAAGCAGCAAAGCTATGTCAAAAAGCGAGGTGAACACAGTCATCGCGGATCCTCGCTCCGAGATGCGGGCACGGTTGACTACCTCGCTGGAGAGCAACGGAAATACCGCACCGTGGGCGGTACCGGTGACGATGGCGGCCAGCATCAGAGTGACCTCCGACCCGGCCAACGCCATGATTCCAAGACCGGTCCCGTAGGCGACAATCGATCCCACCAGTAGAGGCCGGTGGGGGATTCGGTCGTAGAACTGACCCCCCACGATCCGGGTCAACGCCGCTGCGATTCCGTAAGCCGCGAAGAACGCTCCGGCCGTCCCGATCTGACGTTCGTCGACATAGGTCCGGGTAAAGGTGAACAGAGACTCGATGCCAACTGCAAAGAGCAATGCCACAAACCACAGGGGGAGCATGTTCTTCTGAACAAGCGCCGCCCAGAAGCTACGTCGTGGCTGACGGCCCCGCACCGGAAGTGTCGGGAGTGTCCTGACAATCAGCCACGACACAAACGCGATTGCGCCGGCCAGCACGAACAACCCGTCGAAGCCGAAAGTGTCAATGACAACGTCGCCCACGTAACCGCCGATGGCGATCGGAATCAGACCAGACAAGCCAAATATGGCAAGCCCCTGAGTACGGCGCTCCGCTGGGATCGAGTCGGCTCCGTACGTGAGCATCGCTGTGAACAGAGTTATCTGGACCGTCCTCCATGCGAGGAACAACACCCACAGATACGGACCCCAGACGTCGGCCGTGATCAAACTGAAGATAACGGCCACGTTGATGAGACCCCCAACGAGAAGGACCGTCCTCCGGTGGACCAGATCGAGAAGCCGGCCCATGAGTGGGCGAAGCAGCAGCGAGACGGCAGCCGAGGCGGCATATAACACGCCGATCAGGGCCTCGGTAGCCCCAAGGTCCGAAAGGTGTCCGGGGAAATGGATCATCAGGGCAAACGGAATCTCCTGGAGGAGCGCAGCCGTCAGGAGCCTGGGAAAGTTGGGTCCGAATCGATGAGCTGACATGCGAACCGGTCAAGGTAACACGGGTGAGGTCAGTCTCATCTCGCCCTACCAGCAGGGGGTCTGTAGCCTTCCGGGTGATCGTGTAGGTGGGGCGCTAGGGGTGCCCTGAACCCGAAACCCTCTTCATGCGGGGCCGAATCCCCGTCCGAGGGGCACGGCACGCCGGGGCGTACAGCCCGGATGCCGGACACGTGGTGTTGACGGTCGGGTCCTGCGCGGCGGAACACTATGAATCGGGTCAGGTCCGGAAGGAAGCAGCCCTAAGTGGATCGTTCCGGGTGCAGCAGGGTTACCTGGTCTGAGCCGGCGGCCGGTGTCAACGGTGTTCACCGTATCTCGACGACGGGGTCACGATCACGCCTTCGGTTCCCCTTCTGTACGGCCAAATGATCAAATGCGACGCGCCATGGCTGAGTGCCCCCCAGCGCAAGTACGCTGACATTTCAACGAACAGATGACGCCGCTCGCGGTGTCCTCGTCCTCGACGCACCGCTGCGGGTGCGCCTTCGTCCTGCGTCCTGGCGAGGCGACGCCCCTGTCTCACCGAAACATACGACCGTACTTACGCTGGAGAGCACTTAGGTACGCGGTTTGCGCAACCTCGCCCCGTACACGAATCCGAAGAAGCCGGTACGCCAGTGCATTTCGTAGTCGAGTCGACGCCCCGCAAACAGGTCCTCCGGCTGTGGCAGCGAGTCAAGACTCCGGTGGAGATACCAGTACTCCTTGGGTGCACCGGCGAAAACAAGCCCCACTACCGGGAGTACAACGGCGGTCCCGACCCGATGAAGGACCCGAAGAATGGGGTTGACTGGGCGGCTCAGACCGATCACAACTGCCGCCGCCCCCGGCTTCAGGACCCGATGCATCTCATCGAGGGTGTCGTCGACCGATGTCAGATTGCGGAATACATAGGCACTGAACACACCGTCAAAGCTGACATCTCGGAACGGCAGCGCTTCCCCGAATGCCACCACTCGCGCCACCACCGGGCTCAGAGCCAGCATCTCGATGACCGGGTCGATTCCGACGACGGTGCGACCCTCGAAATCGGTGTCACCGGTGCCACAGCCGAGGTCGAGCACCGACCCCTGATCGAGTTGACGAATACCGAAAGCCCTCCACTTCTTCTCTTGCCCGAGGGAGAGGATCCGGTTGATCCGGTCGTATCGGTTGGCGATCTTGGCAAAGATCGGGTCGGAGACTTCGCTCACGGTTCGATGCTGTCGAACCCGGTGTAGGGACGAAGCGCTTCGGGGATCACGACCGAACCATCGGGCTGCTGGTGATTCTCCAGAAGGGCAAGGATCGTTCTACCGACGGCGCAGGCAGTGCCGTTCAGCGTGTGAAGAATCCGGTTTCCCTTTTCGCCTCTGGCTCGAATCTTGAGTCGTCTCGCCTGGAAATCGGTCGTGTTCGAACAGGAGGTGATCTCCCTGTAGTTCTGCTCCCCTGGAAACCAGGCCTCAATGTCGTACTTCTTGGCTGCCGACGCTCCCAGGTCACCGGCGGCGACATTCACAACGCGATACGGAACCTCGAGTTGGCGCACCAGCGACTCCTCGACTTCGAGCAACCGGTCATGCTCATCGGCGGACTCTTCAAGCTCGATGAACACAAACATCTCCACTTTGTCGAACTGGTGAACCCGAAAAATGCCTGCGGTGTCCTTCCCGTATGTTCCCGCCTCACGACGGAAACACGTGGAAAAGCCTGCGTAACGAATTGGAAGGTCACCCCCATCGAGGATTTCGTCGCCGTGATAGGCCGCCATCGAGACCTCGGACGTCCCCACCAGGAAAAGGTCATCTTTTGGTACCTCGTAGACCTGCTCTCGGGCTTCCGGGAAGAATCCGGTGCCCTCCAGGGCGTGCTCACGAACCAGGACGGGGGGGATCATCGGTGTGAATCCAGCCTCGGTGAGATTGTCCATCGCCCAGCGGACCAACGAGAGTTCGAGAAGAGCACCCTTGCCTTTCAAATAACCAAACCGACTCCCGGAAACCTTGGAAGCGCGATTGGTATCGATGATGCCGAGGGATTCGCCAAGGGAGGCGTGGTCGGTTCCCTCGCTGGCGGCATCTCCGAACCTCTTGATCTCGACGTTGTCCTCCTCTGTGTACCCATCGGCCGCAGAAGGGTCGACCAGGTTCGGGACTTCCAGGAACGCTGTCCGAAAGGCTGTGGCCAACTCGTCGGCCCTTCTTGCCGCTTCCTTCTGGGCAGTCGCCAGACCGGAGACTTCTTCGATGGCAGCCTGCTTAGCGTCGCCATCCAGTGCGGCGATCCTCTTGCCTGCCTCGTTTTGGGATGCTCTCAGTTCTTCCGACTCCTGGAGGGCAGCACGATGCGAGGCGTCCAGCTCGATCAGGGCCTCGAGGTCGAAGTCGGACCCGCGTCGACGTAACGAGTCGGCGACGATCCCGGGGTCGTCACGAAGCAGTCTCGGATCGATCATGGGGCGTCGAATGGTAACGACGAGTCACGTTTTCCAGCATTCTCCGCGGCCAAAAACTCATATACGACGCGCCATGCATTAGGTACGCGATTCATCCTTCGAGGACGCTGAACTGGGCCCGGATTTCGTTGTCGTTGCCATTGGAGTCTTCGCCGGTGATGGCGAGGACGGCTGCAACCTCATATACGCCTCCCGGTTCAACCTCCAGCGGATCGAAAATAATCGTCAGCTGCTGATTTGGCTGAAGCCGTGCGACCTCCGCCTGCTCGCGTATCTGCTCGGGCCCACCGGTGAGTGTCAACACCAGAGCTTCAACCTTGCTGGCCACGTTGCCCACATTTGTCACCACCACTGAAAATATGATGCTGTTGGTGGTGGGGACTACCACCTGGTCAGACTGGTTGACCTGCCACTCGGGGTCGGAGACGATCTGGCTCACCGCCAGCCCGGGTCGAAGTGCTAGCCCGCTGTTCGGCGACCGGGCCGAGTCGATGTACGAAACGGAGAGACTCACCAGGCTGCCTTCGGCCGGCATCAACATGACAGCAGGCATCGGGGTCAGCGGGTCGAGGATGTCGCCACGTCGCATCTCCACCACAAGATCGGCATAGAAAGTGTCACCGGCCCTCATCTCGGCCAGCGAGTCGGCCATGGTGTCGACCACCAGGAGACTCTCAGGGTTGTCCGCCGCCTCGAGGACCGACGACCCATACCCCGCAATCCCAGCATCCCAGGTCCTCAACGCCTGACGGTACATCGAGCGAACCGGAGACAACATGGGAGTGGGGGGAACATCCTCGACGAACGCGAGCCCCACGGCCAGGTCCTCCCTGATTCCCTCGATAACCGTGACAAACTCGGTTCGATCGATGCGCTGGAGACGGGAGACAACACCACGGAGAGCATCGCCGCCCTTGGAGATCTCCGTGGCCTGGCTCTGGATCTCCTCGAGATACTCCAGTTCGGCACGGGTCTCATCACCGGAAGCGGAGACAATCAGGGCGACTATGACGGCGATGCCCACAACTACGAGTAGGAAGTAGCGTGCCACCGCTCGCCGGCGGGGTGGTGGGTCAAATATCACCGTGGGCGAGGGGGGACTTGAACCCCCACGATCTTGCGATCACAGGAACCTGAATCCTGCGCGTCTGCCAATTCCGCCACTCGCCCTATAGGAAGTTGGATCGTACAGAAGCCATATTGGTTGCGGTAGTCCGCATGACCCCCATACGACCCGTAACCTCTCGATCCTTGAACGTCGTCCGCAGCTTCGAGCGCCGCCTGGAACATCTCCTTGATGGCGTTGCCGAAAAGGTCTTTTCGGGTCGTCTTCACCCGTCGGAAATCGCCGGAAAGCTGGCACGGGAGGCCGACTTCGCCCGCTTTGAGCACGAGACAGGACCAGCCACAGCCAACTCATACACGATCCTGGTCAATCCTCGCGATCTGGCCCTCGACCCGAGCGAACTGGAGAGAGTCCTTGCTGAAGAAGTCGGTCGGTATACGACGGATGAAGGGCTACGTCTGGAAGGACCGATTTCGGTAACGATCGAAGCGAACGAGGACGTTTCGCCGGGAACGGTCATCTGTCACATAGAGGTAAAACCGGGTCCAACCGTTCCATGGGCGCGTCTCGTCGGATCAGACATTGTGGAGCTGGGACGAAACCGTGTTCTGATCGGCAGGTCGCCCGAAGCCGACATCGTTCTTCCCTACGAGGACATCAGTCGTCAACACGCTGTGCTTTGGCGACAGGACGGCCAGGTATGGATCCGGGATCTTGGATCGTCCAACGGCACATCCCTTGACGGCCAGCCGGTCGGTCGCGACGCCGCCGCCGTCAATCCTGGCGCCGTCCTCGGGTTCTCGGATCATCGCTACCGATTTGCGGAGCTCTAGTTGCCAGACGTAATCCTCGCCCTTTTGCGGATCATCTTCCTCGGCCTCATCTATCTGTTCGTCTGGCAGGTGGCTCGTGCGATCGGGTCACACTTGGGAATCTCAGTGCGCCGTCGACGTCGAGAGGGGAGAAAGATCCTCTTTGTCCGATCCGACAGTCAGAAGGGTGTCGAAATCGAGATTACGGACGTGACTGTTCTTGGAAGGTCCGACGAGGCAGATCTTGTCCTTGACGACCCCTACGCTTCCGATTTCCACATGCGTCTTGTGGCTCAGGAGAACGCGATGATGCTTCACGATCTGGGTAGCACGAACGGGACATACGTAAACGGTCGACGGGTCACCGCACCGACCGAACTTCGACGCGGCGACAACATCCAGGTGGGCAGGACCGTGATGGAAGTTCGATGAGATACCTATGGGCGGCGGCCACCCACAAAGGGATGGTCAGACAGAACAACGAAGACTCCCTTTATCCCGATACCTCCGGCGAGTCGCATGGTCCGACGACTCTTGTCGTAGCGGACGGTATGGGAGGTCATGTCGCCGGGGAGGTTGCCTCCCGACTCGCCGTGAACGCCGCCGCGTCGAACGAGCTACTGCCAGGTGATCGAGTGGCAGCCGGCAACCGGGCTATCAGGGAAGAGGTCGCCCGAGAGCCAAGTCTCGAGGGCATGGGGACGACCATGACACTGGTGTCGTTGGGCGAGGACGGCACAGCGACCTTCGCTCACGTGGGTGACAGCCGCGCCTACCTGTACCGGGCCGCCGAGCTTCGCCAACTGACCGAGGATCACACCGTCGCCGCCGAGTACGTGGCCCTGGGAGAGATCTCGGCAGAAGAAGCAGCATCTCATCCGCAGCGTCACATACTGACAAGAACCCTCGGGCTCACCCGCTTCGTGAATGTCGACGAGATCCAGATCGAACTCCAGCCCAAGGACAGGATCCTCTTGTGTTCAGACGGGCTGAACGAGATGGTCTCCGACGACGATATCGCGGCGGCCATGGACGGTGGAACTGTCGATGATGTGGTTTGGAAACTGGTCGAAATGGCCAACGAAGCGGGTGGTGTCGACAACGTCACGGTGATCGTGGCCGACACGCTCGATTGAGTGTCTTCCAAGTTGGAGAGCACTGAGCCATGACTCGCAACACCGAAGCCGCTCTGATCATCGCTGCATCTTTCCTGGCAGCATTTGGAGTGACTCTCGTCAACTTCGCTCGCGGAGCCAGTCTGGACGTGCAGACGGGTCTCACCTTCCTGGTGTTCCTAATCGTGTTCGGTGGCCTCCAGATCGCCGTGCGCACTTGGGCACCTCGTGCAACCCCCCTACTCCTTTCGCCCATAGTCGCCCTCACCGCAATCGGGTTTCTCGAGGTTTACAGGTTGGATGTTGCAAGAGCCGGGCTGCAACGCTGGTGGTTGCTGATTGGCGCCGGTCTAGCGGCGCTGGTCCTCGCCTTGCTAGCCAAGTCGAGCACTTCGGTGCTCCGTCGTTATCGAAATCTCACTCTGCTGATCTCGATCGTTCTGCTGTTGTTACCCAACCTGCCATCCGACTGGGCGTTGCCCCTGAAGGGTCTCGAGATCAACGGATCGCGTTTGTGGGTGGTGCTGGACCTAGGTTTCACCCAGATGCAGTTCCAGCCTGCCGAGTTGGCCAAACTCGGGCTGGTCACCTTCGTGGCCGCCTATCTCGCCGACCATCAGCGGGCGTTACGTGAGGCACACCGCCAGGTTGGAACAATTCGCCTTCCAGAGCCGCGACAACTGATACCACTGCTCGCGGCTTGGGGCGTCAGCGTCGTGATCCTCGTGTGGCAACGCGACCTCGGAGCATCGCTCCTGTTGTTCACCGGATTCGTATTTCTTCTCTACGCCGCCACCGGTGCCATCGGCTATCTGGCTGCGGGTGGGTTACTGGCCTTGTTGGGAGGGGTGACTTCCTTTCTGATGTTTGACTACGTGCAACGTCGAGTGATCGCATGGATTGCGCCGTTCGAGAACTACCAGGACGAGGGGTTCCAGATTGCCCAAGGTCTCTTCGCTCTCGGATCCGGGAGTCTCTCCGGAGCCGGCCCCGGACTGGGGAGGCCCGACCTGATCCCCAACGCGTCCACTGATTTCATCTTCGCGGCGGTGGGTGAGGAGCTCGGGTTCGCCGGATCCGTCGTTGTTATCGCACTCTTCGCTCTTGTGGTGAGTGTCGGGCTGGGAATCGCTTTCCGAAGCCGCGACCCCTTCCGCAAGCTGTTGGCAGCAGGTCTGACATTCATACTCGGGGTCCAGGTGTTCTTGATCATCGGGGGGATTCTTCGCATCGTCCCACTCACGGGGATAACGCTGCCCTTCATGTCCTATGGCGGATCGGCTCTTGTTGGCAATCTGATCCTGATCGCGCTGCTCCTCAGAATCAGCCACGAGGAAGCGTCATGAACGGCCCTATCCGCCGGCTCGCCGTCGGCATGTTGGTGTCCATGGGCGCCCTTCTTCTCGCTGTCACCTGGTTCCAGGTGGTACGTGCTGACGATCTCAAGACAGATCCGCTCAACCCACGTCCGGCGTTGACAGAACGCGGCAAAGAGAGAGGGCTCATTGTCACCACCGACGGAACGGTCGTGGCGAGATCTGTGGAGGACCCCGACAGCCGCGATTTCATCAGGGAATACCCAGAGAGCGAGGCATTCGCCCATGCCGTCGGCTATTCCTCGTTCCTGGTCGGTGACACAGGCCTCGAGGCGGCGTACTCGTCCGAACTGCGCTCCCGACGGGACCTCACCATCAGTGACATAGTTGCCGTCATCCTGGGACGGGATCTACGCCCCCGGAGCCTCGAGATCACCATCAACAGCGAGCTACAGCGAGCAGCGCTCGAAGCCCTTGGCGACAACAGAGGCGCGGTTATCGCCCTCGACCCTCGAACGGGTGCTGTCCTGGCAGCGGTGTCCACGCCGTCGTTCGACCCGACGTTGCTTCTGGGAGATGACGCAGCTCAACAGTGGGAGACCCTGCTCACAGACCAATCTCGGCCGTTGATCGACAGGGGGACAAAAGAGATCTACGCACCAGGATCAAGCTTCAAGACTGTGGTGGCCGCCACTGCCATTGACACCGGGTTGGCGGGGCCGGGAACGACGTTCGATGACCCCGACGAGTTCGGCCTTCCGGGCTCGGAGGCGTCGATCTCCAACTTCGGGGGCCAGCCATGCAACGACGGAGTGTCGGTGACCCTTCTCGAAGCCTTCGTGCGTAGCTGCAACACCATATTCGCCGACCTGTCCATTCAGCTCGGTGCAGTCGACATCGGCATCACGGCCGAGGCTCTCGGCTTCAACGGCGAAATCGACTTCGAATGGCCAATTCCGCAAGCCGTTTGGCCCACCGACGACCTTGTTGGCGATGATGCCGCTCTTGGTCAAAGCGGCATCGGGGAACGCAATGTACGTGCCACGCCGTTGCATATGGCGATGGTCGCTGCAGCAGTTGCAAACAATGGGATCGTGGCCAACCCCTACATGGTCCAACGCATCTTCGATGCCGACGGACAAGCGGTGGAAGCAGCGGGGGTCTCCGAATTGGGACTCGCCATGGCGCCAGAAACCGCGTCGGTGCTTGCTCAGATGATGGAGCGTGTCGTGACCGAGGGCACCGGCCGCCTAGCTGCGGTACCTGGGGTGAGGGTCGCCGGCAAGACAGGCACAGCCACGGGTCAGGGCGATTTCTCCAATCCCTGGTTCATAGGATTCGCTCCCGTTGAGAGCCCGACGATCGCTCTGGCGGTGTTCATCGAGGGCAGCCCTTCCTCTGGCGAGTCTGCAACCGGCGGATCGTTGGCCGCACCCATCGCATCGGGGCTGATCGAGCTCTGGATTGGGTCGCAGCAATGAGTTGGGACCACCCCCTCCCTAGAATTCTCTGACTCGATGGATACCCCCTCCGAACTGACCGAGCGCTATCACGTCACGTCCCACATTGCCCGGGGCGGAATGGCTGATGTCTATGAAGGTCAGGACACGCTGCTCAACCGCAAGATCGCTGTAAAAGTCCTTCATTCCCAGTACTCGTCCGATGAGGCGTTCGTAAAGCGATTCCGCCGTGAAGCTCAAGCTGCGGCCAATCTCACCCATCCCAACATTGTTGGGATCTACGACTGGGGACAGGCCCAAGGCACCTACTTCATCGTCATGGAGATCGTCGAGGGCCGCTCGCTTCGCGACGTCCTCAGGTCCGAGGGCGCCCTCCTTCCCCGCCGCGCCGTCGAGATAGCTGCCGAGACTGCCGCTGCTCTTTCGATTGCCCATCAGGCCGGGTTGGTTCATCGTGACGTGAAACCGGGCAACATCCTGCTGGCTAAGGACGGAACGGTGAAAGTCACCGACTTTGGAATTGCCAGAGCCTGGGATGACAGCCAGGAGCTCACAAAGACCGGCGCCGTCATCGGTACAGCCACCTATTTCAGCCCCGAGCAGGCCCAGGGCGCAGCCGCCGACGCTCGAAGCGATGTCTATTCGTTGGGAGTAGTGCTCTACGAGACGCTCACAGGTCGTCCACCATTCACCGGTGAGAGCCCGATGGCTGTCGCCTTCCAGCACGTTTCGGCGGAGGCGCCCCCACCGTCATCACTGAACCCGGATGTGTCCGAATCGCTAGATGCCGTTGTGACCAAGGCCCTCCGTAAGGACCCGGCCGGCCGCCACCAGTCGGCTGAGGAGATGCGCCAGGACCTGCTTGCAGTCCTCAAGGGCGATCCCGTTGTAGTGGCACCGATAGTGCCGGCCGCCGCAGCAGCCGCAACCACGCAGATGATGCCGGAAGTCCCCCCACCCACGGTGCCGCCCGACGAGGTCTACCGGCAGATCGAGGAGGAGCCTCCCTCCCAGATGCCTTTCATCATCACGGCGTTCGCTTTGCTCGTAGGTCTCGCCATTCTCATGTTCTTCCTCTTCTCTCTTGCAGGCGGAACGGACACCGAAGTCGAGATCGCACCCATACCGGACGTGACAAATTTCACTCAGGTTGCCGCGTTGGAGAGACTGAAGGCCGACGGATTCGTGCCAAATCCGCTGTTCGAGACAAGCGACACGGTCGAGCCGGGGGTTGTGATTAGGACCGAGCCCCCCGGCGGGTCCGAGACCGAGGTCGGCTCAATCATCGATGTGTTCATCTCCAGCGGATCTGAGGAGTTCCCGGTGCCACCTGTCATCGGTCAGAACGTCGACGACGCCACACAACTCATCGAAGCTGCAGGTCTGTCCATCGGCCAAATTAAAACACGTCCTGATGCCGACTTCCAGGTCGACGTTGTGATTGAGCAGTCGCCGGCTCCGGGTGTCGAAGTGGGCGCAGGAACACCGATCAACCTCGTCATCTCATCAGGACCGGAGGTAATAGCTCTTCCAGACCTTGCCGGCATGTCCGAACGCGACGCCGTCGCCCAACTCACCGGACTTGGGCTCAAGTTCAGTGTCAATGAGGAGTTCTCAGACGAAGAGGTCTTTGGCAATGTCATCAGAACCGAACCTGAGGCTGGCATCGAAGTCCTGTCCGGTGACACCATCCTCCTCATCGTCTCGAAGGGTCCGGAGCCTGTCGAAGTGCCCAGCCTGCTCGGTCTGACCGAGAGCGATGCGCAGATAGCTCTCGACGAGCTGGGTCTCGTTCTCAACGTCTCCAACAGCACCCAGCCTGTAGAAGATCCTGTTCAGAACGGACTGATCGTCAACCAGATTCCGTTAGAAGGAAACATCATCGACGCCGGCGACATAGTAACGGTCACCCTTGGTGAGTATCAGCCTCCACCGACGACCACCACGTTGCTCCCACCAACGACCACGCTGCCACCGCCGACCACGACGACGGTGCCATAGGTCTGCGTTTCCTCCCCTGCGTCTGCGGAGAGGTTGCTCGGCTAAAGGCTGAGCCGGAGGGGGCGTCTTCAGCGATAGTTGGTCGTCATGATGAATCCGACCGTTATGAACCCGAGGCCTGCGACTAGAACCAACTGGTCCATTTGCAGTATGAACCGGACCAGAACGAGGACCACTCCGATAACCATCAACCCGGCCATCAAGCCGACGTACCAGGTGGGGCTGGGGTCTTTTTCCCTGGCCGCGGCAGCGATCACCTCTTGTGACTGTGGTCGGTTCTTTGGTTTGCGGCGCTTCGACTCCGGCATGCCGTCGGCGATCCTAGTGATGTGGAGAGCCCGCCGTCGGAGGTTACACGTGTGTAATTCTCCACACCATGTGGACAATGTTCTGGATAACTACAGGCTTGTAGTTATCTCGGCCGCCAGACCGGATCCATCTCCTCCCGACAGTGTTTCGGCGGCTTGTCTTCTTGGACATTGACAGCCTTCATGGTCAGTTCGGCGCCACACACCGAGCACTTGTAGTCCTGGTCGACTTCGACGATGTCTTCGGGGTCGAGTTCCGGGGGTGGTGTCGACAACATGTTGATCACCTTCATTGAGACACGCCAGATGATCAGACCGATGACAACTGCGATCACGATGTCGACGACGGTGGCTCCGGTCATGTGTCGATGCGCCCGGTACTTGGCACCCAACCCATCCGGCCCGGAGGGACGGCTAAAGCCTCTCGATGATGGTGGCGTTGGCCATGCCACCACCTTCACACATGGTCTGAAGACCGTATCGGCCACCGGTCCGATCCAACTCCCAGATGAGACTGGTCATTACCCGGGCGCCCGATGCGCCAAGGGGATGACCGAGAGCAATCGCACCACCATTGACGTTGGTCCGATCCCACAACGCCATTGGGTCGGTGCCTCCATGCTCCATGCGCCAGGCCACGGTGACAGCGGCAAAGGCTTCAT
>FXBF010000554.1_pt1 | contig 12999 bp, 11 predicted proteins | sample 5335321 | NCBI WGS metagenome assembly FXBF01 (sample SAMEA103928391, study PRJEB20085) | sediment metagenome | isolation source: sediment | reverse complement strand
CCGCACCCCCGCACCCGCCGTGTGCACGGTCCCCGCATACTGATGGCCAAACGGGCCGGGCATCGGTATCAAGGGGTGGCCGCGCTGGTAGGCCTTGAGGTCGGTCCCGCAGGTGAGCGCGCGCTCGACGCGAATGACGAGCTCACCGTCGCGCGGTGCGGGATCGGCGACCTCGCGGATCTCGATCGTTTTCGGTTTGAGCAAGTATGCGGTTCGCATCGTCTTGGCCATGGTACATGCAATTATTGATTCGTGTCTTTTTGGTTTATCTTAACCGGCCGGCTGGCGAGCGCGGATCCAACCACGGCAACGCCGTTCGTGCGGTGCCGCCGGACATAGGTGCGGAGTGCCCGTTGCCCGGGCAGATCGGCAGAGAATACGGCAACAAAAGGACACCCTTATGAAATACCGCCGACTCGGACGAACCGACATCGAGGTCAGCGTGATCTGCCTTGGCAGCATGACCTGGGGCAGCCAGAACACCGAGGCCGAGGCCCATCGGCAACTCGATGCCGCAGTCGAGGCCGGCGTGAACTTCATCGACACCGCCGAGCTGTACGCGTTTCCGGCGAGCGCGGACACCCATGGGCTCAGCGAGCGCTATATCGGCAGCTGGCTAAAGCGCCGCAGGAATCGCCGGCGTATTGTCCTGGCCACCAAGGTGGTCGGTCGCGGCGCCTGGTTTTCCCATATCCGCGACGGCAGTACGGCATTGGATCGCAAGAATATCGAGCAGGCGCTTCACGCAAGCTTGCAACGCCTGCAGACCGATTCGATCGATCTCTATCAGCTGCACTGGCCGGACCGCAAGACCAACTTCTTCAGCAAACTCGGGTACGAGCACGATGCGGACGACGACCCCACGCCGATCGCCGAAACCCTGGAGGTGCTGGACCAGTTGGTAAATGCGGGGAAGATACGCCACATCGGCCTGTCCAATGAGACCCCCTGGGGGATCATGACGTTTCTGCGCCTGGCGGGGGTGTCGGGGCTAGCGCGCGTAGTCAGCGTACAAAACCCGTACAACCTCCTGACCCGCGTGTTTGAGATCGGCCATGCCGAGATCGCGCACCGCGAGGACGTCGGCCTGCTGGCGTACTCGCCGTTGGGATTCGGCGTGCTCACCGGAAAGTACCTCTACGGTGCACGGCCCGCCGGCGCCCGCCTCACCCGGCACGCCGAGTACCAGCGCTACTGCAACCCGAAAGCCGTGCGCTGTACCGAGGCCTATGTAAAGCTGGCACGCACGCATGGTCTCGAGCCCGCGCAGATGGCACTGGCTTATGTTCACAGCCGACCGTTTCTCACGAGCACCATCATAGCTGCCACTAACATGGAGCAGCTGCATAGCAACCTCGCAAGCATCGATCTCGAGCTGCCGGCCGAGGTTCTCCATGGCATCGAGGCGATCCACGCCGACACCCCCAATCCCGCCCCCTGATACGATCAACGGACCCGAGTGCTGACACAACCGGACGTTGCGGTCGCCATCCTGCGAGGTCACACAGTCAAAGACGATTGCAAGCGCTGATTCAAACGGCCCGCGCGAGATCCATGCAGTGTCCGCGACGACCGGGCGGGCAGCACCGGCACTATCGCTGCAATAACTATCCAGAAACTGGACTCCTCGAGAAATTCTAGGTCCTCCATGCTGCGCGCCTCACGGCTTTTCCGCGGGTACGACACGCGGCCGGCCGTCGCTATCCATGGCTACGTAAGTGAGCATCGCCTCGGTCACCTGCACGCACTCGCGTGCCTCGATCCTGCGCTCGGCATAGACGTCGACCCTGACGGTAATCGATGTGCGCCCCACGCGCTCCACATCCGCATAGAAGCTCACGACGTCGCCCACCAGCACCGGTTTCTTGAACGTGAGCGCGTTGACCGCAACCGTGACCACGCGCCCATGCGCACGCCGTACGGCCGCAATCGCGCCCGCCACATCCACATGAGACATGATCCACCCGCCAAAGATATCGCCGACACTGTTCGTATCCGCGGGCATAGGGACCACCCTGAGGGTCACCTGGCGGTCATGGGGAAGACAGTCGCCGGACATGGTAGCTCCTCCTGGTGCGTTGGCATTGTTGCGCGGGGCTGCGTGCTCACCCGAGGTAGATCATTGTCTCAATCGCAGAGCTCAAGTTCCACAGCGAATGCATCGTGATCGGTGTCAAGATAGAGTTCGTCCGCAGCCGCGCGTAGCCCAGCAGCAGACCGCCGGCGAAAATCATCGAGATCTCGACCAGGTCGTATTGCACATGAAGCAGCGCCCACAGCAGCGCGGTGAGCGCGATCGCGCCGCGCGCACCCAGCGACGACAACAGGCCCTGGAAGATAAATCCGCGTAAAAATGTCTCTTCGAAAGCGGGGGCCGCGAGCACGATGGCAAAAAGCAACAGCCACGGGCTCTGCGCCGTCTTATATAGCCTCTGCTCGAACGGCGTCACGATCGACCGGTCGAGAACAAGCATTACGACATGGACCGCGATAATGAACGCCACAAGGTAGCCCAGCTGGCGCCACAGCTCACGGCTTGCCGGGTAATTCACGGCCAGGTAGGTGCGCACGGAAATGCCCTTGCGGGCGGCGGCAAACAACACCGTCAGGCCCATCCCTACCGGTGCCGACATGATCGTCGCCAGCGCCACGCGCAGACCAAAGGAGTCGCCAGCGGCATCCTGCCCATCCCCGAGCCCGCGCATTGACAAGAAAACGAGCTCGGTGCCCGCCTGTACCGCGATAAACGCCGCTGCGATGACGGTCGCGAAGCCGGCGGTCGCCCACAGGCCCCACGGTCGGGGCTCAGCTCGTTGTCTATGCCCGTGACTCGTCGCCAATCGCGAAACGATCCTGTCTATCATTACCCCGGTGCGGCGGGCGCCGCACCGGTAGCCGTCAACCTTGGCGTACGCTTGCGCGGTTATGGCGCCATCTTCATCGCGCAGGACCGCGTGATCGCCACTTGCATGCAGCGCCGGGTGGCCAGCTTGCCGAGGCACCGGCCTCGCAGGTATGCCCCGGTGTGTTTGCAAAGCGGCCGCGCCGATCATTCGCCAGCCAAGCATACGCTGGCGTGCGCATCTGCGTCCATGGCACGGGGAAACGCGGGCAAATTGTCAGCGAAACGAATTGCGATTAGGATATAGTGTTGCGTGCGACCCGGTTGCCTGGAGCCAGGCCCTTCGGCGGAGAATAAGACATGAGCAAAATAAAGGCCGTGCCTCTAAATATCCCAGCCGCTGGTGGAAATGGCGCCGTCGCGGCAGAAAAACCGGCTGCCGCCAGCCACGTGATGGCGCTCGACCGGGCACTGGTACGGCGCTTGCTGCACACACTGGATGACCCGCCCATCAACGTCATCCTCTGGAACGGGGAAGAGCTGACCGGATCGCAGTCCGCGCCCGTGGCGCGGGTCTGGATCCGTGACCGCAAGACGTTTTTCAAGGTTCTCACGCACCCGGGCCTGCATTTCGGGGATCTCTACAGTGCGGGGCGTATCGCGGTGGAAGGCAGCCTGGTGCAGTTCATGGAAATCATCAGCCGGGCGAGCAAGAATACCGCGCGCATCGGCATTGTAGAAAAGTACCTCGCGCACCCACTGAACCGGTCGCGGGCCAGCGCACAGGGCAGCTCAAGAGACGATATTCACCACCACTACGACCTGTCCAACGATTTCTACCAGCTCTGGCTCGACAAAGAGATGCAGTACACCTGCGCCTACTTTCCCGACCCCGCCATGACACTGGAAGCGGCGCAACTGGCGAAGATGGATCACGTGTGCCGTAAGTTACAGCTCAAACCGGGCGACACCGTGGTCGAAGCCGGTTGTGGCTGGGGCGGGCTGGCGCGTCATATGGCGCAGCGTTACGGCGCCAAGGTCAGATCCTACAACATCTCGCACCAACAGATACTCTATGCGTGCGAGCGCGCCGAGGCGGAAGGCCTGGCAGATCGAGTCGAATTTATCGAGGACGATTATCGCAATATCACGGGCAAGTACGACGTCTTCGTGTCGGTGGGTATGCTCGAGCACGTGGGGGTCGAGCACTATCGGGAGTTGGGGGAGGTGATCCACCGCTCGCTCTCGGACGCGGGACGCGGCCTGATTCACACGATTGGCCGCAACCGCCCGGGAACCTTGAATCGCTGGATCGAGAAACGGATTTTCCCAGGCGCCCATCCTCCATCGCTGCGCGAGATGATGGACATCTTCGAGCCCCGGGAGTTCTCCGTTCTCGACATCGAGAACCTCCGCCTGCACTATGCCAAGACGCTGGAGCACTGGCTCGAGCGATTCGAACGACACACTGACCGGGTCGCCGGTGTGTTCGGTGAGGACTTCGTTCGCGCCTGGCGGCTTTACCTGTCCGGTTCCATTGCGGCTTTTACAACGAGCTCATTGCAACTGTTCCAAATCGTCTTCGCCCGTCCATTTGATAACACCATCCCCTGGACCCGCGAACACCTTTACACTGATCGCGGCTGATCGAGACGGTACCCACATCGGTCCGGTCCGGCATGCACATATCGAGCTCGCGCAACCGGCGCGGCGTCACTATGCGGCCTACCTGATCGTCGCCGGGGCGGTTGCGATCGTCGCGCTTGCGGCCGTCGTGCTTACGGCGCTCAACCTGCAATTGCTCCGAACCGCGGCCAGGGAACTCAAGCACCTCGCCGCCTTCTTGGATCAGCTCGGGTCCGGGCCCATCGCGATACAGCCGCCGGCAATGACGCTCCAGGAAACCGGTGCGCTGTTGGCGGTCATCCAGCGCGTTTCGGCGGCGCTACACAAGAAGCAAAAACAGATCACCGAGCTGAGCCTGACTGACCAGCTCACGAGGTTACCCAACCCGTTTACTTCTTCGAGCAGCTACGTCACGCCTATGAGCTGGTGCGCCGTGGCGCCAACATATGCATTCTGGCGCTGGAGATCGACGATTTCCAGGAGGCAAACGATGTGCTGGGGCGCGAAGGCGCTGACCAGACTCTGCAAATGCTCGCTGATACGCTTCGAACACAAACGCGCAAGAGCGATTTTGCTGCCCGGCTCGGCCTATGTGACTTCGCCACCATCTTCTACAACGCCAAAGGCGAGCTCATGCGACCGAGGTTGGAGCAGATACAGCGGGAGTTTGATGAGCACCAGGAAAACGCCGCGCTCGGGGCACTGCGCTGCACGCTGAGCTGCGGATTGGTCTCGATCGACGCGAACACCGACAAACGCGCCGAGGACAGTCTGGGGCGCACCGAACAGGCCTTACGCGCGGCCAAGGCCGCGGGCGGAAACGAGGTCAAATTCGAGATCGCGTCAATCGGTGACGAAGCGACGCACGATCGCGATGACGGCGCCCTGGCGAACGAGCCACGCTGAGGGACGCCGGGTCACACCTGTTAGCAGCGACACCCGGGCACGCAGGCCGGATACCGGCTTGTCCGCCAGCGGCCACTGACCGGGGCGGCCACGACACGCCGTGCCAGCCTGACTTTCACCACAGAGCACGCAGAGACCACAGAGATTATTGATTTTCTTTAGATTTTGCTCATGGCTGCGAAGTGCGTGTGGCGCGACGTCGCCTTTTCGCAGCGCAGGTCCTCACCTTGTTCAACGTTGTGTTTTCTCGGCAACCGCTCCCTGCGTTGCTCTATCTCCTACATCCCTGTAGTCGTCGGTAACTGCTCCATGCGTTACTCTAGCTCGGCAACCGCTCCCTGCGTTGCTCTAGCTCCTGCATCCCTGCAGTCGTCCTCCATATATGGACCCACTCCGTTTGCAAGATATTTGATCATTGATGTGAGAGGAAATCATTGCTCTCATATATCCGGCCTGTTTATGGAGATTTTTTGCCTCCTGGCCCTGATGGTTATCTGCGCTCATCCTCCTCATCATCCCTACGGCCTATAATGGCCAATGCAGGAAACAGGTTTTGAATGAGCCGGTCTGACCTGTCTCACCATCAGATCAAATTATCTTTTGCAATCGTTGGAAAGGGTAACCTTCTCTTTGGATTAACTGAGTGTCTGTATGACGTTCAGTCAAATCACTGTTTGTATTCGTTACACGGCAAGCCGATAGGCCTGCCCTTTTACCATGACCGCCCAGGCCATCCTGGCCAGCTTATTGGCCACAGCCACGCAGGCTTTGTTGTGCCCCCGACGGGCTAATACCGACTGTGCCCAGCGACTGAATCGATCCTGCTTGGTCGCACTGTGGAGTAATACTGATCTGGCACCATGGATATAGAGTTGCCTGAGATACGTGTTGCCGCGTTTGCTGATCCCCAGCAATACCGCTTTTCCGCCTGTTGAGTGTTGCCCGGGAACCAACCCTAACCAGGCCGAATAATGGCGGCCATTGTTAAACTCCTTGCCATCGCCGATTGCCGCATAGGTCGCACTGGCGGTGATGGGGCCGATCCCGAGGATGCCGTCTAAACGCCGGCAAAGGGCATTGCCCTGATTCATTGATTTTATGCGGCGCTCACAGTGCGTAAATCGTTCCTCTAAACCCCGCAAGTCTTCCAGCAATTCGGCAAATAATTCTCGACTGAGCCCGCTTAATCCATTTTCCGCATCTTCAAGGATCAAAGGGAGCTCTCGGCGCAGCGCAGCGACCCCTTTTGGGATCACCACACCGTATTCGGCTAATAACCCACGTGCTTGGTTCACCAAGGCCGTACGCTCTTTTTTGAGGCGCTCGCGCTGACGATGAAAATTCTGAATATCCTGTTGTTCAACTGACTTCAGCGGGACAAATCGCATATTTGGTCTTTGGGCCGCCTCGGCAATCGCTTCGGCATCGTTATAGTCATTTTTGTTGCCTTTGACGTAGGGTTTTACATACTGGGGCGCTATGAGTTTCACTTCGTGTCCCAACGCTCTGATTTCTCTTGCCCAATAATGGGCGCCCCCACAGGCCTCCATCGCCACCAAACAGGGTTTGAGGTGGGCAAAATACATGAGCCCCTGTTTCCTTATTTAGTTGCTTCTTTTGCACCTGCTGGCCTGCCGGGGTTACCCCAAAAACATGAAAAATTGATTTTGCTATATCTAAGCCGATTGTTGTAATGTTCATAGGTGATCCACTCCGCTTCCGTTAAATGGTTGGTAACAATTCCATTTTGGCCCTAAAGAGGCCGGTTAGGAAGTGGAGTGGGTCCATACCATTATCCCTGGAGTCGTACGTCCATGTAGTCGTCTGTGAACTCTCGATCGCTTGTTCCCCACGCGATCTACCTCTTCCTTCCCTGGAGTCGTGCGCTTCGCCCTCTGGTGTGAGTTCGTGCAATATTCGCACTAGCCTGCATGCCCGGCCTCGAGGGTGACCGGGCAGGCAGTACCGCGGGCGCTGGCGCCCGGCACTCACCGCAGTAAGCCAGTGGCGAAGTAGAACGGCGGGTTACTGTCTAGACTGTTGTTTCGACCGGCTGCAGATAGGGGATCGGTGCCGGGCGTGTATCGTCGTAGGTCACCAGCTCCCATGCATTGCGCTTGGCCAACAGTGTGCGCAACAAACGGTTGTTCAGCGCGTGGCCGGACTTATGGCCGCTGAACGATCCAATCAAGCTGTGGCCCAGCAGATAGAGATCGCCGATGGCATCGAGCACCTTGTGCTTGACGAACTCGTCCTCGTAACGCAGACCATCCTCGTTAACCACGCGATAGTCATCCAGCACGATAGCGTTGTCCAGGCTACCGCCCAACGCCAGGTTCTGCTCGTGCAGATGCTCGATGTCGCGAATGAAACCAAACGTACGGGCGCGGCTCACTTCCTTCAAAAAAGAGGTCGATGAGAAGTCGAGCTCGGCTTTGCGGCAGCTGGTCTGGAAGATCGGATGGTCGAAGTCGATGCTGAACGCAACCTTGAAACCTTCGTATGGATCGAAGCGCGCCCACTTGTCACCGTCTTCGACGCAAACCGTGCGTTTGATACGCAGAAATCGCTTGGGTGCGTCCTGCTCGGTAATGCCCGCCGACTGCACCAGGAAGACGAACGGCGCCGCACTGCCATCCATAATCGGCACCTCGGCCGCACTCACGTCGATGTAAGCGTTATCAATCCCCAGGCCGGCAAGCGCCGATAGCAGGTGCTCTACTGTGGAAACCCGGACACCGTTCTTGACCAGGGTCGTAGACAGGCTGGTGTCGCCGACGCTGTCCGGGTGGGCCTTGATCTCGACGTCCCGCTCGAGGTCGGTACGGCGAAAGACGATACCGCAGTTGACCGGTGCCGGTCTGAGTGTGAGGTAGACCTTCTGACCGGTGTGTAGTCCGACGCCGGTAGCCGTGATGAAATTCTTGAGGGTGCGCTGCCGATAGCTTGAGGGTGCACTGCCGAGGTTAGAAACGGTTGCCATACAACTCCCTTTGTCCCAACTGTGCCGGCTTATTGGTGTTCATTTCTAGCATTTGGTGTTTTTGCTCTACGACTAGAATGTACGACGCGGGGTACCCGATTTTGTCCCATTTTCAAGAGGTTTTTCGAGTGTAGCACACGCAACGGACGACCCCAAACGGTCGGTCGAAGCGGGATTAGTCCTCGCCCCGGACCGGCGGCTTCGTGCGTCCCTTGAGGCGGGCACGCGGGTGCGCCCGATCATAGACCCGCGCCAGGTGCTGGAAATCGAGGTGCGTGTAAACCTGGGTGGTGGAGATGTCGGCGTGCCCGAGCAGCTCCTGCACCGCGCGCAGATCGCCGCTGGACTCCAGCAGGTGGCTGGCAAATGAGTGGCGCAGCATATGCGGGTGAACCGGCACACCCAGCCGCTGGCTGCGCGCCCAGCGATGTACCCTCAATTGCATGGCGCGGTGACCGAGCCGGCGACCATTGCGCCCAACGAATAGCGCCGGCTCGTCCGTTACGGCAAGCGACGTACGCACGAGCAGCCATCGGTTCAGGGCCTCGCGGGCGAAGCGGCCCACGGGCACTATCCGTGTTTTCGCCCCCTTGCCGGTCACGCGAACGAGCCCATCCGACAGGTCCAGATCGACCCGGTTCAGCGTCACGGCCTCATCGAGCCGCAGCCCGGAGGAGTACAGCAGCTCCAGCAGCGCGCGGTCGCGCACCGCGAGCGCATCATCACCGGGCAGCGCCACCAGGCGGGCGGCCTGCTCAGCGCTCAGGGTCTTGGGTAGGATCTTCTTGATCTTCGGGCCCGGGACACCCGCAACAGAGTTGCGCGTCACTACTTTCTCGCGCAGCAGGAAACGGTAGAACGATCTGGCGGCGGACAGGCCGCGTCGAATGGTGCGCCCGGATCGACCCTGTCGATGCAGCATCGCCGCCCACGCCCGCACCTGCCGCGGGTCCAGCCGCTGCCAGTCCGGGATACTATGCGCCTGGCAGAAGCCGATCAGCTGCTCGAGATCCCGGCGGTAACTGCCAATAGTGCGAGGGGACAGCCGGCGCTCGTCACGCAAGTACACCAGGAACTGGGTGAGCTGGCGTTGGGCACGCGCTTCCATCGGCTCGGTGAAGGTTAACGCAGGTAATTCGCCACGCCACGCATGAGCAGCTCACCGAGTCGAACCAGATACAGGGTGCCCATGTCGGGATGAAAACGGTGCGGGTCGCGGCTACCCAGACACAGCACGCCCCGTGGAATCTCGCCGCCCAGCGCGATCATGGCCGTCGACCTGATCTCGGCGCCCGCCGCGCCGAACAGGTAGCTCATCATCTTAGGGTTGTACTTGCCGCCGCAAACGGGGCGACCGCCCACGAACTGCTTGAGCAAAACCGCCAGCTGGGTGTCATCCGGGCCAGCGAACTCCGGCCGCCCGGCGCTACCGGGCGCCCCCTGCACGAATCGGATCACGACCTTGTCGAGCTTGAACTCCTGACGCAGCAGGTCCTGGGCGGTGTTCATCAGGTCGTCGAGAGAACCGGCGTCGATCATCGCCAGGCTGAAGTGGTGCAGCCGTTCACCCAACACATCGTTTTCGCGGGCGATGGTTACCAGCTCGCGCAGCTGCTGCTGGAGCCGCTGATTCTGCTCCCGCAGGACTTGTAACTGGCGTTCTACCAGAGAGATGGCGGTGCCGGTATCGGGGTGCGGCACCTTCAGCTCGGCAAGCACCTCGCCATGGCGGGAGAAGTAGTCCGGGTTGTCTTCCAGATAGCGGGTTACCGCTTCCTCCCAGGTAAGCTCTTTTTGTTGTTCGCCGCTCGGCAGTTTCCGGCTCATAATCGATCTACGTCAATGCTGCCTTCATAGATGGTCACGGCTGGCCCGGTCAGATAGGCCGGCTGTCCCTCGCCTTCCCACGACACCCTCAGCACGCCGCCTGGCAGCGTCACGTCCACGCTCTCCTCGAGCAGGCCTCGCTGGTGACCGGCGACCGCCGCTGCCGTCGCCCCGGTGCCGCACGCGAGCGTCTCGCCCACACCACGCTCGTGTACCCGCAGGCGGATGTGGCGCTCGTCTACGAGTTGCATGAAACCGGCGTTGACCCGATTAGGGAAGCGCCGATGCTTCTCGATCAACGGTCCCTGGGTGCTGACGATGCCGTCGGCCAGCTCATCGACGAGTTGCACGGCATGCGGGTTGCCGAGCGAAAGCACGCTAACGGCCACGTGTTTTCCACCGATGTCCAAATCATAGACCAACTGTCGCACATTTGCCTCAAACGGCACTCGCCCGGGGTTGAACTCGGGTATACCCATGTTGACCGTCACCTCGCCACCGGCCTCAATGCGCGGATACACGGTCCCGGCCAGGGTGCCGATCGCGATTTCGTCCTTGCGCGTCAACCCGCGGTCACGCAAGAACCGGGCAACGCAGCGGATCCCGTTCCCGCAGTGCTCCACCTCGCCGCCGTCGGCATTGTAGATGCGCAGGCCGAAGTCCGTATCGCGACTTCGCGCGGGCCCGACGATCAGCACCTGGTCACAGCCTACGCCGAATCGCCGCCGTGCAATCGCGGAGATCTGCTCGGGCGACAGATCGAGCGGTGCGGCGACGGCATCGAACACCACGAAATCATTACCGGCACCTTGCATTTTCGTGAACGGGATACGCATATCGTGAGCTTACCGTCTCCCCAGCAGCAAACAACCCGCGCGCGTTGTCGCCGGCTCAGGCGTCGGGCTCAGGACAGCCGCCCCCAGACCACGAAATGCCGATCGCTAACCACCTCCAGCTGCAAGCAGGTGCCCAGACCCGCCGCCCCAATCTGGGCGCGGACTTCATCCGGGCGGTAAGCGGCCAGCAGTGAATGGAAAAAATCGCGCCGCAGAACCTCCGGCTCATCGCCACAGTACTCACCGACAAGCTCGGTGGCGCGCCCCACCGAGACCGGGCGCAGCAGATCCATCACGAAGACCGCCGCGCCTTCCGCGCCGGAGTCCTTGAGGGTCTGCCACAGTACCTGCGCGTCGGCCAGATGGTGCAGCAAGCTGTTGCTGATAAGGGTGTCGAAGCCGCCGCTGCGCGGGGCGCCCGCCGGCAAATGCACCTTGCGCAGCTCGATACGCGACGTCAAGCCGGCGGCGTCCACGGCATCGCGCGCGAGCGACAACATGGCGTCCGATGCGTCGACGCCGGTGAGGCGACATTCCGGGAACGCGCGGGCAAAACGGATGCCGATGTCCGCCGGTCCGCAGCCCAGATCCACCACTCGCCTCGGGACATGATCCGCCAGGCGCGTGCGAAAAAGCTCGATGAAGGCCTGGTGTGGCTCGGAGAAATCCGCTTCCGCGTAGGCGCGCGCCTGCTCAGCATCGTCCATCAGCTCCGGTTCAGGTATGCGTTTCATCACTTCAGTTTCGAGTGGCTAGTGGCGAGTAGCGAGGGTAGCTAGAGATGACGTGACAGTCGTGACCCGCTACCAGCTACCCGGTACTCGCTACTTATCCGGTAACATCGATTCCGTTACTAACATTTCATCTATCGTTTCGCGGCGCCGCACCACGTGCAGTTGGCCCTTGTCGACCATGACCTCGGCCGTCAGCGGCCGCGTGTTATAACGCGAGCTCATGCACGCACCGTACGCCCCCGTGCAACTAATGGCCAGCAGCTCGCCCGCGACGATGCCGAGCTCGCGGTCGCGGGCGAGAAAATCGCCGCTTTCGCACACCGGCCCGACCACGTCGTAGACCGAAACCGGATGTCCGGTATCCCGGAACACAGGCTTGATCTCATGCCAGGCATCGTAGAGCGCCGGCCGCAACAGGTCGTTCATGGCGGCATCGACCACGGCGAAGTTTTTCGCCGGGCCGCGCTTGAGGTACTGTACGCCTGTCAACAACAACCCGGCCTCGCCCACGAGCGCGCGCCCTGGCTCGATCATCACCCGCAGCTGGCGATGCCGCGGCCCCAGGGTGTCCAAGGCCGCCGTCAGCGTGGCCACGTACTCCCGCGCCTGCGGCGGTCGCTCGTCGCCATAGCGGATGCCGAGCCCACCGCCCAGGTCCAGCGTGCGCAGGGTAACGCCGCTGCGCTCGAGCCCGTCCACCAACGTCAGTACGCGCGCGAGCGCGTCTACAAACGGATCCATGTCAACGAGCTGGGAACCGATATGGCAGGCGATACCGATGGGCTCGATGTGTGGCAGTTCACTGGCTAGCGCGTAGAGCGTGGGCGCGGCCTCGATCGGGACACCGAATTTGTTCTCCTTGAGACCGGTCGCGATGTACGGGTGGGTATTCGGGTCCACGTCCGGATTGACCCGAAGCGCGACGGGTGCGACCTGCCCGGCCTCAGCGCCGAGCTCGTTCAGACGCCGCAACTCTGCTTCGGATTCGACGTTAAAACAGTGAATACCGAGCGCCAGCGCCCGGCGCATCTCTCCGTCCGACTTGCCGACCCCGGAGAACACGATCCTGGATGGATCGCCGCCTGCGCGCAACACGCGTTCGAGCTCACCGCCCGAGACGATGTCAAACCCCGAGCCCAGGCGAGCCAGCACGTCTAAAACAGCGAGGCTAGGGTTCGCTTTGACGGCATAGCATACGAGATGGTCGCGCCCGGCGAAGGCGTCGTTGAAGGCACGCCATTGATG
>FXBF010000553.1_pt1 | contig 13005 bp, 10 predicted proteins | sample 5335321 | NCBI WGS metagenome assembly FXBF01 (sample SAMEA103928391, study PRJEB20085) | sediment metagenome | isolation source: sediment | reverse complement strand
TATTAGTATATTAGGAAGACACATTATGTGCCCACGATCGCTATGCAGTTTTTGGAAAAATCTCTGCGACCATTTTGTACGAATCACCTGTAACCATAGCTATGGCTATGCTTTTCGGCGAAACGTACAAACTGACTCGCTGAGATTTCCCCAAAATTCTGCATTCTTATGAAATGTCCGGGCTATGGAACAACAGATGAGCAAACTGACAGAAGTACGTCTGCCTGATATCGGGGATTTTGACGAGGTGGAAATAATAGAAATACTGGTTTCAGCGGGTGATACCGTTGCCCAGGAAGACTCCCTGATCACACTGGAAAGCGACAAGGCAACGATGGAAATTCCGTCACCTGCCGCCGGTGTGGTGAAAGAGATCAAAATTTCACTGGGCGACAGGATAGCCGAGAATGCGTTGATCCTGATCTTAGAGGTGCAGGAAGATTCAGTCGCTAAAAGTGCCTCGACAAATGGTTCTGCAAAAGAAAAAAAATCTGCCGAAACGCCGTCGGAAATACCCGCGCAGACACAGGCCGCCACACCTGTACCTGTAGCCCCGGCTAATTTTGAAAAGGGAGACAAACATGCCGAGCTGCTGATACTGGGTTCCGGCCCCGGAGGTTATACCGCCGCCTTCCGCGCGGCCGATCTCGGCCGGCAGGTCATCATGATTGAACGCCATAAGTCTATCGGGGGAGTCTGTCTGAATGTTGGCTGCATCCCTTCAAAAGCACTTTTGCATTCTGCCGCCGTAATCACTGAGGCAGAAGAAATGGCGGAGCATGGCGTCAGCTTTGGCAAGCCAAAGGTCGACATTAAAAAAATCGCCGGCTGGAAGGACTCTGTCGTAGACCGCCTCACCGGTGGCCTGAAGATGCTGGCCAAACAACGCAAGGTAGAAGTCGTCAACGGTGAAGGAAAATTCACCTCGGCCAACCACATTACTGTTGCCACGGCTGATGGTGATATCAGCATATCATTTGACAGCTGCATCATCGCTGCCGGCTCACGAGTGACAAAAATTCCGAGCTTTCCGCATGATGACCCCCGCATGATGGATTCCACTGATGCACTGGAACTGGAAGAAGTGCCCAAAAGACTACTGGTCATCGGCGGCGGTATCATCGGACTGGAAATGGCGACCGTCTATGATGCCCTGGGATCACAAATTACCATCGTCGAAATGCTGGATGGCCTGATACCCGGCGCCGACAAAGATATCATCCGCCCGTTGGCAAAGCGTTTAAAGTCGCGCTACGAGAATATCTATCTAAAGACCGCCGTCACCGGGATAAAGCCATTAAAATCAGGTCTAAAAGTGTCCTTTGACGGCAAAGATGCGCCGGAAACCGATACCTTCGACCGCATCCTGGTCGCGGTTGGCCGCAACCCAAACGGCCTGCTGATTGATGCCGACAAGGCTGGCGTCAATGTCGATGAGCGTGGATTTATTGCAGTAGATAATCAGCAGCGTACCAATATCCCGCACATCTTTGCCATCGGCGACATCGTCGGCCAGCCGATGCTGGCACATAAAGCAACGCACGAAGCCAAAGTCGCCGCCGAAGTCATTTCCGGCATGAAGGCCGTCTTCGACCCAATGACCATCCCCTCTGTCGCCTACACCGACCCGGAAGTCGCCTGGATGGGGCTGACCGAAACTCAGGCCAAAGCCGAAGGCATAAAAGTAGAGAAGGGCGCCTTCCCCTGGGCCGCCAGCGGCCGCAGCCTGTCCATCGGCCGAGGTGAAGGCATGACCAAGGTATTATTTGATAAAGAGACCGGCAGAATCGTCGGTGCTGGAATTGTCGGCACCAACGCCGGAGAACTGATAGCAGAAGCCGTACTGGCGCTGGAAATGGGTGCTGATGCCGAAGATATAGGCCTGACCGTACATCCTCATCCTACCCTGTCTGAGACGCTTTGCTTTGCGGCAGAAATGGCAGAGGGTACAATCACTGATTTGATGCCTAAAAAGAAAGGTAAAAGATAGAAGAGGAAAGGGGGAAAGGGGAAAGGGGAAAGGTTAAAATCTAAGGTCAACATCTTTTGGGCTTTCCTTTCCCCTTTCCTCCTTTCCCCTTTAAACTGTCTTTAAAATAACCACGGAACACGACTCCTCAATAAACTGAAAAAACCATATAATTACGGATTTGAACCCATGTCTGAAGTAAAAAAAGTTGTTCTCGCCTATTCCGGTGGTCTTGATACCTCCATTATCCTGCGTTGGCTGCAGGAGGAATATCAGTGTGAAGTCGTCACTTTTACCGCCGACATCGGGCAGGGCGAAGAGGTGGAACCGGCGCGTATCAAAGCTGAGGCGGCAGGCATTAAAGAGATCTATATTGATGATCTGCGCGAGGAATTTGCTCGTGACTATGTCTTTCCGATGTTTCGTTGCAACACTGTCTACGAAGGTGAGTACTTACTTGGCACCTCTATCGCACGCCCGTTGATCGCCAAACGGCTGGTTGAAATCGCACGTGAAACCGGTGCCGATGCTATTTCTCATGGTGCCACTGGCAAGGGCAACGACCAGGTGCGTTTTGAACTTGGCGCCTATGCACTGATGCCGGATGTCAAAATTATTGCACCGTGGCGGGAATGGGATCTTCTGTCACGTGAGAAATTGATGAAGTATGCCGATCAGCATGGCATTGCTGTAGAGAAAAAACGCGGCAAAAAGTCCCCCTATTCGATGGATGCAAATTTACTTCATATCTCTTACGAAGGCGACGTTCTTGAGAATCCATGGCATGAACCGGAAGACGATATGTGGCTGTGGACTGTGTCTCCGGAACAGGCCCCGGACAAACCACTGACTATTGAACTCGAATTCAAACAGGGTGATATCGTTGCCATCGATGGTGAAACAATGAGTCCTGCGACTGTAATGGAAACCCTGAATAAAATCGGCGGTGAAAACGGCATAGGGCGAGACGACATCGTCGAAAACCGCTATGTCGGCATGAAATCCCGTGGCTGCTACGAAACCCCGGCCGGCACCATCATGCTGAAGGCCCACCGCGCCATGGAATCGCTGACACTCGACCGTGAAGTCATGCACCTGAAAGATGAGCTGATGCCGCGCTACGCCAAACTGATCTATAACGGTTACTGGTGGAGCCCGGAGCGTGAAATGCTGCAGGCCATGATTGATCAGTCACAGCAGACCGTTAACGGCAGTGTGCGCCTTAAATTATATAAGGGCGGCATTATGGTAGTGGGCAGAATGTCTGAAACTAACAGCCTGTTCGACGAAGATATCGCCACGTTCGAAGATGATGCCGGCGCTTACGACCAGACAGATGCGACAGGCTTCATCAAACTAAACGCCCTGCGTCTGCGTATAGCGGCCGGCAAAAAGGGCCTTTAATCCCCCATGCGCATGCTGCACACCATGCTGCGCGTCGGCGACCTTGATCGCTCTATTGCCTTCTATACCGAAATACTTGGCATGTCTGTGCTGCGCCGCAAAGACTATCCCGGCGGCCGATTCACCCTGGCCTTTGTCGGTTACGGAGAAGAAACAGATCATACGGTGATCGAACTGACACACAACTGGGACACAGACAGTTACGATCCTGGCGATGGCTATGGACACATTGCACTGGCAGTAGAAAATGCCGCCGCTGCCTGCGAGGCCATTCGCAAGCAGGGTGGCAATATCGTCCGTGAAGCTGGACCGATGAAACACGGCACCTCTGTCATCGCCTTTGTTGAAGACCCCGATGGCTATAAGATTGAGCTGATAGAACGCAGCTGATTCAAGCCTTTCACACCTGAAAACAATAAAGATATCTCTCGCGGGGCTCACGGAGAACACGGGGAGGTCAAAAGACTTTTTTTGTTTTAAACCTTTTGAGGTTTTGGTTTTGCTTTCCCCGTGTTCTCCGTGGACTCCGTGAGAGGCAGGTTTTTTTCGGTTTGCGTTTTTAAGGTCAAAAGATAAAGGCTTATCTCTCGCGGGGATCGCAGGGAACGCAGGGAAGTCAAAAGACTTTTTTGTTTTAAACCTTTTGAGGTTTTGGTTTTGCTTTCCCCGTGTTCTCCGTGGACTCCGTGAGAGGCAGGTTTTTTTCGGTTTGCGTTTTTAAGGTCAAAAGATAAAGGCTTATCTCTCGCGGGGATCGCAGGGAACGCAGGGAAGTCAAAAGACTTTTTTGTTTTAAACCTTTTGAGGTTTTGGTTTTGCTTTCCCCGTGTTCTCCGTGGACTCCGTGAGAGGCAGGTTTTTTTCGGTTTGCGTTTTTAAGGTCAAAAGATAAAGGCTTATCTCTCGCGGGGATCGCAGGGAACGCAGGGAAGTCAAAAGACTTTTTTGTTTTAAACCTTTTGAGGTTTTGGTTTTGCTTTCCCCGTGTTCTCCGTGGACTCCGTGAGAGGCAGGTTTTTTTCGGTTTGCGTTTTTAAGGTCAAAAGATAAAGGCTTATCTCTCGCGGGGTTCGCAGGGAACGCAGGGAGGTCAGAAGACTCTCTTTTGTTTTTAAACCATTAAAGGGTTTTTGCTTTTGATTTCCCCGCGTTCTCTGCGATCCCCGCGAGAGACAATCTTTTGATTTTAACGTTTTCGCAATTTGTAGGTTGGGCTGAAGAATGATGCCCAATAATAGAGTGTTCCTGCTACCATGTTGGGCTTCGTTCCTCAGCCCAACCTACATCTACTCCGCGAGAGACAATCCTTTGATTCTAAGGTTTTTTCGCAGTTTGGAAGTTGATGCTGTCATAAGCCTGTCACAATTTACTGCTATCGTTTGCGGCTATTTGTTATAAAATCTTGCGATATGCACAAAAACATCCTGATCATCGAAGACGAAGCCGCTATCCGCGAGATGATCGTTTTTACCCTGGAAAACGAAGGCTATCAGGTGACCGGCGCTGAAAACGCGCAGGATGCAAAACAGGCCATTGCCGTATCCAGCCCTGACCTGATGCTGGTAGACTGGATGCTGCCGGGTATCAGTGGCCTGGAACTGGTGCGCGGATTTCGTCGGTCTGCCGCCACGCGCACGGTACCCATTATTATGCTGACTGCTCGCAGTGATGAAAATGACCGGGTTGACGGCCTCGATTCCGGTGCCGATGACTACATTACCAAACCTTTTTCAACCCGTGAATTACTGTCGCGCATCTCTGCCTTACTGCGACGGGCGGAAGCCTTCGAAGGTTCTACGGAACCATTGCTGGCAGGGGGGATAAAACTCGATCCGGTGGCACATGAACTCACTATAGCTGGAAAACCGGTAAAGCCCGGCACCACCGAATACCGACTGTTGTTATTCCTCATGCAGCACCCCAACCGGGTATATTCCCGTAGTCAGCTACTGGATTATGTCTGGGGCGATAATATCTATATAGAAGAAAGGACGGTAGATGTGCATATTCTACGCCTGCGTAAACTGCTTAAACAGTTTGCTGTTGATCACATGTTACAGACGGTTCGCGGCACCGGTTACCGTTTTAGTATCGCGGTTGAACAATGAACAAAAATATTTCTCAGGAGTTCTGGCGCCTGTTCTGGGTGCTTGCAGCCGGGATCATTGCCGGCTTGATGTCATCTCAGTTCTGGCCGGCTATTACTCTGGCCCTTCTTGCATACTGCATCTGGCAGCTGCGCCAGCTATTCAAGCTCGACCTATGGATACAGCAAGGCCTTAAGCGCTCACAAACACCGAATGCAGGGGGCGTGCTGGAAAATGTAATTTCAAATATCCACCGCCTTAAAACCAGCAGGGAGCGCGGCAAGAAAAAACTTGCTCAGCTGCTTGGCCAGTTCAAGGCCTCGGCGGAAGCGCTGCCTGATGCAACAGTAATTCTTACCACCACAGGCGAAATCCAGTGGTTCAATGAGGCGGCCGAAACCCTGCTAGGCCTGCAGTCACCGAGAGATTTGGACCAGCGTATTGATAACCTGCTGCGCGACCCCAAGTTCCGCAAATTCCTGCGGGCAACGAAACGGCAACAGGAACTACGTCTCACCTCCCCACTGAATAATGAAGTCAAAATTTCCTGTCGCCTGATCAACTATGGCAAGGACAGGCTTTTACTGACAGTGCGTGATGTCAGTATCCGCGAACAGCTTGATCGTGTACGGCGCGAATTTGTCTCGAATGCATCGCATGAGCTACGCACGCCACTCACGGTGATCCGGGGTTATCTTGACGTGATGGCTGCTGACAGCCGGAGTACAGATGAGCTACGCGACAGGATACATATCCTGCTTGAACAAACGACACAGATGGAGAATATAATCAAAGAAATGCTGACACTTTCCCGGCTGGAAAGCTCTACCCTGGAGGCTGGCGAAGGAGAGAATCTCCGCCTGGCAGATATGTTGCAGGAACTGGCATCTGCAGTCATTAAATCCGGCAGGGCAGAGTCCGGACAAATCACTATTACCGTGGATGACAGCCTTTGCCTCATTGGCATGCGACCGGAAATATTGAGCGTTTGCAATAATCTTCTGACTAACGCTCTGCAGCATAACCCTGAACACACACCCATAGAACTGCAGTGGTTCCGCAGCGGTTCCGGTGCGCCATGCCTGGTCGTTAGTGACGATGGTGAAGGCATAGAGCCGCAGCATATGAGCCGCCTGACTGAACGATTCTACCGTGTTGATTCCAGCCGCTCACGAGAATCCGGCGGTACCGGCCTGGGGCTGGCTATCGTCAAACATATTGTGCAGCGTCATGGCGGGCATATTGATATTTCCAGTACGCCTGCTGTGGGTTCTTCCTTTACCTGCTGTTTTGCAGCATCACGGGCTGTTGAATGTGCAGGGAGCAAATCCTAATTTCGCATTTGCTACTATTGTAGGAGCGCCGCTCGGCGCGATGCACTAGACGAAGGACTCGGGTCTTTCGCCTTAAAGCAATCGCGCCGAGCGGCGCTCCTACAATTTTTATTGGGCCCTGAAACACTTTGTCATAATCCTGTAACAATAAGTTTCTACAATCCCGTTCAGTAACTGAGGCTGCAGAAGTCTAATAACTGCTGCCTGCTGATTAATAACAATGGGACTATCAAACATGAATAAATTTTATACTGGCAGTATTATCCTTGCTGCTGTCATCAGCAGTATCTCTACCGCCCATGCGATTGGCCGCGATACCGTGAACATTGTCGGGTCTTCAACTGTCTATCCCTTTGCCACGGTTGTTGCTGAACGTTTCGGACGCTCCAGCAATTTTAAAACACCGAAGATTGAATCTACCGGGTCTGGCGGTGGGCTTAAATTGTTCTGCAAAGGCGTGGGTGCCAACACACCGGATATTACCAATGCCTCACGTCGTATCATGAAAAGTGAATACGATAAATGCCAGAAGAATGGGGTTACCAGCATAACCGAGGTGCTGGTCGGCTATGACGGCATCGTCATTGCCAACTCAAAGAGTGCACCGCATTTTAAACTGACGCGAAAGGATTTGTATCTGGCGCTTGCCAGAACAGTCCCCGGGTCTGACGGCAAATTGATAGCCAACCCTAATACTATCTGGAAAGACGTCAACCCCAGCTTGCCGGCAACAAAAATCGAAGTAATCGGGCCACCGCCAACCTCGGGAACCCGTGATGCCTTTGCTGAGCTCGCTCTTGGCGGCGGCGCAAAAATGATTCCTGAGCTCAGGGCCTTGCGCAGTATGAAGGCCTCTCAGGCTGACAAAATAAGGGTCGTATTGGCCAAACTGGGCATTGCACCAGCGGTGTATGACAGCATGCTGAAGAAAAAGGGCAAGGCCCCCAAAGGAAAGAGCCTCTTCAAGGCTGTCGCCTATGCGGTACGTGAAGATGGTGCGTATATTGAGGCTGGCGAGAACGACAACCTGATCGTACAGAAACTGCTGGCCAATCCGAATGCGTTGGGCGTCTTTGGCTATAGTTTTCTGGAAGAGAATGGCGACAGGGTGCAGGGATCTGCCATTGACGGCATCGAGCCCACCTTTGAATCCATTGCCCATGGCAGCTACCCAATATCAAGGCCATTATATTTCTATATAAAGAATGCGCATGTCGGTAAAATCCCGGGCATTCAGGAGTACGCTCTGGCGTTCACCTCAAAAAAGGCCATGGGTGAAGATGGCTACCTGCCTGAAAAGGGATTGATTCCGTTAAGCAAAAAAGAACTGCTACAGGTTCAGGGTGACATAAAAGACCTCAAGGCGCTGGAAATGTAATCATTTCCGGCTAGAAAGGAATATTTTTTTTAGCACATGCATACCTCTACCGTCTTTCTCGCACTGATTATACTCACCGCGCTCAGTTTTGCGCTGGGGGTCAGGCGTTCGCACTCTGTCGCAGCCGGCCACGGCGGCATCCGGACGCTGCACTCTCTGCCCAGGCATTACGGCTATATGACGGCCCTGTGGGCCGGTCTGCCGGCCTTATTCATTCTTCTCCTGTGGATGGGGCTTGAACAAAGCGTACTGTACAATCTGGTCCTGGCAGACCTGCCGGAAAGCGTTCAGGGCCTGCAGGAAAACCAGCTCGGGCTCTACTACAATCAAATTGTCAGTTTCGCCTCTGGCAATATAGACAGTTCACAACTCGATGCAGCACAAATTGCAGCGGCTTCCTATTACAATTCTTTATTGTCTACCGGACGTCTGCTCAAAACAGCGCTGGTCTTTGCCATCATCATCCTTGGTGCAGGCATAGCCATACAGCGCATCAGTCCCTCATTCCGCGCGCGCAATAATGTCGAGGGTATTTTCAGGTGGATACTCTTCGCCTGTTCTTTTATTGCGGTACTGACAACGCTCGGCATCGTCCTGTCTGTATTGTTTGAAGCCGTACGTTTTTTCCAGGTCATTCCTGTTTCTGACTTTCTGTTTGGGCTGGAATGGAGCCCGCAGATGGCCATTCGTGCGGACCAGGTGGCGGCATCAGGTTCATTCGGCTTTGTACCGCTACTCGTTGGCACGCTGCTGATCAGTCTGATTGCGATGTTGATTGCTGTCCCTGTCGGGTTGATGTCCGCTATCTACATGTCCGAATATGCCAGCCGGCGCTTTCGTACTATAAGTAAACCGGCGCTGGAAATACTGGCCGGTGTACCGACGGTGGTTTACGGTTTTTTTGCCGCGCTCACGGTGGCGCCTTTTATTCGAAATCTTGGCGAATCCTTCGGCCTTAGCGTCTCTTCCGAAAGCGCCCTGGCGGTCGGCCTGGTTATGGGCATCATGATCATTCCTTTCGTCATGTCACTGTCCGACGACATTATCAATGCCGTGCCCGATGCCATGCGAGAAGCCTCATTAGGTCTGGGCGCAACAATGAACGAGACAATACGAAAGGTCGTACTGCCCGCCGCCTTACCCGGGATCGTTGGCGGTATATTGCTTGCTGTATCGCGCGCCATCGGCGAAACCATGATTGTCGTCATGGCCGCCGGGCTGTCGGCGAAACTGACCATCAATCCACTGGAGGCAGTCACCACAGTGACGGTGCAGATCGTCTCCCTGCTGGTCGGCGATCAGGAATTCGACAATCCAAAAACGTTGGCCGCTTTTGCCCTCGGTCTGGTGCTTTTCTTCCTGACTCTACTGCTCAACGTTGTCGCCCTCTATGTGGTCAGAAAATATCGTGAACAATATGACTAACCAGACGGATAACAATACTGACAAAAACACAAATCCGAACACCGCAGTAATAGCGGCATCGTTAAAGAAGCGCTATGCACGTGAAAGACGATTCCAGTGGTATGGCCGGCTGGCTGTGTTAACGGGCTTTGTTTTTTTGTTTCTATTACTTGCAGATATCGTCAGCAAAGGGACGCCTGCCTTTACACAAAGCTTTATCCAGATCGCCATTCATCTGGACCCCGAGCAGCTTGGCGTAGCCGCAAATGCAACGGCAGAAGAATTATGGCAGGCGGATTATGCCGCTGTGATCAAAAGCAGTCTGCGTAAAAAATTTCCTGAAGTCACTGGACGAAAAGAGAAGCGCCAGCTATACCGGCTAATCAGTGTCGGGGCCGAATATGACCTGCGCGATTATGTCGCCGACCACCCTGAGACTATTGGACAGACCAGAAAATTCTGGCTACGGGCACATTCCGAGGCCGACAGTTATTTGAAAGGGCAGGTGAGTAAAGACACCCCGGAATCCGACCGGCGTTTAAAAGATAATCAAATAGGCTGGTTAAATCAGCTGGAAGAAGCGGGCCTTACCGATACCCGCTTCAATACTACCTTCTTCACTGCCGGCGATTCCCGTGAACCGGAACTGGCTGGTATCAAAGCCGCCCTGTTTGGATCTCTCTTCACCCTGCTGGTTACCTTTCTGCTGTCTTTCCCGGTAGGCGTCTTTGCCGCCATTTACTTACAGGAATTTGCACCGCGCAACCGGCTCACCGATCTTATCGAAATCAATATCAACAACCTGGCCGCCGTGCCATCCATCATTTTTGGTCTGCTGGGGCTGGCTGTTTTCATCAACTTCTTTGGACTGCCGCGCTCTGCACCACTGGTTGGCGGCATCGTGCTGGCGCTGATGACGCTGCCGACTATCATCATTACATCACGCTCCGCGATTCAGGCGGTTTCGCCTTCCATCCGTGAGGCCGCGCTCGGCATCGGTGCATCAAAACTGCAAACGATATTCCATCATGTGCTGCCCGTTGCGATGCCCGGTATATTAACCGGAGCCATCATTGGCATGGCCCAGGCACTGGGCGAATCTGCGCCGCTGTTAATGATCGGCATGGTCGCTTTTATCGTGGACGTACCTGGTGGTATAACGGATTCGTCAACGGTGCTGCCAATACAGATCTATCTGTGGGCCGACAGCCCGGAGCGCGGGTTTTTGGAAAAGACCTCTGCCGCCATCATGGTACTGATGGGTTTTTTGATCATGATGAATGCACTGGCTATTTACCTGCGTAAGCGATTCGAACTAAAGTAGGGCCTGATAACATGAAAACTGGAACAATGATAAAAGACGATTCCGCCGTGTCTGACACGATCGTGACGGACAAGGGCGCGACCACAGACATTACTATCGATAAACCTGCAGACGAAATGCTGCCGGGTCTGCGTGGAGGTGATATCCTCGCATCAAGCCATACCGGACAGCATGAGACGGTAGGTCAGCCTTTTATCGACAACGCCAGAATTTCTGCGCGCAATGTCAATGTCTACTATGGCGACAAACAGGCCATCATGGATGTATCGCTGGATATAGGCGGCAATCAGATTACTGCCATGATCGGCCCCTCAGGCTGCGGTAAATCTACCTTTATACGGACTATCAATCGCATGAACGACATCATTCCCGGTTGCCGATTTGAGGGTAATATCAAGCTTGATGGCGAAGATGTTTATGATACGGGCATGGATACTGTGCTGCTGCGTGCGCGTGTCGGCATGGTGTTCCAGAAACCGAACCCGTTTCCGAAGTCGATCTATGAGAACGTCGCTTACGGGCCGCGCATCCACGGCCTGGCACGTAACAAGGCAGAGCTGGATGACATCGTCGAAAAGAGCCTGCGTCGTGCCAGCCTGTTTGATGAGGTAAAAGACATGCTGGATAAACCGGGTACTGGTCTGTCTGGGGGTCAGCAGCAACGTCTGTGTATCGCACGCGCCATAGCCGTTAGCCCCGAGGTCATCCTGATGGACGAACCCTGCTCGGCACTGGATCCGATCGCCACCGCACGCATTGAGGAGTTGATGGATGAGATAAAGAAGAAATACACCATCGTCATCGTCACCCATTCCATGCAGCAGGCAGCACGCGTGTCACAACGTACCGCCTACTTCCATCTCGGAAAATTGATTGAAGTCGGAAATACACGGGAGATATTTACCACACCCAAACACCAGCTGACGGAAAACTATATTACCGGACGATTCGGCTGAATTAACCCGGGTTAAGGAGTAAAACAATGGAAAATCTGCAAATTGATCAGCATATTTCAAGAAAATATAACGAAGAACTCGAAGATTTGCGCAACAAGGTGATGACCATGGGTGGCATGGTTGAGAAACAGTGCAAGAACGCATTGCAGGCCCTGATTAAGGGCGATAGCAAGCTGGCGGAAACAGTCGCCACGTCAGACTATCGGATTAATAGTCTGGAGGTCAAAATCGACGCGGAATGCACTGACATTCTAGCCCGCAGGCAGCCTGCCGCCAGTGATTTACGCATGATTCTGACCGTTATCAAAACCATATCGGATCTTGAACGGATTGGAGATGAAGCGGAAAAGATTGGTCGTTTCGCCTTAAAACTGGCCAACAGCCAGGAGCCGCAATCCTACTATTCAGACCTGCTGCACCTGGGTGAACATGTCATCGAGATGCTGCACGGCGCACTCGATGCCTTTGCTCGCATGGATGTGGAGGCAGCAGTCAGGGTGGCCGGACGTGACCCGGAAATCGATCAGGAGTTTGAATCCCTTACCCGTATGCTGATTACCCACATGATGGAAGACCCGCGTGAAGTGAAAAACGTACTGCGCCTGAACTGGTGCGCACGATCACTGGAGCGTATCGGTGATCATTCTACTAACATCTGCGAATACGTCATTTATCTCGTCAAGGGGCATGATGTACGACATGTCAGTCTGGAGCAGATACAGGAGCAGTATATTCAGAAGAAGTAAGGGACAGATGAAAGGGGAAAGGTACATAAGTTTAAAAGTTTAAGCAGCCCTTTTCGCCGCGAGGGCGCGCCTCCCACAACAAGACCAATGCATCCGTTTCTTGCAAGGCTTAGTAGACTTTTGTGGGAGGCGCGCCCTCGCGGCGAAAGAGGGTAATAAATATGGAACCGGTTACATTATCGGGAATTATGGAATCCCTCAGGATCAGCCCCGGGTTTTTTCATTTCCTGGCTGGTGCCTGCTCAGGATGCACAGCGCCTTTGGGTTTAACCCTGGGATTGGTGGCCCCTGGCTGAGCCCGTTCATCCTTCATATACCGCGTTCCTATGCGTTTATCTCCGGGATCGCCTGCATAGGGCCCTTTAAATTTTTGTGCCTTAAACTCCATAGCCCCAGGCCGCTT
>FXBF010000552.1_pt1 | contig 13007 bp, 9 predicted proteins | sample 5335321 | NCBI WGS metagenome assembly FXBF01 (sample SAMEA103928391, study PRJEB20085) | sediment metagenome | isolation source: sediment | reverse complement strand
TCCCCGCCACGACGCGGAGCAGCTCGAGCGCCGCCGCGCTCAACTCTTCACCCAGACGCGAGAGCGCCTCCTGGCGGGCCGCGCCGGGACGGGCGCCCACGCCGCGGACCGTGACCCGGTTCTCGCTACTGATACCGCCAGCGATCTCGATCATCAGCGTGCCCCGCACCATCACCCGATACAGGTCTCCCGCCGCTACCGGATCTTCCACCTCACACGAGACCTCGAGCCGCGCCAGGCTCTCGGCTTCGACGTTCACACGCGCGCCCGCAGCCTGCAGACGCCGGCCCAGCACCTCCATCGCCGCTTCACACCCGCGACCGCCGGCCAGAGCGACGGCGATGTCCAGCGGCGCGCCCACATCGACCCTCACCGCCTCGTCGAGCAGCCCGCCCAGAGCGACGGCGAGCCCGCTAGCCAGGGTTGGAACGGCGGCAAGGTAGCCGCTGACTGCGGGACGTACGCTGACGCGTCCGCTCTCCCCCGCCGGCAGGGCGCCTACCGAGCACACAGCGCGGCCGTCCGAACCGGTCACCGCCGTCGTCCTGGACTGGCCGACCACGCACTCCACCGGCACTCCGGCGGCGGGCGCGTTCCTGTACGTCGCCGCCACCTCGATCCGGGAATCCGCGCGCTCCGCTGAGAGTCGAAGCGGCGTGATGAGGTCCTCCGCCAGCGCGGCGAGACGGGCAGAGTCCCGCTCCCGCTGCAGGTTCCGGGGGACCGCCACCTGCGCGGCCACGCCCAGCAGGCTGTCCATCGCCTCGCCCCAGCGGCCGGCAGCGGCCAGCGGCGCGATCCGTCCCGGCGCCTCGTCCACCAGCTTCTCCGCCCGGCGCGTCGTCCGCTCGATCCTCGCCCGCTCGGCTTCCGCCTCCTGGCGCGGGTAGGAGATGAGCACGCTCACCAGGTAAGCGCGCCCCCAATCCTCCTGCCGCACCTCGTAGTACGTCTCGCTGCGCCTCAGGTCTTGCAGGAGGAGCTGGCTGTCGAAGTAGGCGGCCGTTCCGCCCGAGCGCGCCGTCTCCGTGCTCGCGCTGTAGACGTAGGACGAGAAGCGGCCCCCGACCCAGGCGCTCACATCGACGTAGGCCTCGGCGCGCGCGCACGCGAGCGCTTCCTGATAGGAGGGGAGATCCGTGCAGGTGCCGACGAAGTAAAGCTCGCCGCGCGCCGCAGGGGCCTGTTCAACCCAGGCGGGCCGCTCGGGAGCCGACCGCTCCACTACTTTGGTGCTGCTGCTGCAAGCGACGACGAGGAGTGCGACCGCCCAGGCTAGTGCCGAGCGGTTCACCCTTTGATCTGGTTCAGCCTCTGAATCGCCTCATCGATGAACTCCTCGGCGCTGGTGTCGCCGTCCTGCTGCGCCTGCTTCTTGAGCTGCTGCAGCGCCCGCGCCTGGGCCAACTGGTACTCCTGCTCCGGGACCTTTAGCAGCACGAAGCCGTTGTAGCGGTACTCGATGCCATACGCCGTCTTGATGGCCACCTTCTCGTAGTAGCGCTCTTCCGTCTCGGCTCCCGACAGGCTGATCTGCTTGACGGCCAGCTCCTGGAAGTTGCGAGCGTACTGGTCGAGCTGGTCCTTGCCGCCGACCTGGCTGGCCTGCAGCAGCGAGCTCCAGACGCTCATCACGCTCTCGCCCATCTCCTGCATCGCTTCCGCCTTGGCCATGCGCATGGAGAGGGCGTAGTCGGTGAAGCCTTCCTGACCGCCGGAGAAGAACTTCATCCCGTCCTTGTCCTTGGGCGGATCGATGGCCCAATCGGGACGGCTGCTCTCACTCCTCTCGACGATGACCTCGGAACCGACCGGGGCCTGATCGAGGTCCTGCACCTTGGAGCTGCCGCCGCAGGCGAATGCGCCGGCCAGCGCAGAAATGGCGAGAAGTCTCGGGACGTGGGCTCGAAGGCTCATGGGTACCTCCTGGGCAGGTGTTGCCTTACCGGTGTATGGTGGCTACCGGCGGAGACGCGGTCAAGTTCCACCGCCGCAATCGGGCAGTCTCAGTGCCGGTAACGAGATCTCGCCCGCCTGCCAGATCACGAACGCCACCGCCACATCGAAGATCGCGACACGATAGACGCGCCAGCGTTGGACTCAGCTCAACCGGTCAGGATGATCGAGCCCACGCGCTGGATGCTCTGGAAATGCGAGTCGTACGTCAGGACAGTGGCGCCGTCGCGGGCCGCTGCGGCGGCGACCCAGATATCGTTGGTCGGGATTGGTGTCCCCGCCTTTCGAAGCGCGACAACGATCTCAGCATAGATCCGACCCACTTCCCCATCGACAACGATCTCTTGAACAACAGGATTTGCCAGAAACTCGCTCAGTTCTGCCACGTTTCGGGCCAACCGATCTCCCAATAGGAAGCCCAGATACAGCTCGCCAAGTACGATCGACGGAACCCCTAACCAGTCGGCCGTGTCGACGAGCCCGACCACCTGCGGATCGCCCCGCTTGAACCGACTGTAGGCGGACGTGTCCAGGCAGTATCGGTTCAACGCCAGAGTTCTTCGTCCATCTGCTCGGTAATGGCCACAGCCTGCTCAAACTCCTGATGCTCCTCTTCCGACCAACTGCCCGCCAACCGTGCTAGCCCGTTCGACGGGGACTCAACCAGCCCCACACCAAGCGCCTGAGCGAGAAGCTCGATCACCGTCTGGTTGAGCGAAGCCCGGCGTCGTCGCTTCTCGCGCTGGAGCGCCTCGGCCAACGTCGGCGAAACGTTACGAATTGTAAGATATGCCACTGTCTACCATCCTTCGCTGCGTGCAGTCATTCGATGCATTCTACGACTGCATCACGGTGCTGTCAACCCAGAGAAAGCGGAAGCCGTTTGAAAAGCAAAGTGATCAGCGGGCTCCGACAGGGACCCGGTGATCCTTTGATGTCGCGGTTGGCCGTCCAGCTGTAGCTGCCGCCGAGCTGCAGGGCCGCCGGTCCTCGGCGAAACCCATTCCTCCTCTGCCGCGACGTGACGGCGGCCGCCCGGTGCTGATTGCCTGGCTGGATGCCCCCGGGGCCCGGACCACCGGGCCCCGGTTTCTGCGGTCGCGAGGGCTCCGGCCGCGCCGTGTGAATCCGCCGACGGGCCGGACGATGTGACGGTGCTCAGCCCACCGAGACCGACGCCACTACGATATCCAAGCCCGTCCTGAGGATGCTGTCCAGCGCCGCCCACATACTCCTCATGTCGCTGTAGGCTGCCGCCACCGCTCCACGCTGGTCGCTGTTCACACCGTCGATGGCGGCCGCTCCCGGCTCTTCGCAAGCGCTCGCATCGTCGATGCTCGGATTCTCGAAGTTGCCGGATACGCAAGCGAAGGTGCCGTTCGGACCGCGCGAGACGAGATCCACGCGCCCGGTCACGCTCCCGTCCTGCTGTCCGAAGAGCTCCAGCATGAATGACCACTCGAAGTCGGAGAGTCCCTTCTGCACGTTGGCGAAGACGATGAAGGTGCCGTCCCCGATTTCGGTTCGCCCGAACATTGCAGAGATCTGTTCCGACGGCGCGATGTTGAAGTCGAACGAGCTGCCGTACTGGGTGCTGCCGATTATCCCGCCGGCGCTGCTCGCCCCCATGTCGCCGAACGTCAGGGTGGAGCTACCGTCCGGGGCTCTGAGCAGGCCGGTCGCAAACAAGTTGAAAGACCCGCCCACCGGGTCGATGCCCCCTCCGACGTTCATGCTGAGCACCGTCACATCGGCCACGACGATCGCGATGTTGACGTCGATGCTCGGCAGCTGACCGGTGCACACGATATCGATCTGCCCGAGCGGGCTCCCCTGCTGCGGGTTGCCCTGGGCGTCGACGTTGAAGAGTAGGAAGCGCATGCCGTCGGTTGGAGCGCCTCCTAGTTGGCTCTGAACGTACGCGTTCTGCGAGAAGTCGAAGTCGAACGTCGTCCCCACCAGGGTCTCCGACAGGCACGATTGCGCGAACCCGCTCGACCTTGCCAGGCCGCTCGTGGACGGGGCCAAGCTTAGCGCGCCACCGATGAGCGGGCCGAAGACGCCGACGCTCTGAAACGCCGCCGCATTGGCTCGAAAGAACTTGTCCGCCACATCGCCGACCGCAGCCGCGGCGTCGCCCGCCGGTCCGAACGCCTCCGGGATATCGGGGCCGGTGTTGCCCTCTACGCCGTCTTCGCTGCAGCCGACGACGACTGCCAGCGCGAGGACCAGCCCCACGACATACTGAAATGGGTTCTGCCTCCGTGTAATCATCCGATCCTCCGGGTTGGGGCTGGGTCCGTGCCCCCGAGCCGGCGTAACGGCCGCTATAGCTGTCCCCCCTGGACATGGGCACGGACCCCGCGATATATCCTTCATCGAGTAAAGCAGAAAAACCGCCCCAATTAGCTCAAGGGTTCGATGCGCCAGGGATGGACCGCCAAACAGACGCCACCGACCTGCTCATCGCGGCCTCGCACGGGAACCGCGATGCCATGGACCAGCTGATTCCGCTGGTTTACGACGAGCTGCGTAGAATCGCGCACAGGCAACTGTCCAGCGAGCGTACTGGACATACGCTTAACACTACGGCGCTCGTGCACGAGGCGTACGTGAAGCTCGCCGACCTGGACCGCATCGAGTGGAAGAGCCGCACCCATTTCTTCGCGCTGGCCGCACGCATCATGCGACAGATCCTGGTCAACTATGCGGTGAGCAAGAGAGCACAGAAGCGCGGAGGCGGCTGGATGCCCGTCCCACTGGAGGACATCGTGCAGATGCCCGACAGCCACGCCGACGAGCTCATCGCCCTCGATGATGCGATGAGGCGGCTCGAGGAGAGCAGTGCCCGCTCCATCCGCGTCGTGGAATGCCGCTTCTTCGGAGGCATGAACATCGATGAGACGGCCGCCGCCCTCGAAATATCACCTGCAACCGTCAAGCGCGACTGGGAGCTGGCGCGCGCCTGGCTCAACCGTGAATTGGCGCAGTGACCTCTTCGCGCTAGCGGCCGATCATCGCAAGCAGCGCCATGGCCGCAGACCACGCTTGATCGGAGGTCACGCCGATGCTGCGCGGCTCCTCTCCATGCAGAACTTCCGGCCAAGCGCCGAGCGAGTGTCGTCGATACAGGCCGGCCAACTGCCGCCAGTGCATCTCGGCGGACTCGGCGCGGCCGGCCCGATGCTCGGCCAGGCTCACCCATCCCGTATGGAGCGGCCAGACGGCGCCCGTGTGATAGCCATCGGGCCTGTAGTCGGGGTCGGAGCGTGGTATCAGCCTCACGCCCCACGGCGCCGTGAAGTCGTCGCTCGCCACTCTATCGAGCCACTTCTCACAGCGCTCGGGCCTCACTGCCCCCAGCAGAAGCGGCACGGCGGTCATGACCGTCTCCGCCGTGTTCAGGGAGCCGTCGCGGCGGCGGCCGGTGCCGTAGCGGCCTGCGATAGGATCGTAGAAGGAGAGCTCCAGGCTCGAGCGAGCGGCGGCGGCGCGGTAGGCCAGCTCGCCGGCGAGCTCGACTTTGCCCAAAGAGCGAGCGGCGGCCTCGAGCCCGCTCAACGCCCCGACCCACACGCCCGCCAGGTAAAGCGACACCTGGTTGTCGCCTAGCTTCCCGAACTCGACCCAGCCGTGGCCGACACCGACATTCTCGATCAGCCCGTCCCCGTCGCTGTCGGTGGAGAGGCAGAACTCGTAGGCCCTCACGATCCGCGGCCACTCCCGCTCCACGGTTTCCTCGTCGCCGCTCGCGGCCAGGTAGCGGGCGGCGAGCAACAGGTAGAGGGGCGTGGAGTCGGCGGCGTCGTAGTGCACCACGCCGCTGGTGGTACACTCGTGGAGGATCTTGCCGCTGATGTCCTGGTGACGGCCCAAGAACTCGAGCGTCTCCCGAACCGGGTCGTACCGGCCGACAGCCAGGCAGGCGAGGGCGGTCCAGCAGGCGTCGCGGCAGAAGAACCAGGCGTACCCGGGCCGGCCGTCGCCGAACTCACCGGGCCGAGAGCGCCCGTATCCCGCCACCAGGGCCGTCCCGAGCCCAGGGACATGGACACGGTAGCTGGCCAGGCGATACTGGGCCCACGCGATCGCCTCCCCGATCTCCGGATCGCCAAGCGGCGAAGACAGACTGTCTGGACCTGTCACACTGTTATAACACAACGAGTTACGCCATTTGGACAGTATGTCCACAGCCGGATCGTCGCAGGACGCGCCCACGAGCAGGAACCGGGTGGGCCCGGAGATCTCCAGCTCGGCCCGGAGCCGGACACGGGACCGCTCCTCATCGGAAGCGTTGGCCACGGCGAGGACGGCCGGAGCCGGCTCGATGCGGACGCCCAGCCACTCCCCCGTTTCAGCACGGAGGCCGACTGCGCCGCCCTGCAGCGAGTACGAGAGCCGACCACCAGCGTAGGCAGGGTAGGGCCACATGAGTCGCAGGTCGCTCTCCAACGTCCATACCACACGTAGCGGTCCGCCGTCGGGTCGGAGCTCGACCAGCACTGCCGGGTCATCAGGCGCCACGGCGGTCAGCTCCTTCATCGTGATCGTGATTGTGCCACCGTCGACGTGCAAGTGCCGCTGCACGCAGCCGGGTGTGATGCTGAAGTGCGAAGCAGCGATCGCCCGGCCATCGTCCGCACCTGCACCGGCAGCGCTCAGGCTCCAGCGGCTCACTACCCGGCTCGGGTGAAACCAGATCTCCTCGTGGCCGGTGCGCTCGCGTCCGACCACCAGCGCCCGGGCCCCGGCCAGCGTGTACTCTTCAGCCGTCGCCGCCCGTTCGAGTCGTAGCTCCTCGTTCGGCTCGATCCGGAAGTCACCCAGCTCGGGCGGCAGCGGGACGCCGTCGTCGAGCTGCAAGCCCAGCGACGGCTTCACCCAGGCGCCGCCCATGAACCGCACCCGATGCCCGTTCGGCGCGACGCGATCGAGAGCGTTGCGCAGCAGCTGCTCGAGGTGAGGGCGGCAGCGCTGATGACGAGCCGTGAAGTAGACGTAGCCGCCGATGCAGACGGCCCGGCCGTCGCCGATCATGTACTCCCACGCCAGACGACGATCGGGGTTCATGGCGACGAACGACTTCTGCACCGCGATCACGCGGCCCTGCTTCGGCCACGTCTCACCTGTGTAGGAGTAGCGGATGAATGGTTCGCCTTCCTGCGGCGCCCAAGTGTAGGCGCCGCTCCCCAGCCCCTCGAAGAGCGGGTGGCCGCGGAAGCTCTGCAAGCCACGCATCCAGCGCGGCTCGCTGAAGTCTCCGGCGAGCTGGTCTTCAGGTTCGTCAGACCAGAAGGCGTCGGTGCTCTCGTCCGGCGGCACATCCTCCCAGCCGAGCTGGGCCGGCAACGTGACCGCGGCCAGCGTGGCGAGTAGCCCGCCGCCGGCGCGGACGTGGGCATCCAGGGCCAGCCGTTCAACATCGGACAGTTCCGGCGCCTCGTTCCAGTGGAACCAGAGCGTGCAACTGTACCCGAGGAGCGTCTCCGGCAGATCCCTCAGGGCTACCGCTCGCACCTCGACCGCCGGCAGCGTTCGCAACCAGGCAAGCGCCGCTTCGCCCTCTTCCGACGACGCGCCGTCCGCTCGCACGAACAGGACGGCGGCGCGTTCAGCGTCCGTCTGAGGGATCATACCTGAGCCAAGCCGACCCGTCGCGCTTCAAGATGGCCGGAGCGAAGGGCCCGGCTCCCACGCCCCTCGAGATGCTCATCACCTGGATGTGAGAGGGAGTGAACTCGATCAGCAGGTAGTTGGGTCCTTCCGGGCCTCCCGGATAGAAAGATTCCCACTCCGGTTTCCACCGCCTGCGCCGCTCCTCCAGGTCACCCACAAGACGCACGTTGCCGACGAGAGCGACGTAGCCCATGCCGTCTCTATCGTAGTAGGCGAGCGTGGCCCGTGCGTCCTTGCGAAGCTGGCTGACCTTCCGCGTAGCTCGACTGGTCGCCATCCAGACCGTCATGTCCAGCTCGGGCTCGAACGGATCCATCAGTCGCGCCTGCGGCTGGCCGGATTCATCCAGAGTGATCAAGAAGCCGTAGGCCGCCTTCTCCATCGTCTCCCGCACAACCTCGAGCACACGTTCTGCAGTGAGCTCTTCTTGCTGAGCCAGGCAAGGTGACGCGAAGAGGAGCAGCATGAGGAGAACGGATCCGGCTCGCCCATGTCGCATAGTCCCTCCTGAGTGGCCAGCGGTTCAACGGACAGCCAGGGATCACTCGGAGGAGGGTTCCCCTGACGGCTCGGCGCCGCGCGGCATTAGCAGCGCGAGAACGACGGCGACCAGCAGCAGCGCAGGAACATCCCCGACAGGTATCGCTCTCGCTGTTCCGTCATGATTTCCCTCCTACGACGGTTCGGGTGTGGTGGCGTTTGCGTCGATTGGACGTGTGGTGCTGACCACACTATACTCGCCCCGGGCGCTGCCGCGAAACCGCCGCCGCGCTTGCCGAAGAAACCCCGAAGACTTATCTTCACTCTCCGCGCGCCTGGGCAGGGCGCGATCTTGTCGGACGTCCAAACCCCAACGAGGCTTTATGGAGTTCTTTCCCCTCCGCGGTCGCGGTGCCTCCCACAACCCCGCCAATCGCTTCGAGCCGCTGGAGCTCGTCCGGGATGGCTGGCTCGATCCTGACGACCCGGGACCCCGAACGGAGCTTCTCCGGGACTACTCGCGCTCCATTATCTCGTGCAACGACAGCCCCGACGTCGGGTTTGACACGAGCGTGAACCCCTACCGAGGGTGCGAGCACGGCTGCATCTACTGCTACGCCCGCCCGAACCACGAGTACCTGGGCTTTTCCGCCGGGCTCGACTTCGAGACCAAGATCCTGGTGAAGGAGGATGCGCCGGAGCTGTTGCGGGCTGAGCTCTTGTCGCCCCGCTGGAAGCCACAGACGATCCTGCTAAGCGGGGTCACCGATCCCTATCAACCGGCCGAGCGGCGGCTTCGCATCACTCGCCGCTGCCTCGAAGTTCTGGCGGAGTCTCGTAATCCGGTGGCAATCAGCACGAAGAGCTATTTGGTGACACGGGATATCGACCTGCTGAGCGAGCTGGCGCGGCACGGATCTGCTGGGGTCAGCCTCTCCATCACTACCCTGGACGAGCGGCTGGCGCAGGTCTCGGAGCCGCGGGCTTCCTCACCCGCGCGGCGCTTGCAGGCGATCGCGCGGCTTGCCGAAGCGGGTGTGCCGGCGGGTGTGAACGTGGCGCCCGTGATCCCCGGTCTCACCGACCACGAGCTGCCCCGTATACTGGAGGCGGCGGCCGATGCTGGCGCTACGTTCGCCGGTTACATTATGCTGCGCCTCCCGCATGGGGTCGCGCCACTCTTCGAGCGCTGGCTCGATCAGCATCTCCCTGAGCGGAAGGAGAAGGTGCTGAACCGACTTCGGGAGATGCGAGGTGGACGGCTCTACGACTCTCGCTACGGGACACGCGGTCGAGGTGAGGGCCGCTACGCCGAGCACATCACGCGCCTATTTCAGGTGGCCTGCCGCAAAGCGAGGTTCGACCGGAGGCCTCCGCCCCTCTCTGCCGCCGCGTTCCGCCGGCCGGCCCGGGGCGGCCAGCTCCAGTTGTTCTAGCATTACCCATGAGCCGCACATCATGGCGTATCAGCCGTGAGCGTAACCTCCACCGGCTCGCCGATCCTTGAACTGGCGCTCAGCCTCTCGTCCACGCGGACTTTGAAACGCTCCTCGTCGATCTCTACATCCACCCGGTGTCCCCGGAAGGGAAGTCGCGACAGGCGAAGGGACTCCAGGCCGAAGGGGAACGGATCGACGATGAACGCGTCACCGCCCGCAGGCCGGAAGCCCGCCACGTACTTCACGATCAGGTCGTTCACCCAAGAATGCTGGTAATCGTCGAAGCCGCGGTAGAGCGATGGCCGGCCGGTGTCCGGATTGTAGTGCTCGTAGCAGTTCGGGCGGGCGGGATCGCCGTCGTGAAACATCATTTGGATGAACTTGCGGATGAGCTCCGCCGCAGCCGCCCGCAGAGTCGGGTCGTGCTCGACCGCCGCCCGGGCCAGGGCTTCCGCCACGTGGGAGTTGGCCATCGGCCAGACCCGGCCATTCCAGGGACAATCGTGCCGCTTGCCCTTCCATTCGGCATCGGGGCTGTAGTACGGGTCGTCGGCGCTCGTGGACGGCACGGGGTGCGCCGTCCAGAACTCGGCCGGGTTCAGCAGATGCCGCCGCAGTCCCTCGACCTGCTCCTGGCCCACTAAGTCGCTGAAGTACGGATAGAAACAGACCGCCGCCTTGACGCCCGTCCGCTGCATGTTGCGCGGGTCCAGGTCGGAGAACATGCCGGTCTCCCCATCCCACATGAGCTCGAGGATCGCTTTGCCAGTCCGGTCGGCGGCAGCGGTCCACAGTCCCGCCTCGCCGAACTCGTGCAAGCGGCCGGCAATCGTAGCCAGCGCGCGCCGCAGCCGGTACGCGTAGACCGCGGCGTCGACTCCCTTCAGCCGAATCGCGTGCCCCCAGGTCTCGCTGTCGGCATCCGAGCTCACGGCCATGTAGCGGCTCATGTATTCCTGGCCTGTCTCGTAGTGATCGATGACATCGCACAGGCCGGTTTCGTCCGCGTCACGTTCGCGCTCGAGCCACTCGGCATAGAGCGCCAGAGGCCGGTAGACGGCTCGCAGGAACTCGAGATCGGGATGCACCTCGTCCACGGCGAGGGCGGCGCCGCCCCAGTCGGCGAAATAGAAGTCGGTGCGTTCCAAATGATTCACGTAGATGCGACCGTGGAGTTGACCGCTCCCCTTCTGATGGGCGAGGAAATTCAGTATCACGCCGCGCGCGCGGGCAGGATCGGGCAGCCAGCGCAGCTCGCGGGCGTGGCACTGGGCGCCGTACGCGATGGGGACGTGGAAGTAGCCGGTTCCCTCGCAGCAGCCGGGGTAGATATGGTTCCCGATCCGACCTTCGTGGCTGCACAGCTCCAGGCCATACCAACGGTAGTACCAGTACCGGTCGATGAAGGGGTCGGAGCAGGAGAGCCCGGGTGCTTCCTCGAAGAAGCAATGCCAGCGCGATCGACTCGCCGCACCCGGATCGGAGCTCGCGGCAGGCTCCACGGCTCGAACCGGCTCAGGCAGAGGTACGTGTTCCTGCATGTAGCCGGTGTACCGGCCAGTCGCCTTCATATCGCCCAGGTCTTCAGGCCTGATCTGCGCCCTCAGACCCACTATCGTTTCGCCGCGTGCCGGGACCACGACTCGGGATACGGCCGCCAGGTACAGTGTTCCGCTGGGACTGATACCATCCACCTGCACGGTGGTCGCCACACCGTCACGCCACTTCTCCGGGAAGGGCGTGAGTTCCCAGCGCGGGTCGAAGAGGGAACCCTGCGAGAGGTAAGCGGAGCCGCCAACGCCCTCCTCGGAAGCCTGCAAGATCACTTCAACCGCCAGCCGCTGGTCGTGACGGTCCTGGAGCATGCGACGGAAGCTCGCCGAGCCAGCCGCCACCTGGACGGCCGACAGATCCAGGTCGTCGGTGGCCTGAGCCGTCCACGTCACCGCCAGCAGCTTGCGAGGAACTTTCCCCACATTCCGCAGCTTCCACTCCGACATGAAGTGGCCGCCGGGCAGCACGGAGCGGTGCTCCCACCCCTCCAACCCGCTCTCCATCTCGTAGTGCGCCACCAGCTCCGCCGGCGACCAGCGGCGGCTCACCTGACGCGTCGCCAGGGGATCAGCCGACGACCCGGCGTCACCACTCAGGAATGTCACGGTGAAGACGGGGGCGAGCTGATAGTGATAGACGTCGGCTTCATCCCAGAAGCCCGGACGCTCCAGCCAGCGGGGAAAGCGCGGCGCGAAGATGATCCCGGTACCCGAGCCCAGGTAATGCTTGTCGAGACGCTCCAGTAGCAGCAGCGGGTTCGTCATGTCAGCCGGTCTCGCCGAAGGGATTCGAGGTAGGTGGGTATTGCCAGAACCGATCCACTGGTCAGACTTTGCTTGAGTGACCCTCCGAGCTGGTCGAGACTAGACCGAGGCCTGAGCGATGTCAACGAGCGACCCCACTGGCGACCGATTCACACGCGATACTGCCCGAGAGGCCTTCGAGCGGGCATTCTCGACACACCCTCAGTGGTCAGCCCGCGCGCCCGGGCGGGTGAACCTCATCGGCGGACACGTGGACTACAATGACGGCCTTGTCCTCCCCGCCGCCGTGGAGATGGTGATCGCCGTCGCGTTCAGCCCCCGCGACGATCGGATCGTGCGCGTCTACTCGACCGACTTCGGTGAGACGGCGGAGTTCGACATCGGCGACCTGGCGCCGGGATCGATCTCGGGATGGGCCGCCTATCCTGCGGGCGTCGCCTGGGCGATGGCGCACGCGGGCCTGCCGCTGCGTGGGCTGGACGCCGCCGTGACCGGCAATATCCCCATCGGTGGCGGCCTCTCCTCGTCGGCGGCACTCGAGATCGCGTTCGCCGCGGCCTTCCGGCAGGCCTCCGGGCTCGATCTCCCGAACCTGGAGCTGGCCAAGCTCGGCCAGACGGCGGAGAACCGGTTCGTCGGCGTCCGCTGCGGCATCATGGACCAGGTCACCACCGCCTGCGCCAAAGCGGGCAACGCGCTCCTTCTCGACTGTCGCAGTCTCGAGGTTCGCCAGGTCCCGCTGCCGTCCGAGGTGCGGATCGTGGTCTTCTGCACCGGAATCAAGCGCGAGCTCAGCTCCTCCGAATTCAACGCGCGGCGCCGCGAGTGCGAGGAAGCGGCCGGCCGCCTGGCCGAAGTGGACGACGATATCCAATCGCTGCGTGACGTCTCACCCGAACAGCTCCACTCACTGCTGCGTCACCTGCCCCCACCTCTCGACCGGCGGGCCCGGCACGTGGTGGGCGAGATCGAGCGGGTCCGCCTGGCCACCCAGGCGCTCGAGCAAGGCGAGATGGAGCGGTTCGGCGAGTTGATGTTCGCGTCGCACCGCTCGTCACGGGACGACTATCAGGTAAGCATCGATGAGCTGGACTCGCTGGTCGAGCTGGCGCGGCAGGCGCCCGGCGGCATCGGCGCC